>Ga0308157_10002475_pt1 | contig 30144 bp, 26 predicted proteins | sample PhyBR1_FD_201035 | JGI IMG/M metagenome (GOLD analysis project Ga0308157, IMG submission 201035) | Phyllosphere microbial communities from UC Gill Tract Community Farm, Albany, California, United States - DLSLB.R1 | ecosystem: Host-associated > Plants > Phyllosphere > Unclassified | place: USA...
AACAGGACCGTGAAACAACTCTGCGCCGATGATAGTGCTGCAACCAGTGTGAAAGTAGGTTATCGTCAGGCTAGTTATATAAAGAAGCCCCTTCTGGTGATCCAGTTGGGGCTTTTTTGCGTTTGTCGATCCTGACCCCGCGCACGATTGAAACCACTCTTGTCAAATGCTCTAGTCTACGGTGTAATGCCTGTCTTCAACATAGTAAATGACTAATCTTGCGGCTAACCCGCATCAGGAGTGCGATCCGCATGCTCGACCAGGCTTTATCTTTTATGCTCGACGGTTATACCCAGTCCAGCCGCCTTCTCAGGCTGAGCACGCCGATTGGAGCCGATAAACTACTGGCCGAATCGGTACGCGCCGAGGAGGCCATAGGCTCCGGCTACATCTACCGCATCGAAGCACTGTCCACCGACGCCGATATCCCGCTGAAGTCGCTGCTCGGCCAGCCGGCCCTGCTGGAGCTGCTGACCATCGCCGGCACCGACGCGCCGCGCCCTTTCCACGGCCATATCACTTCGGTGGAACTGCACGGCTCCAACGGCGGTTTCGCGCGCTACCACTTGACCGTCGAACCATGGTCCGCCTTCCTCGGACTGGGACGCGACAGCCGGATATTCCAGGACATGAACGTGTTCGACATCATCGACGCGGTATGCGCCAGCTACGAGGGGCAAGGCCGTCTGGCGCCTTTGCGCCGCTTCGATATCCTCGACCGTGACATCTACGCCAAGCGCAGCCTGACCACGCAATACCAGGAAAGCGATCTCGCCTTCATCACCCGGTTGATGGAAGAGGAAGGCCTGTTTTATTTCTACGAACACAGCGGCGACGCCGACAGCCCCACGCTCGGCAGCCACACCATGGTCATCGCCGACCACAATGGCGCCTTCGTCGCCAATGCCCAGGCGGTCATCCGCTACACCCAGCCTGGTGCCGTCATGCGGGAAGACAGCCTGGACCGGTGGCGCACCGAGATGCGCCTGCAGACCAACGCGGTCAGCCTGCGCAGCTGGGATTACCGATCCCTGAGCACGCGCCGCGTCAGCGCCAGCGGCGAGGGGCCGATGCTGGCCAGCGACGATGTGCCCGGCGCGTATGCCTACACCAGCCGCGAACACGGCCAGCGCATGGCGGACCGCCAGGTGGAGGCCTTGCAGGCCAGCCGCGAAATCCACGTCGGCGCCGGCACGGTCCGCACGCTGGCGCCCGCGACCACCTTCACGCTGCAGGGCGTCAGCCAGCTCGACGCGGCCGACAGCGATCAGCAGCGCCAGTTCCTCATCGTTCGGGTTGTGCACCTGATGCACAACAATCTGAGCGCGGAGACCCAGGGCAGCATTCTCAAGATGCTGGGGCGGGGGCCGTTGAGCGCCGCGCTGGAGGAGGAAACCCGCGGCAGCCTGCATGCGGTCGGCTCCACCATCGCCGAGCGTCCGCTGTACCGCAACCGCATCGACGCCATCCCCGCCGCCACGCCTTACCGCAGCCTCGCCAGGACCGAACGGCCAGTGATGCGGGGGCAGCAAAGCGCGATCGTGGTCGGCCCGGCCGGCGCCGTCGTGCACACCGACCGCGATCATCGCATCAAGGTGCAGTTTCACTGGCAGCGCGGCAGCGCCAGCCACAGCCGCCTCGACCATCCGGCCGCCGCCAGCCACACCGGCGCGCCCGCCGATGACACCGCCGGCACCTGGGTGCGGGTGGCCACGCCGCTGGCCCCGGTGGCCGGCGCCAACTGGGGCAGCAACGCCGTGCCCCGCGTCGGCCAGGAAGTGCTGATAGATTTCATCGAGGGCAATATCGATCGCCCGGTCGTGATCGGCGCGCTCTACAACGGCAAGGGCGCGGATGACGCCCAGCACAACACGGTGGCGCAGGGCGGGGGCGCCGCGACCGGCAACGCCAGCGCCTGGTTCCCCGGCACCGCCGGCGCCCATGCGCATCCGGCGGCGCTGTCGGGCTTGAAGTCGCAGGCCATGCAGGCGAGCCAGCAGGGCGCCGGCAGCTACAGCCAGCTGGTGTTCGACGATACCCCCGGCGAGCCGCGCCTGGCGTTGCAGCACCATGCCACGCCGCACGCGGGCACATCCGAGCTCAACCTGGGACACCTGCGCCATCAGACCGACAACCAGCGGCTGGCGCCCGCCGGCTTTGGCGCCGAGCTCAAGACCGAGCACAGCGCCGCGCTACGCGCCGGCCAGGGCATGCTGCTGACCAGCCACCGCGGCAGTGGTGCGCAGCTCGATTCCAGCCAGGCGCGCAGCCAGGCCGAAGCGAGCCAGCAATTGCTGCAGCAATTGGCCGAAACCGCGCAAAAACACAACGCCACGCTGGCCGGCGAAAAGGCGGCGGGCGAGATGCCGGCGGTTGCCGCGATGGCGCACAGCGCCGAGGTGCTGGGCCGCAGCGCCAGCGGCAGCGATCAACAGGACGCCAGCGGCGGCCTCGGCGTGGCGGCGGCCTATCGCGAGGCGCATCTGCAGCTGTCCAGTCCGGCTGGCATCGCGGCGGTGACCCCCGCCAGCGCCGTGCTCGCCGCGCAAGGCAGTTCCAGCCTGGCGGCGGGGCAGGATATCAACCTGGCCGCGCAAGCCAACAGCGTGCACCTGGTCGCCGGCGGCATCAGCCTGTTCACCTATGGCAAAGCGTCCGACGCGCAGAAGCCGAACCAGGAAACCGGCATCCGCCTGCACGCCGCAAGTGGGCGCGTCAGCACCCAAAGCCAAGCGGGGCCGACGCGCCTGACGGCCGACAAAGCCATCACCGTGGCCAGCGTCGCGCGCTCGGTCAACGTGACCGGCAAGCAGCACGTGATGCTGACCGCGCAGGGCGCCTGCCTGAAACTCGAAGGCGGCAACATCGAGCTGCATGGCCCCGGCACCATGTCCTTCAAGGCGTCCCAGAAGGAACTGACCGGCCCAGCCAGCGCCACCGCCGTGCTGCCGCGCCTGCCGAACGGCGAGCTCAATTTGAACCAGTCGGTGCGCCACGCCTACGCCGCGCAATACCAGGTGCTGCGTGGCGAACAGCGGCTCGCCCAGCAGCCGTACCTGCTGAAGCTGCCGGACGGCAGCCTGCACTACGGCCTCACCGACGCCAAGGGCAAGACCATCAAGGTCGGCACCCAGGAACCCAAGCCGGTCGAGCTGACCTTGCTGGCCAAGGATAGTTGGGACCAGGAAAACATCAATGTGTGGCACCAGGAAATGGATCGCCACTGGGACTGAGCGCTCCGCGCATGGTCCTTCGTCACCGGGAGATAGCAGCAAGATGGGTATCAAGAATAAATTCAGTGCGGCGCTTGTGGCCGCGGGCGTGGTGTTGGTGCATGCGGGTTGCAGCGCCGGCGACCAGGCGCCCTGGCGCGAACAGATGCAGTGCGGCGACACGCAGTATGTGATCGAGTCCGACTGCAAGCCGAGCAACGACGCCGCCACGCTGAACCAGTGCAAGGCACAGACCCTGAGCGTGAGCCACGCTGGCAAGACGCGCAAGGCGACCCTGCCGGAATTGAACAAAGTCAGCGCCAAGTCCATCGTCGAGACCGGCGGCAAGGTCAGCAAGCTGTTTGTCACCCAGTGGGCGTGCGCGCGCGGCGACAAGGGCGATGTGGCGGTCATGTACTACTCGATCGGCGGCGGCTCGGCGCCGTATGCGGAGGCGTACTCCATCTATGACGAGGCCGGCGCGCTGATCGAGAACGAGGACAGCGCCAAGTACGAGCAGGCGTTGGCGCACAGCGACGGCCACATGAAGAAAGTCAAATCGATCATGCCGCGTTAAGGGCAGGGAGCCGCCAGTGTCCACCATCTACGAGATCTTGCGCGCGTCCAAAGGGGCCGCGTACAGCGAAGACAAGATCAAGAAATACTCCTACCTGCACATGCAGCCCAAGATCGACAAGCCGGCCGGCGCGCTGGCCGGGCTGTCGCGCATCCACGGCGACGCCTCGCCGCAGGTGCAGGACCGCATCATCGACATGCTGGTGGAGATCGGCGCGCGCTACAAGCTGCCGTACCGTGATATCGCGCACATGCTGTTGTTCTGCAAGATCGAGTCGGGCTTCAATCCCGACGCGGCGGCCGGCACCACGTCCGCCGCCGGCCTGGGCCAGTACACCAAGGCCACCGTGGAAGAGGCCGCCAAAGAGGAAGTGTCGAAGAAGCGGCTGGGCTTTGTGCTGGAACTGGATGGCCATGTGTTCGACGCCGAACGCGGCGCTTACGGCATCGCGCTGTCGTACATGATCGCCAAGGAACGCGCCATCAAGTATTTCGGCAAGAACTATGAAAAGAATTTATATCTTTTCCACCACGAGGGCTGGTACTTCCAGGCGACCGCCGACAACATGGCCGAGGAACGTCCGAAGGCCGTGCTCAAGATCATCCAGAGCAAGATCCTGCCTTTCCTCGATCCGCTGGAAAAGCTGTTGTCGGCCAAGACCAACCTGTCGTTCAAGCTGCTGACCAAGGACGACAAGCCATACGCCGGCCAGCCGTACGTGGCGATCTACCCGGCCAAGGCCGGCACGCAGGGACGCCCGGTCAAGGTGCAGGGCAGCAAGGACAAGCCTGAAGTCGTGCTCGGCAAGACCGACGGCAACGGCCACACCTCGCCCATCATCGCGCCCGGCCTGTCGGAAGTGCTGTTTGTGATCCTCAATCCCGACTACAAGGATTTGCTGCAGGTGAACGGCAACAGCGTGGAAGAGACGCACGAGGTTAAGGACCACGAAACCTTGTCGAAGATCGCCAAGGATCACCACACGACGGTCGCCGAGCTGCAGAAGATCAACCACATCGCCAATCCGAACCAGCTCAGGGTCGGCCAGCAGCTCAAGCTGCATGAAGGCGAGTATCTGTGGCGGCGGCCGCCGATGTCGCTCATCGGCGCCTATCTGCAGCAGGCGATGAACGTGCATCCTGCGGCGGTGCCCGCGATGGTCGAGCACAAGCGCAGCCATATCGTCCTGCCCCAGGGTAACCAGGCGCAGCAGCACGCCGGCACCCAGCAGGTGGTGGCCATACGCGGTGGCGCCACCAGCGACGAACTCGCGCAACGCAAGAAGGAAAAAGCCGTCAAGCATGAGACGGTGGAGAAGGACATCAAGAAGCAGGTGGTGAAGCCGCCGCCGGCCGCCGGCAAGGCGATCAAGGAAGGCTTGCTGTTCCCCTTCGAGGCGCGGCCGTCGGCCTCGTACCACGAGGGGGCCCGGCAATTCAATTCCAGCCGCGGCGTGCGGCGCCATGCCGGTTGCGACCTGTACGCGCCGGTCGGCACCGAGGTGCGGGCGATGGCGGACGGCGTGATTCTGCAGTGCTATCCGTTCTACTGGCATACCGACGCGGTGGAAGTCGACCATGGCGACTTCATCGTCCGCTACGGCGAGGTGGCGCCGCGCAGCGCCAAGGAACAGCAGGCCATGCGCGGCAAGGAGGTCAAGCGCGGCGACGTGATCGGCAAGGTGGGCCAGCTGATCAAGGAGAACGGCACGCGCCACAAGGACACGATGTTGCATCTTGAGCTGTACAGCAGTACGCTGTCGACCACCAAGAGCCCACTCAGCGACAAGAAGCGCGGCCCGTTCCAGCGCCGCGCCGATTTGATGGACCCGACCGCGACGCTCGACAAGTGCGTGATGACTTAAGCCCGACCCTACAATCAACTGGAACAACATGAAAACAAGCTACGCCATCCTGGGCCTGTGCCTGGCCATCAGCGCCTGCGCCCAGGCGCAAAGCGAACCGACTCCCGCGGAGCATGTCTTTGACGTGCTGGCCTCGCCCAAGCTCTTCACAAGCAACTGGAAGCAGGCGATGCAGCAGCTGGGCCCGTGGTGCAAGCCGAGCACGCGCCCCGAGCGCGAACAGATCAAACGCGGCAATGTCGAATGCGGCGAAAACGTCAAGGCCGACAGTTTCGCGATGTCGCCGGAAGTCGGCGGCAATATCGAGCTGGTGCAGGCCTCGTTCATTGGCGCGGCCAACTGCGCCTACGTCAAGAAAATCCTGACCCGGAATTTCGGCAAGCCGAGCACGGTGAAGGGCGAATGCGACATGTCGTGGAAGATCAAGCCGGCAAGCAAGGGCGGCCCGCAGCGCTATGTGAGCTTCCAGGCCACAACCGACGACAACACGCTGTATTACACGCTGGGCGTCGAGCAAGGCCCCTGAACGTCCGGATTGGTTGGACCAGTCAGGCCGATTCCATCCTGCTGACAACGTAATCGATGTGCGCCTGCATGGCGGTGCGGGCCGCTTCCGGCCGGCGGCCGCAAATGGCCAGGCAGATGGCGCGGTGCTGCTGCAGCAGCTGGCCTGACACCTCGGTGTCGAGCTTGCGCAGGCTGGAACCGTTCAACGTGATGTGCTCGCGCAGGATGCCGAGCACGCTGGCGTGCAGATGCAAGAACATGCTGTTGTGCGAGGCCAGCGCGATCGCCTCGTGCAGGCGGGCGTCGATGGAGGCCTCGGCCGCCTGGTCGTCGTCGGTGCGGGCCTGTTCCAGGCCGACCAACAAATCGCGGATCCGTCCGTGTTCCTCGTCATTGCCGCGCAGCGCGGCGTAGTAGGCCGTCGCGCCTTCCAATACCCTCCGAAATTCCAGCACATCGCCCAGCACGGCCGGATGGTCCGTCACCAGCTGCCCCCACGGCGACGCCGTGCTGGTGCGTAGCTGGTCGCTGACAAAGACGCCGGCGCCGGGCCGGCTGCGCAACAATCCCCGTGCCACCAGCCGTTGCAGCGCCTCGCGTATCGTGTTGCGCGACACCTCGTATTGCTCCGCCAGCGCGCGTTCGGACGGCAGGCGCGCATTGGCCGGGTAAGTGCCGTCCAGCAGCGCCGTCTCCAGCCGGCGCAACACTCCCTCGACCAGTCCGCTTGTTTTCATTTTGACATCCCCTGTTGTATCCGCTGGTCCAACCAATTTGCGACGGCCTCGACGCAAGGGAATTATGGAGCCTGTCCGACGAATAAGCAAAAACAGAGGAGACCTCACATGCTAGCGCGACACTATCCGCCCGGCCCGGACAAGGCCAACCCACACGTTTACCTGTTCGGCACCTGCGTGATCGACCTGTTCATGCCGGAAGCCGGACTCGATGCCGTGCGCCTGCTGGAGCGTGAAGGTCTGACGGTGCACTTCCCGCGCGGCCAGAGCTGCTGCGGCCAGCCGGCCTACAGCAGTGGTAATCCGGAACAGGCGCGTGCCGTGGCGCGCGCACAACTTGGCCTGTTTTCGCAACCATGGCCGGTCATCGTGCCGTCCGGTTCCTGCGCCGGCATGATGCGCCACCACTGGCCCACGCTGTTCGACGACGATCCGCAAGCCGCCGCCAAGGCGCGCGAGTTGGCGGAGCGCGTCTACGAACTGAGCGAATTCCTGCTGAATGTCCTGCACGTGAATTTCGCGGAGACCTCGCCTCAGCCGGATGAGAAGGTGGTGCTGCACACCTCCTGCGGGGCGCGGCGCGAGATGGGCACGCGTGAGCACGGCGTCGCCTTGCTCGACGCGCTGCCCGGCGTAACGCGGGTGGAGCACGCCCATGAATCGGAGTGCTGCGGATTCGGCGGCACCTTCTCGCTCAAGCATGACGACATCTCCGGCGCCATGGTCACCGACAAAATCGCCGCCGCCTGCGCCACGGGCTGCGAGCGGCTGGTCTCCGCCGATTGCGGCTGCCTGCTCAACATCGGCCACGCCGCCAAGCGGCAGGGCGCGCCGCTGCAAGTGGAGCACCTGGCCAGCTTCCTGTGGCGCCGGGTGGGAGCCGCAGCATGAGCGCGCGCGAACTCATACTGGGCAAGCTGCTGGCAGCGGCGCCGGCTCCCGGCATGCCGCTGCGTGAGCTGGAAGATCGCATCAACGCACATCATGTGCGCGGCCCATTGCGCGGGGCCTCAAGCACCGAACTGGCCGACACGCTGGAACGCGTGATGACATCGGTACGCACGGACGTATGGCGCGTCGATGCCCACAGCTGGCCCGCGCTGCTGGCGCAGAAGCTTGCAGCCGCCGGCGTCGGCAGCCTGCTGCTCGACACCGCACGCGCCGAAGGTGCAGCGCTGGCCGCGGCCTTGCCGGCGGAAGTACGCACCGTGTCCTTCGACCGTCCGCTGGAAGAGTGGAAGAACGAGCTGTTTGCCGACGTGGATGCCGGTTTCACCGTGGCCCGTTCCGGCATCGCCGCCACCGGCACGCTGGTGCTGGCGCCCGACGCGGGATCGCCACGCACGGTGTCGCTGGTGCCGCCGCTGCACGTGGCGCTGGTCTACGCGAGCACGCTGCATGCGGACCTGCACGCGGCGATGCATGCCGAAGCCTGGAGCGCCACCATGCCGACCAACCTGGTAATGGTGTCCGGCCCGTCGAAGACTTCGGACATCCAGCAGACACTGGCCTACGGCGCGCACGGCCCGCGCGCGCTGTGGGTGTTCATTGTCGATGATGAAGGAGCTGCAGCATGAACGCCCCCATGCACTTCATGCCGCCGGCCGATTTCCGCGCCCGCGTCAGCGACGCCCTGCAAGACACCAAACTGCGCGGCAGCATGCGCGGCGCGATGGACTTCCTGCAGGATAAGCGCCGCGCGCAATTCCCCGACGGCGACGAACTGGAACAGCTGCGCGACCTGGGCGAAGCGGTGCGCCAGCATGCGCTGGCCCATCTGCCGAAACTGCTGGTGCAGTTTGAAGCGAAGCTGCAGGCGGCCGGCGCCCACGTGCACTGGGCCGCGAACGCCGACGAAGCCAACGCCATCATCCTTGAAATCGCCCAGCGTCGCGGCGCGCGCAGCGTCATCAAAGGCAAGTCGATGGCGAGCGAAGAGGTGGAGTTGAACCACCACATGGCGCAGCATGGCATCGACTGCATCGAATCCGACATGGGCGAATACATCGTGCAGCTGGCGGGCGAGAAGCCGTCGCACATCGTCATGCCGGCGGTGCATAAGACGCGCGCCGACATAGGCGCGCTGTTCGAACGCCACATCCCCGGCACGCCGTACAGCGAAGACGTCGACACGCTGATCCAGGCCGGCCGGCGCGCGCTGCGCCAGGCCTTCGCCGACGCCGACATCGGCCTGTCCGGCGTGAACTTCGCGGCGGCCGATACGGGCACTCTTTGGCTGGTCGAGAACGAAGGCAATGGCCGCCTGTCGACCAGCGTGCCCGATGTGCATATCGCCTTGATGGGCATGGAAAAGGTCGTGGCAAAGCTGGAGCACATCGTGCCGCTGGCCAGCCTGCTGACACGCTCGGCGACGGGGCAGTCCATCACCACCTACTTCAACCTGATCACCGGACCGCGCCGCACCGGCGAAATGGACGGGCCGCGCGAACTGCACGTGGTGCTGCTCGATAACGGCCGTACGCAAGCCTACGCCGACGAGCAGCTGCGCGCCACGCTGCAGTGCATCCGCTGCGGCGCCTGCATCAACCACTGCCCGGTCTATGCGCGGGTGGGCGGCCACGCCTACGGCACCACCTATCCCGGCCCGATCGGCAAGATCATTTCGCCGCACCTGCTGGGGCTTGAAGCGACCGCCGACCTGGCGACCGCCTCCAGCCTGTGCGGCGCGTGCGGCGAAGTGTGCCCGGTGCGCATACCGATACCGGCGCTGCTGGTGCGCCTGCGCACCGAGGCCAATCGCGATCCGGCGCAGCAAGTCGAGAACGCGCTGCGCGGGCAGGGCGCCAGCTTCAGTCGCAGCGAGCGGCTGGTGTGGCGATTCTGGAGCGGCGCGTTCGCGCGGCCAAGCGTGTATCGCTGGTTCCGCTGGGCCGCCACGCGGCTGCGTGCCTTCGCTCCACGTAACCAGTTGGGATGGACCCGTCACCGCGAGCCGCTCAAACCGGCCGCGCGCAGCCTGGCCGACCTGCTTCGGGAAAGGGGGCAGGCCGAATAGGAGTGAATAATTTTCACGGCTGCGAACAATTCATTTCATCTTTTCGTACCACCGAAAGCCGCCGCCACGTCTATACACTCGTCGCATCTTTTTAGCTCTGCAAAAAAATAAATTTTTACTCTTGGAGGAGACCACTATGCAAACCTGGAACCAGATATACGCGCCGCTAGGCAGCTTGGGGCTATCGGCCCTGGTTGCCGCCGTGCCGATCATTTTCTTCTTTCTCGCGCTGGCAGTGCTGCGCATCAAAGGCCACATCGCCGCCGCCGTGACGCTGGCGCTGGCGCTGGCAGTCGCCATCTTCGCCTACGGCATGCCGGTGCCGCAGGCGCTGGCCGCCGCCGGCTACGGCTTCGCCTACGGCCTGTGGCCGATCGCCTGGATCATTGTCACCGCGGTGTTCCTGTACAAAGTGGTCGACCGCACCGGCCAGCTCGAAATCATCCGCGCCTCGGTGCTGTCGATCACCGATGACCAGCGCCTGCAGATGCTGCTGATCGGCTTCTCGTTCGGCGCCTTCCTGGAAGGCGCGGCGGGCTTCGGCGCGCCAGTGGCGATTACGTCGGCGCTGCTGGTCGGCCTGGGCTTCAATCCGCTGTACGCGGCGGGCCTGTGCCTGATCGCCAACACGGCGCCGGTGGCATTCGGCGCGATGGGCATTCCCATCATCGTGGCGGGACAGGTCACCGGCATCGACGCCATGCACATCGGTGCGATGGCTGGCCGTCAGTTGCCGCTGCTGTCGCTGGCGGTGCCATTCTGGCTGGTGTTCATGATGGACGGCACGCGCGGCATCAAGGAAACCTGGCCTGCGGCGCTGGTGGCCGGCGGCAGCTTCGCCGTGACGCAGTACATCACCTCCAACTTCATCGGCCCTGAACTGCCGGACATCACCTCCGCCCTGGTCAGCCTCGGTTCGCTGACGGCACTGCTCAAAGTATGGCAGCCAGCCAGCGCTAAGGCCGGCGCCCGCAGCACCATCTCGATGGGCGGCGGCACGGCGGCGATGGCCACCTTCGGCGGTGGCTCGGCCACCGGTTCCGCACCACGCATCCGCAAGCAGTCGCCATACAGTACCGCCCAGACGGTGCGCGCATGGGCGCCGTTCGGCATCCTGACCGCCATCGTCACCGTATGGAGCCTGCCGCAGTTCAAGGCGCTGTTCGCCGGCAGCGGCGCACTGGCCGGCACCGTGATGAAATTCCATGTGCCGTACCTGGACCAGATGGTCATCAAGATGTCGCCTATCGTCGCCGCGCCAAAAGCCTATGAAGCGATCTTCAAGCTGGACCTGCTGTCGGCCGTCGGCACCGCGATCCTGTTGTCCACGCTGGTCTCGATGGCGCTGCTGCGCTTCAAGCCGATGGCCGGCCTGCGCGCCCTGGGCGACACCGTGGTTGAACTGCGCCGTCCCATCCTGTCGATAGGCCTGGTGCTGGCGTTTGCGTTTGTCGCCAACTACTCCGGCATGTCGTCGACCCTGGCGCTGGTACTGGCCGGCACCGGCGTGGCCTTCCCGTTCTTCTCGCCGTTCCTCGGCTGGCTGGGCGTGTTCCTGACCGGCTCGGACACTTCGTCGAACGCCTTGTTCTGCTCCCTGCAAAACACCACGGCGCACCAGATCAATGTCTCCGATACCTTGCTGGTGGCGGCCAACACCACCGGTGGTGTAACTGGCAAGATGATCTCGCCGCAATCGATCGCCGTGGCCTGCGCCGCGACCGGATTGGTGGGGCGCGAGTCCGAGTTGTTCCGCTTTACCCTCAAACATAGTCTGCTGTTCGCCACCATCGTTGGTATCATGACGGTATTGCAGGCGTATGTATTTACGGGGATGGTGCCGCACTGACGCTTTTCCCCAGCCCTGCCAAGGGTTTGTGAAAGGCGCATATCCATGCCGAGACGTTTCCCACCTGTGCACGCGCTGTCCGCCTTCGAAGCGGCGGCGCGTGCAGGTTCATTCGCGGTCGCCGCGCAACAGCTGTGCATTACGCCGTCGGCGTTGTCGCACCGTATCCGCCTGCTGGAGGAGTTTGTCGGCGACCGCCTGTTCGTCCGCGACGGCCGCTCGCTGACGCTGTCGCCGTTCGGCCGCAGCTACCTGGATGTGGTGTGCCAGGCGCTGCGCACGCTGACGGATTTTCCCCTTCCTCACCGCAGCGCGCCGGTTCAGCCGCGCGTCAAGATCACGGTGCCGCCGACCTTCGCCCGCTATCTGCTGATGCCGCGCCTGGCCGAATTCACCGAAGCCCATCCCGAGATCGTGGTCGAAGTGTTCCTGTCGGTGCCGCTGTATGACCTGTGCGTGAACGAGACGGATCTGGAGGTCCGCTTCGGCGCCGGCAAATATCCCGACATGGTGACCACGCGGCTGTTCGGCGAGCCGGCGTTCGCCGTCGCCAGCCCGGCCTACCTTGAGCGGATTGGTGGCATCGCCACGCCCGCGGACTTGAAGAAGGCCACCTTGCTGCGCTCCGCGCTGGAGCAGTGGAAGCCGTGGTTCGAACAAGCCGGCCTGGATTGGCCTGAGCCGGCCGACGCGCTGCGTGTCGATGACCTTGGCCTGCTGCTGGAGGCGGTGCGCCACGGCCACGGTGTTGGATTGACGCGACAGCACTTCGCGCAGGACATGATCGCCAGCGGCGAAGTGGTGCAGTTGTTCGACGTGCGCCTGGCATCGCCGCCGCACGCCTACTACGTGGTGTATGAGCAGAGCGCCCATATCCGGCCGGAGGTGAGCTTGTTCATCGACTGGATGATGGCGGCGTATCCCGACCACGAACGCGACGCATGAAAAATCTGCGCTTCAGCGGTTAATTCTTTTCACCGCTGGAGCGCGGGGCAGGCCGCTACACTGGACGCCATTTCCATCGCATCCAAGGCCACTCATGAACGCGCCGCTAACCCCGCCGCCACCGCTGCTGCTACAGGAACGCAAACAAGCCATACTGGCCGCGCTGCGTGGCCTGCTTCCGCCGCATTGCCTGCTGTCCGAGCAGGAAGACACCCGACCCTATGAATGCGACGGCCTGACCGCCTACCGGCAGTTGCCGCTGGCCGTGGCGCTGCCCGAGACGGAGGAACAGCTGATCGCGCTGCTGAAGGCATGCAGCGCGCTGCAGGTTCCCATCGTGCCGCGTGGCGCAGGCACTGGCCTGTCCGGCGGCGCCATGCCGATCGCCGACGGCATCGTCATCTCGACCGCCAAGATGAGCCGCATCCTGGCGCTCGATCCGCTGGCGCGCACGGCGCGCGTGCAGCCCGGTGTGCGCAACCTGGCGATCTCCGAGGCCGCCGCCGCGCACGCGCTGTACTACGCGCCGGACCCGTCGTCGCAGATCGCCTGCACCATCGCCGGCAACGTGGCCGAGAATTCGGGCGGCGTCCACTGCCTCAAGTACGGCCTGACCCTGCACAACGTGATGGGGGTGCGGATGGTGTCGATGGACGGCGAGGTTATCGAACTCGGTGGCGCAGCGCTGGACGCGCCGGGCCTGGACCTTCTGGCTGTGTTCATCGGCTCCGAGGGCATGCTGGGCGTGGTCACGGAAGTGACGGTGCGCCTGATTCCCAAGCCACCGCTTGCGCGCGTCATCATGGCTTCCTTCGACGACGTCGTCACCGGCGGCGACGCGGTGGCGGAGGTGATCGCGGCCGGCATCATCCCCGCAGGGCTGGAGATGATGGACCGCACCAGCGCGCGCATGGTCGAACCCTTCGTCAAGGCTGGCTACGACACCGACGCCGCCGCCATCCTGCTGTGCGAATCGGACGGCATGCCGGAAGAGGTGGAGGAGGAAATCGAACGCATGAGCGAAGTGCTGCGGCGCGCCGGCGCCAGCGCCATCGCGGTGTCGGGCAGCGAGGCGGAGCGCATGCGCTTCTGGTCCGGCCGCAAGAACGCCTTTCCGGCGGCGGGCCGCATCTCACCCGACTACTACTGCATGGACGGGACCATCCCGCGCAAGCGCCTGGCCGAAGTCCTGCTGGGCATCGCCGCCATGGAGCAGACCTACGGCCTGCGTTGCGCCAATGTGTTCCACGCGGGCGACGGCAACCTGCATCCGCTGATCATGTTCGACGCCAACGAGCCCGGTGAATTCGACCGCGCCGAACGCTTCGGCGAGGCGATCCTGGCGCTGTGCGTGGAAGTGGGCGGCACCATCACCGGCGAACATGGCGTGGGCATCGAGAAGATCGACGCCATGTGCGGGCAGTTCACGGTGAACGAGGTGGCAGCGTTCATCGGCGTGAAGCGCGCCTTCGATGGTGCCTTCCTTCTAAATCCGAACAAAGCCATACCCACGCTGGACCGCTGCGCCGCCTACGGCAAGCGGCAGGCGCGCGGCGGTGTGTTCAAGTTTGTCAAACAGGTGGGAGCATGACGATGGAATCGATAGTGAACCAGTTCCGCGACCGCATCGTGGCCGCCGGCGCCACTCGCACGCCGCTGCGTCTGCGCGGAGGCGGCAGCAAGAACTGGTACGGGCAAACGCCGGAGGGCGATGTACTGGAGACGTCCGCCTACCAGGGCATCGTTGCCTATGAGCCGACGGAGCTGGTGGTGACGGCGCGTTGCGGCACGCCGCTGCGCGACCTGGAACGTGAGCTGGCGCTGCAGGGGCAGATGCTGGCGTTCGAGCCGCCGCATTTCGGCCCCGGCGCTACCGTGGGCGGCATGGTGGCCGCCGGGCTTTCGGGCCCGCGCCGCCAGAGCGTGGGCGCGGTGCGCGATTTCGTGCTCGGCACGGTGCTGATGGATGGCCGCGGCGAGTTGCTGCGCTTCGGCGGGCAGGTGATGAAGAACGTGGCCGGCTACGACGTCTCGCGTCTGTTGGCCGGATCGCTGGGCATGCTGGGACTGATGCTGGAAGTGTCGCTGAAGGTGCTGCCACGGCCGACGGCGGAAGCCACGCTGCGCTTGCAGCTGGATCAGGAGGAGGCCTTGCTGCGCCTGAATCGCTGGGCGGGACAGCCGTTGCCGCTGTCGGCATCCGCCTGGCACGACGGCGTGCTGACGCTGCGCCTGTCCGGCGCGCAGGCTGCGGTGGCGGCGGCCGCGCGGCACATCGGCGGCGAGGCGCTGGAGCCCAAAGCGGCGGCGCTTTGGTGGAGCGATTTGCGCGAGCACCGGCATGCATGGTTCGAGGAGGCGGACACGCCGCTGTGGCGCCTGTCGCTGCCGTCCACCACGCCGGCCAAGTCGCTGTCCGCATTGGACGACGGCGCGCAACTGATCGAGTGGGGTGGCTCGCAACGCTGGCTGCGCAGCGCGGCCGATCCCATCGCGCTGCGCGCGCGGGTGGCGGAGCTGGGCGGCCACGCCACCATGTTCCGCGGCGGCGACAAGCGGCACGGCGTGTTCCAGCCGCTGGCGCCGGCCGTGCACGCGATCCACCGCAACCTCAAACAGCACTTCGACCCGGCCGGCATCCTCAATCCCGGCCGCATGTACCGGGACCTGTAATCATGCAAACCAATCTGGCAGAACAATTCAAGAACACCGCCGACGGCGACGAGGCCGAAGCCATCCTGCGCGCCTGCGTGCATTGCGGCTTCTGTACCGCGACCTGTCCCACCTACCAGCTGCTGGGCGACGAGCTGGATGGACCGCGCGGCCGCATCTACCTGATCAAGCAGGTGCTGGAAGGGCAGGCGGCCACGGAGCGCACGCAGTTGCACCTGGACCGCTGCCTGAGCTGCCGCAACTGCGAGAGCACCTGTCCGTCCGGCGTGCAGTATGGCCGCCTGCTCGACATCGGCCGCAAGGTGGTGGAACAGCAGGTGGGCCGGCCGGCGCGTCAGCGTTATCAGCGCCTGCTGCTGAAGGAGGCGCTGCCGCGCGCATGGCTGTTCCGGCCCGCGATGAAGATGGGGCGCATGGTGCGTCCGCTGCTGCCGGCGGCGTTGCAGGAGAAGGTGCAGCCGGTGCCGGCGCCCGGCCCCTGGCCAAGCGGCGGACAGGCGCGCAAGATGCTGCTGCTGGACGGTTGCGTGCAGCCGGAGATGGCGCCCAATATCAACAGCTCGGCGGCGCGTATCCTGGCGGCGCTGGATGTGGAACTGGTGGTGGCGCCGCGCGCCGGCTGCTGCGGCGCGATCCGCTACCACCTGGCCGACCACGATGGCGGCCTGGATGACATGCGGCGCAATATCGACGCGTGGTGGCCGCTGCTGGAAGCCGGCGCGGAAGCCATCGTGATGACCGCCTCCGGTTGCGGCGTCACCGTCAAGGAATACGGCCATCTGCTGCGCGACCATCCGGCCTATGCAGCCAAGGCGCACCGGGTCTCCGAGCTGACGCGCGACATCAGCGAGATACTGTACGACGAGCAGGCGGGCTTGCAGGCGTTGCTGAAGCAGCGGCCACCGGCCGAGCCGGTGGCGTTTCATCCGCCATGCACGCTGCAGCACGCGCAGCGCATACGCGGCAAGGTCGAGGAGCTGCTGCGCGGCCTGGGCGTCGACGTGCGCCTGTGCGCGGACAGCCATCTGTGCTGCGGATCGGCCGGCACGTATTCGCTGCTGCAGCCGGAGTTGTCGCACCAGCTGCGCGACCGCAAGCTGGCCAATCTGCAGGCCACGGGCGCGGCCCGCATCGTGTCCGCCAATATCGGTTGTCAAAGCCACCTGCAATCGGGGACGCCGATGCCGGTCGGGCACTGGATCGAATTGATCGACCAGATGCTGGCGTGACGAGCGGCGCGCCTAGTTGTTCATGCGCTGAGTGTGCGTCCACTGGTGGTCGGACGCGGACACCGCCGAGCTGTAGGTGCGGTAGGTCTGGCCTTCGCCCGGCCACGGGTTCATGATGTAGATGTAGTTGACCCCGTTGTAGGTCTCATAGCCGCGTCCGACCATGATGTGGCCACCGCCGCCGGTCCAGCCGTAGCGGATCACGAACGGCCGGTTGGCGTTGATGTCGGACACCACGCTGCTCCACGACGAGGCGTAGTTATAGGCCGTGTTGGACACGCCCCACGCGCGCAGGATGTTCTGCACGCTGCCATTGCTGCCGTACATATTGTTGGGCTGGTTGGCCCAGCTGTTCCAGTCGAAGGTCGAATTGCCGCAGGCGTAGTTCAGGCCGAAGGCCCAGTTGACGATCTGGCATTGGCTGGGCGATTGTCCATAGTAGTTCAACACGGCCTTGCTGGAGCCGGCCCAGCACCACTGGCTGTGCTCCTGCGTGACCAGTGGGACGTTCAGCGTTCTCCACTGCGCGAAGGCGGACGGCAACATCGCCAGCAGACCGGCGCTCAATATCAGGCTGTTCAATTTTTTCATGTGAGTCTCCTTGTCCCGCGCGGCTTAGCGCGTGCTATCCAGATTTTTTTTGACCGCCACGCGCAGCGGCTCCAGCAAGTCGCTCGCGTCGACCAAGCCGTCGCCGGCGCCTTTGCGTTGCAGCAGCAGCGACTGGCGCGCCGAATGCAAGGGCGCGAAACGCACCGCGCCATTCTGGGCGGAGCTCACTTCCAGGAAATCCGATTGGGCCTGGTAGATGCGCAGCACGCGCACGTTCGAGCGTTCCGTGTTGGCGTAGGCGCCCATGGCGGCGTCGAGATCCTTGGCCATCACGGAGGCGCCATAGGCCACCGTCTCCCATTTGCCGTTGACCTGTTCAACCGTGGCCAGGCCGATCGGTTGGTCGTGGAGGGTGATGACGAAGCGCCAGATCCCGGTCGGCTTGGTCATGGCCTTCATCTCGCGGCGGCCGGCCAGCAGGTCGGTTGGATCGATGGTGTAGACCGGGAAGCCGTAGGCGATGCGCGCGTCCTTCAAGTCCTGCACGTCGGCCACTTCCAGCGGGAAGCCTTGCGGCGCGCTGCCGGCATGGTTCTGCACCTGGTATTGGACGAACTGGGCGAAATCTCGCCGGACGGCGCTGGCGGCGCCGTCGCGCTGCGACTGCGGCGATGCGCTCAGTTGCGCGGCTTGCGCGGTCTGCGCGTACAGCGCGGGGCTGGACAGGGCCAGGCAGCTTGCGGCGGCCAGGCCAAGTAAGATTGAAATGCGCGGCATGGTATCGGTCTCCTCTTGCGTTGTAATGGGGTGATGCGGCAGCCATTCTAGGTAATCCAAATTGCAAGTTTGTCGTTTTTGAATAATTGAGACAGATGCTCCGAGTCTTTTGCGTTTCTTAACAATCGAAAGTCGCTGGCGGATGATGTGACGTATTGCAACGTGTCATCACAATTGCTGTCCACGTGCAGGTTTGGGTTGTATTATTAAGTCCATCGTCGTGTTCAATCCACAGAGGTGCATTCATGTCAGAAGCAAAAAAATATCGTCTGGTCACGCGTAGCGATTTCGACGGGCTGGTGTGCGCAGTCCTGTTAAAACACTTGAATATGATCGATGAGATCCTGTTCGTGCACCCGAAGGATATGCAGGACGGTAAGATCGCCATCAGCGACAATGACATCACCACCAATCTGCCATTCGTGCCGGGCGTGCATCTGGCTTTCGACCACCATTTGTCGGAAACCATCCGCAACACGGGCGAGCGCAAGAACCATGTGATCCATCCGGAGGCGCCGTCGGCCGCGCGCGTGGTGTACGACTACTACGGCGCCGAGAAGGCTTTCCCGGCTTCCTGGCATGACATGATGGTGGCGGTGGACAAGGGCGATGCCGCCCGTTTCAACGAGCAGGAGGTGCTCAATCCGGAAGGCTGGGATTTGCTGAACTTCCTGATGGATGCGCGCACGGGCCTGGGCCGCTTCCGCGAGTTCCGCATTTCGAACTACAACCTGATGATGGACTTGATCGACTATTGCAAGAACCATACGATCGACCAGATCATGGCCTTGCCGGACGTGAAGGAGCGCAAGGAGCTGTACTTCGAGCATGCAGAGAAGTGCAAGGAGCAGATCCGCCGCTGCGCGACCGTGCACAAGAACCTGGTGGTGCTGGACCTGCGCGACGAGGAGATCATCTACGCGGGCAACCGCTTCATCATCTATGCTATGTATCCGCAGACGAATATCTCGATCCACGTGCTGTGGGGTTTGAAGAACCAGAACACCGTGTTTGCCACCGGTAAGTCGATCCTGAATCGTACCTCCAAGACCAACATCGGCGCGCTGATGCTGGAGTACGGCGGCGGCGGGCATGAGAATGCCGGGACGTGCCAGGTCGATAACGAGCGGGCGGAGGAAGTGCTAGAAGCGCTGATCGCCCGGATCAACTCGGAAGGATAAAAAAAACGGCGCTCAGTGAGCGCCGTTCTCCGTTCAGACCTCTTCTTTTTCGGGAAGGGCGATCTTGTTATCAGTGCTGAACTGGTAGTCCTTGAACACGTGTTCCGCCGTGAGCAGCTGGTACTCGCCGTCGGCCTTCTTGTGCGTGGTGTCCTTCAGGCGGTAGGTGTAGTGGCCGCAGGTCCAGCAGTTGAAGTTGCGCATGTGGGTGCACAGGCAGGTCTTGTCCATGACCACGATGTTCTTCTCGGTCGGATGCGCCGCCACTTCGCGGTTGTACGAATTGATGTAGGCGCAGTTGCCGGTCGCGTCCAGCAGGTAGCCGTACGATTCGCAGCCCGGACGGATGCCCGCGCCGATGGCCGGCGTGTTCTTGAGCATGCGCATCGGGTAGCCGGTCGGCGAGATGCCGTTGACGATGATGTCCTCTTCCGACGCCTTGAAGTATTCCTGCTTGACCTTGGCCGGCAGGCCGCACTCGTTGGTGACGGTGAAGCGGGTCGCCACCTGCACGCCCGCCGCGCCCGCTTCCAGGAAGCGCACCGCGTCGCTGCCGGTGAAGATGCCGCCGGCCGCGATCAGCGGAATGTCCAGGTTCTCGGCCTTCAGGTAGTCCAGCAGTTCCTGCGTGATGGTCATCAGGTCGTACTCGGCCCAGTCCATGCCGAAGCCCAGGTGGCCGCCGGCCAGCGGGCCTTCGACGATGATGTAGTCGGGCAGGCGGTCCAGCTTGGCGTTCTTGCGCAGGAAGATCTGCAGCGCGCGCACCGACGAGACGATGATGCCCAGCTTGGCTTCGCGGAAGCGCGGGTGGTCGGCCATCAGCGCGAACGAGCCGAAGTGCAGGCCGGCCGACAGCGTGATGCCGTCCACGCCGGCGTCCAGCGCCGCGTTCAGGCGGGTGCGCAGGGTTTCGCGCGGGCCGTTCATGGTCAGCTTTTCCATGCAGTTGACGAAGATCAGGCCGGGGCCTTTTTTCGCCGCCATGGTGGCGCCGATGTGGCGGCGCTGCGCGTCGGCCAGGCGTTCCAGGTCGAACTGCACCACGGACTTGTCCATGTTGTTGATGTTGAACTTGTAGAGCTTGGTCTTGTCCTTGACGAAGCTGGTGTCGAACTTGCGGTCCGATACGTCTTCGACCATGGCATCCGAGATGTGGCCGATGCCGCCCAGGCGGGCCGCTTCCAGCGCCAGCTCCGAGGTCGAAATATCCACTCCCATTCCGCCGACCATGATGGGCACGTACTCGTTTTTGCCAAATCGCAGGCGGAAATCATCAACACGTTTCATTGCTATCCTTAGACTACCGTAGTGGTTGCCGGGCAAAAAAGCCCGGCGCTATGCGTGATATGCGGTCGCGCGGCAGTACACCTTGCATGGAGCCGGTTCGATTCTACTCCATGTGTACTACAGCATTGTGACGCCGCGGCGGGCGTCGCGCGAGGGATCAGTCGCGGAAGTTGTTGAATTCCAGCGGCATGTCCGGCACGTCCTTGCGCAGCATGGCCATGGCCGCTTGCAGGTCGTCGCGCTTGGCGCCGGTGACGCGCACGGACTCGCCCTGGATGCTCGCTTGTACTTTCATCTTGCTATCCTTGATGACGCGCACGATTTTCTTTGCGTCATCGGATTCGATGCCGTTCTTGACCTTGATCACTTGCTTGACCTTGTCGCCGCCGATCTTCTTGATGTCGCCGTCTTCCAGGAAGCGGACATCGACTTTGCGCTTGGCCAGCTTGTTGGTGAGCACGTCGCGCACCTGCTGCAATTGGAATTCGGAATCGGCGACGACGGTCAGTTCGTTTTCCTTGTGCTCGACCGAGGCGCCCGTACCCTTGAAATCGAAGCGGGTGGCGATTTCTTTTTGAGATTGCTCGACGGCATTCTTCACTTCGATCATATCGGCTTCGGAGACTACATCAAACGACGGCATAACTATTTCCTTTTCGTGTGGCATGCAGCATGCATTCAATCCGCTGCATCAAAGACTGACATTTTAACGGACAACGGGCCGAAAGCCGCCATATCGACACTGGTTTTTTGCTTGTTTCGCTCTATAATCGATGAAATTTCCCAGGTTTTTCCTCCATGCATCCACAGTCAGCCATCCAGTACCGGTTCCCACTTCAATCCCTCAACACCTTCGGCATCGCGGCGAGCGCGCACGCGTATTTGCGCGTGACGAAAACAGAGCAACTGCTCGGCGTTTTTGCCGATGCCGCCTGGGTTTCTTTGCCGAAGCTGGTGCTGGGCGGCGGCAGCAATCTGCTGCTGACCGGGGACTTTCCAGGCTTGGTGCTGCACATCGCGCTGGAGGGCCGCGAGGTGCTGGTCGATGACGCGGACCATCATTACGTCCGCGCGGCGGCCGGCGAAAACTGGCACGAGTTCGTGCAGTGGACGCTGGCGCAAGGCCTGGGCGGGTTGGAGAACCTTTCGCTGATACCGGGCACGGTGGGCGCGGCGCCGATCCAGAACATCGGCGCCTACGGACTCGAAACCAGGGACGTGTTCCACAGCGTGACCGTGTTCGATCCGGCCAGCGGCGAGACGCGCACGATGGACGCGGCGGCGTGCCGCTTCGGTTATCGCGACAGCATCTTCAAGCAGGACGGCGGCCGTCACCTGATCATTCTCGACGTGTGCTTCGCGCTACCCAAGCGCTGGCAGCCCAACCTGCGCTATGCCGAACTGGCACAGGCGGTGGCGGAGCAGGGCATCGCCGCGCCGTCGGCGCAACAGGTGGCCGATACGGTGATCGCTATCCGCCGCCGCAAGCTGCCCGATCCCGCGGTGATCGGCAACGCGGGCAGCTTCTTCAAGAATCCGGTGGTGACGGGAGCGCAGTGCGCGGCGTTGCTGGAGCGGTTCCCGGCGCTGGTGCACCACGCGCAGCCGGACGGCAGCGAGAAGCTGGCGGCGGGATGGCTGATCGATCAATGCGGATGGAAGGGGCGCAACCTGGGCGCGGCGGGCGTGTACCCGAAACAGGCGCTGGTGCTGGTCAACAATGGCGGCGCGAAGGGCGCCGATGTGGTGGCGCTGGCGCGGGCGATCCAGGCGGACGTGCAGGCGCGCTATGGCGTGCTGCTGGAGCCGGAACCGGTGTTCATTTAAACATGGCGGGCCGGCGGCCCGCCATGCCATGCGTTAGCCGAAGTGGCAAACGTAATCGACCGTCTCCACGGTCTCGATATCGAAGCTCGAATTGCCGCCCACCTTGAACTCCTGGCCAGCCGCGTAGGTCTGCCATTCGCTGGCGCCGGCCAGGCGCACCTTGCACACGCCGCCGATGATCTCCATCGTTTCCGGCGCGCCGGTGTTGAAGGTCAGGCTGGAAGGGAAGATCACGCCGACGCTTTTCTTGCTGCCGTCGGCGAAAATCACATTGTGCGAAACGCATTTGCCGTCGAAGTAGATATTCGATTTCTTGACGACGCTGACTTGATCAAATTGAGCACTCATGCTGCTGTTTTTCCTTGGTTCGATGCGGAGGGGAGACCAGGCAGTTCGGCCGCGTTCATCACGCGGTTACGGCCGCCGCGCTTGGCGGCATACAGGGCCTGGTCGGCTTGGTGGATCAACTGCTCGATGCTGGAGGAGGGCGACGGCACCACGCTCGCCACGCCGATCGACATGGTCACGGTGGAAAATTCGGTCTCCGCCAGCGGGTTCTCGATGGCCAGTTGTTCCAGGTGGCGGCGGCACGACTCGGCCACGATCAGTGCCCCAGTCAGTGGTGTCTCCGGCAGGATAATGGCGAATTCCTCGCCGCCGTAGCGCGCGGCCAGGTCGGCCGGGCGCTTGAGGTGTTCGGTTAATACGGCGGCCACTTTTTTCAGGCACAAATCGCCCGCCTGGTGGCCGAAGCTGTCGTTATAAAGCTTGAAGAAATCCACGTCGCACAACAACAGCGTCAAGGGCTGCTTGTCGCGCTGGCCGCGCTGCCATTCCACGCGCATGGTCTCGTCGAAGCGGCGGCGGTTGGCGATGCCGGTCAGGCCGTCGAGCGCCGCCAGCTTTTGCAGTTCCAGGTTGGCCTCGGCCAGCCGCTGCTCGCTCTCGCGCAGGAAGCGGAAGGCCTGGTCGCGCTGCAGCCGGCTGACGTGCGCGCCCGAATGGTAGCGGATGCGCGCCAGCAGTTCCAACTGGTCCGGCAGCTTGACCATGTAGTCGTTGGCGCCGGTGGCGAAGCCGTGCGCCTTGAGCTTGGGGTCTTCCTTGGCCGAGAGGACGATCACCGGCACATGCCGCAGTTCCTCCCGCGCGCGGTACTGCTGGATCAGCGCGAAGCCGTCGACGGACGGCATCACCAGGTCCTGCAGGATCACGGTGGGCTGCCACTGCATCGCGCCTTGCAGCGCCTGCGAGGCATCGCTCACGGCGTGGAATTCGATGTCGTCCTGGCCGCTCAACATGCGGCGCACCGCTTCGATGATGATCAACTGGTCGTCCACCAGCAGCACACGGGCCTTGAACGCCGTCAGCGACTGCCCTGTATCTGCTGCGATTACATGTGCTTCTGACATCTGCGTTCTCTTTAAATGCCCATCAGGTGCTGCCGCCCAGCGTGGTGCGCAATACCGGCCCGATTTTCGCCAGCGGTAAAATCATCTGCGCCGCATCCAGCTCGGCGGCGGCGCGCGGCATGCCGTAGACGGCGCTGCTGGCCTGGTCCTGGGCGATGGTGAGCTGGCCGGCGCGGCGCATGGCCAGCAGGCCTTCGGCGCCGTCGCGGCCCATGCCGGTCAACAGCACGCCCACCGCCTCGCTCTTCCAGTGCTGCGCCACGCAGCGGAAAAACACGTCGACCGAAGGACGGTAGGCGTAGTCCTTCGGATTCGCATCGTAACGTAATCGATTGTTTTGATCCAGCGTTAAGTGGTCGTTGCTCTTGGCGACAAGGACGGTGCCGGCCACCAGCTCGTCGCCATCCTCGGCGGAGCGCACCGGCATTTCCAGGTGCTCCCCCAGCCAGCGGGCGAAATTGTCGGCGAAGTGCTGGTCGATGTGCTGCACCACCACGATGGCGCAGCCACGCGGCGGCTTCCAGCCGGCCAGCATCTTCGCCACCGCCATCGGCCCGCCGGTGGAGGCGCCGATCGCCAGCAGCGACGTAACGCGCTGCGGCGCGTCGTGCGTTTCCGCGCCGTGATGGTTGCCGTTGTTGCCATTGCCATGGGCTGCCGTCTTCGGCATCATCGCCTGGTTGCCGCCGCTGTGGCGTATCAGCTTGTCCATGGTGCGGATCTTGGCCAGCAGCTCCATGTCGCCGTCCGGTTTACCCTGCAGTACCGGGGTCGCCGTCACGTCGAGCGCGCCGGCGCCCAGCGCGCGGAACACCTGGTTGACGTTGTCCTGCGGCCTGCCGGTCACCACCAGGATGGCGCACGGGCTTTGCTCCATGATCTGGCGGGTCGCCTCGACGCCGTCCAGCTCCGGCATATTCAGGTCCATCAGGATCAGGTCGGGCCGGTTGTCCGCGCACATGCGCACCGCCTCCGCGCCGGTGCGGGCGATCCACAGCACCTGGTGTTCCGCGGTGCTGGCCACAACCCGCCGCAGCGCTTCGGCTGCCATGGCGACGTCGTTGGCGATGGCGATCTTCATATCCTGGCCTCTCCAATCAAATCGCTGACCGCGTCGAGCAGCGTCTCGTCGTGGAAGCTGCCCTTGGTCAGGTAATAATCGGCGCCGGCCGAGAGCCCGCGTGCGCGGTCTTCGGGGCGGTCTTTGTAAGAGACTATCATGACCGGCAGTTTGTGCAGGTGAATATCCTTCTTGATCAGTGTGACCAGCTCGATGCCGTCCATGCGCGGCATGTCGACGTCGGTGATCACCAGGTCGTAGTCGCCGCTGCGCACCACGTTCCAGCCGTCGATGCCGTCGATGGCGATATCGACCAGGAAGCCCCGGCCCAGCAGCAGCTTGCGTTCCATCTCGCGCACGGTGAGCGAATCGTCGACCACCAGGATGCGCTTGGTCTTGCGGCGCCCGGCCTGGTCGGACCTGGTCAGCTGATGCAGGCCGCCTTCGTGCAGCAGCTTGTCGATCGACAGCAGCAGGTCGGGCACGTCGAGGATCAGCACCGGCTCGCCGTCGTCGAGCAGGGCGGCGGCGGAGATGTCGCGCATCTTGCCGAAGGTGGGATCGAGCGCCTGCACCGCCAGGCTTTGCTCGCCGCGTATGCCTTGCACCACCAGCGCGTAGCGGCGCGCGCCGGTGCCGATGACCACCACCGCCAGCTCGTCGCTGCCGGTGTCGGTGTCGCCCAGCTCCAGCACCTGCGAGGCCGAGACCAGCCCGAGATGCTCGCCGCCCAGGTCGAAGAACTGCTTGCTCTCCAGCGTGTGGATGGCGGCGCGCGGCACCTTGGCCACGCGCTCCACCTGCACAATGGGCACGGCATAGGCCTCGCCCTTGATGTCGACCACCAGCGCGCGCACGATCGATTGCGTCAGCGGCAGCGTGATGCAGGTGCGGAAGCCGACGCCCAGTTCCGATTCAATGCGCACGGTGCCGTTCTGCGCGCGGATGGTTTCGTGCACGATGTCCAGGCCGACGCCGCGCCCGGAAATCTCGGTGGTGCTTTCCTTCAGGCTGAAGGCCGGCAGGAACAGGAACTCCAGCAGCTCGGCGGGCGACAGCGAGCCCGCCATCTGCTCGCTGGCCATCTTGCGCTCCACCACCTTGGCGCGGATCTTTTCCAGGTCGACGCCACGGCCGTCGTCGCTGATCTCGATACTGAGCATGCCGGCGCGGTGCTTCGCTTCCAGCACGATGATGCCGGCGCCGGGCTTGCCGGCGGCGATGCGGCCGGCCGGCGTGTCCATGCCGTGGTCGACCGAGTTGCGCAGCATGTGGTTGAGCGGGCTTTCGATCTTCGCCAGGATGTCGCGGTCGACCAGCGTGTCCTCGCCGATGATCTGCAGCTGCACTTCCTTGCCCATGCCGCGCGCCAGGTCGCGCACCATGCGCGGGAAGGCTTGCACGCCGTCGCGGAAGGGGCGCATGCGCAGCGTCAGCACTTCGTCCACCATGTTCTGCGAAACGGCCAGCAGGCGGCGTTCGTAGGCTTCGATGTCGGCGATGTGCTCAAGGACGAACTGCTTGAGCGGGTGGGTCTTTTGCAGTGCCAGCAGCGACTTCTCTTTCAGGCCGGCGTCGCTGCTGTTGGCGATCGCTTCGTGCAGCTGTTCGACCAGCGCGAACAGGCTGCTCTGGTTGCGCTTGAAGCGCTGCAGGTCCTGGATGAAGGGATGCATCTGGTGCGCGTTGATGCGCGACTCGCTGGCCAGCGACAGCAGGCGGTCGAAGTTCTGCGCGGTCTTCAGCACGGCCGGCGCGCGCGGGGCGGTGGGCTGCGCTTCCTCGGCCGCGGCGGGGGAGGGAGCGGCTTCGGGGGCGGCCGGCGCGGTGGTCTGCACCGGCGCCGCGGCTGGTGCTGGTGTTGGCGCCGGCGCGGGCATCGGCGGCGCGGGCGGCGCCAGGTTCGCCGGCTCGGGCAGGAAGGCGATGTTGGCGATGGTGTCCAGCGTCTTCCTGATCAGCGCCGCGTTGGCGCCCAGCCAGCCTTCGACGCCGCTGTCCTGCAGCCGTGAGAGCTGCAGTATCAGGTCGACGCCGGCCAGCAGCGCATCGACGCGGTTGGGCGTGAGCGCCAGCTTGCCGCGCTGCGCGGCGACGAAGGCGTCCTCCATGCCGTGCGCCAGTTGCACCACCACCTCCAGCCCGACGATGGCGGCCGCGCCCTTGATCGAGTGGGCCGCGCGCATCATCGATTCGACGGCGCCGGCGTCGTCCTTCAGGCGCTCCATGGCCAGCAGGCCGTCCGTGAGAATCTGGGTCTGGCTCTCGGCCTCCATGCGGAACAGGTCCAGCATGGAGAACTGGCTCAGGTCTCCGTTGTTATCCTGGCTCATCGCAGCGACCTCGCAAGTTGGTGGCCGATCAGCGCCGGATCGAGCACGCCGATATGCATGTCTTGATGCGCTATCACGCCCGACAGGAAGCGCGACAACCCCTTGTTGATGGTGGCGGCCGGCGCCTGCACGGACTTGGTGGCGTAGCGCAGGATGCCGTGCAGGTCGGCCACCGGCAGGGCGTAGGCCTGGTCCTCCCATTGGGTGAGCAGCAGGCGCGCGAAGGTGTGGCGGCCGGTGGCGGCGTCGCCTTCGTTTTCGTCGATGCCCAGCAAGGCCGCCAGCGACATGCAGGGATACAGCGTGCCGCCGACGTTGACGATGCCGCTCAAGCCGCGTTCCGTGCGGTGCGGCAGGCGGTGCGGCCTGGCCTGCGGCGCCACCGAGACGAATATCTTGGTCGGCAGCGACAGCCACTCGCGGCCGATGCGGAATACCAGGCAGGAGGCGTCAAGCTGCTGCGTGCCGGCGGCTGGCTGGCGGAAGTGGGAGGCCCATTCCTTTTTGTAGTCGTCGCCGACCACGCGTTGCAGGTTGCGCTGGGCGGCGCCGGCGTACACGTCGCAATTACGGCAATGGACCGCCTGCTCCAGCTTCTCGCAGCTTTGGTCGCCGATGACGCCGATGCGGTTCCAGCAGTCGTGGATGCTGGCGATGGCGATGGGAGAAGTGGTCGTGTTCATGGTGGTTCGCCCTTATGATGCCTGCTGGCGTTTGTAGACGCGCGCGGCGCGGGCCTTGAGCGCGGCAGCGGCTCCGGGATCGTTGTTGGTCTCGGCCAGCAGGGCCAGGTGGCACAGCGCTTCGTAGTGGTCCGGTTGCAGGTAGATGCAGCGCTTCCAGTAGTCCTCGGCGAGCTTGCGCTTGTCCGTCAGTTCGTTGACCAGGCCGAGGATGAAATACGCCTCCGCCGAGTCGGGCGTTTGCGCCAGATGGTCGCGGCTTTTGTTTTCGGCTTCCTTCAGTTGGCCCAGGTCGGCCAGCTTACGGGCTTCGGCCAGCAGATTGGTCCCCATCGCGACGGCGGCGGGCGCCGGCACCGGCACGGGCGCAGGTGGCGAGAGTCGCGCCGGCTGGTCGGGCGGGGGCGGCATGCGGCGCGCGGTGCGCGGGGCCGCCTTGGGAACCGCCTGGATGGCGGGCGCCGGCCGCGCCGGTTCCTTCTTCAGGCCGAACGCCTGCGGATACGGGTACGGGGTGAAGCCGTGCTGGCAGAACGACGGCACTTCGGCGTAGCCGGCGAACAGCAGGCCGTGATCGGCCAGCAGCGCTTCAAGCTTGGCGATGGCCGTCCTGGTGGTCGGCTTGTCGAAGTAGATCAGCAGGTTGCGGCAAAAGATCACGTCGTAGTGGCCCGTCCGCGTCAGGAGGTCGAACTCCAGCAGGTTGCCTTGCTTGAAGCGCACCTGCTGGCGCAAGGCGTCGTTGATGCGGTAGTCGTCGCCGTCCTGGGTGAAGTGGCGGTCGCGGAAGGCCAGGTCCTGGCTGCGGAAGGCGTTGTGGTTGTACACGCCGCTCTTGGCGCGTTCCACGCATCCCGGGCTGATGTCGAAGGCGTCGATGATGTAGCCGTCGCGCCGCACGCCGGCGTCGGCCAGCACCATCGCCATCGTGTATGGCTCCTCGCCGCCGGCGCAGGGGATGGACAGGATGCGCACCATGCGGTTGGCATCGCCGGCCAGGCGCGCCCGAACGAATTCTACGGCGGCCTGGAAGGCTTGCGGGTCGCGGTAGAACCACGACTCCGGCACCACCACCAGCTCCACCAGCGCGGTCAGCTCGTCCGGCGTCATGCGGTCGAGGTAGACGTCCTGGTTGGCGGCGGCGGTCCGCTCCATGCGGAGCTTGATCGCGCGTTCGACCGTGGACCTGGACAGCGTCAAGCCGGTGGCCTCGTGCAGCATGGATTGGGCGGGCGTCATGGCTGGAACAGCATCGTGCGCAGCGACGCGGGCAGCAGGTGTTCAAGTTCCACCAGTTGCAGCATGCCGCCCGGATCGCTGGCGACCTCGCCGAGGAAGGGCGCGGCCTGCACGCCGCTGGCGCCCAGCTGCGTTTCGGCCACTTCCTGCACGCCCAGCACGCGCTCCGCGCGCAGGCCTAGCAGATGGTCCGTGCCTTCCGGCGCGTGGTAGGTCACCACGATGATGCGGGTGTCGAAATGATCGGCGCCGCTGGGCAGCCCGCTGGCGCGGCACAAGTCGATCACCGGCACCGACTCGCCGTGGAAGTCCATCAGGCCGGCGACGGTGTCCGGCGCCAGCGGCAGGTGCTTCAGTTCCAGCAGCGGCAGCACGCGCACCACGTCGCGCAGGCGCAGGCCGTAGCGGTCGGCGCCGATGTGGAAGATCAGCAGCTTCATCGCCCGCTCCCGTCAGGCCGCCACGGCGAAGTTGGCGACGCTGGTCTGCAGGTCGCCCGCCGCGTACTGCAGCTGGTGCACCGCTTCGCTGGTGGCCTTGAGCGATTCCACCGTCTGCTGGGTCGAGTCGTTCAGCTGCATCATGGTTTCGGATATCTGCTGCGCGCCGACCGCCTGCGACTGCATCCCCTGAAGCACCACGTCGAACTGCGGCGCCAGTTTCTGCACCTGGTCCATCACGCCGGACAGCTGGTCCGTCACCTGGCGCACCTCGCCGACGCTGCGGCGTATCTCTTCGGAGAATTTGTCCATGCCCATGACGCTGGCCGACACCGCCGACTGCATCTCCTTGAGCATCTGCTCGATGTCCCAGGTGGAGACCGAGGTCTGGTCGGCCAGGCGGCGGATTTCGGTGGCCACCACCGAGAAGCCGCGTCCCGCCTCGCCGGCCTTCTCGGCCTCGATGGCGGCGTTGAGCGAGAGGATGTTGGTCTGGTCGGCCACCTTGGTGATGGTGATCAAAACGCTGTTGATGTTGGAGGCTTTCTCCGACAACGCCGCCAGCTTGGCGTTGATCGAATCGGTGGCCGAGACCATGTGCTGCATGGTGCTGTCCATGCGGCGCAGGTTGGTCTGGGCGTCGGCGGTGGCGGTGGTGGTGTAATCAGCCACCGCGGTGGCGTCCTCCATGGTCTTCAACAGCTGCGAGGTGTTGGCGGAGATTTCCTTGGTGGTGCTGAG
>Ga0308157_10002477_pt1 | contig 30130 bp, 33 predicted proteins | sample PhyBR1_FD_201035 | JGI IMG/M metagenome (GOLD analysis project Ga0308157, IMG submission 201035) | Phyllosphere microbial communities from UC Gill Tract Community Farm, Albany, California, United States - DLSLB.R1 | ecosystem: Host-associated > Plants > Phyllosphere > Unclassified | place: USA...
GCTATAACAGCATCTAAAAATCATGGCTGCTTTTGTGGTAACAGAAAGTTTAAATTCCTATTTTCGTCTTTCCTCACGGAAAGAACTCAGGTCCTTTTGCCGCCACGATTTCTAGCCGCAGGACGTTATGCAACAACTTAAAAAGCGCGTGAATTATGAGTAATTACAAGTATTTGATTTTATATTCATTACTAAGCAGTATTTTGCAAACGGGTTTTTATGCTTTACTTTTACTAATTGCTTCCTCTTACCTAGCCGAAGCAAAACTTAGCTTTGTAATTGGAACTGCACTTCCTTTAATAGTTTTGGCTTTTTTTGTATTATCCTTAATTCAAAACTTAATAATTTGGTTGTCAAGAAATGAAGATATATACGTTTTGTTTGTCATCTTTGGAATTATTTTAGTCCTACCTTTTATTGCAAATTTTAATTGGTTCTCTCCAATAATAGTTTTACTTAACGGAATAATATTATATCTGCCGTTTAGCTTAAGAAAATACTTGTTCAGCCAAATTGAAAAAAAGTCGTTGCAATAACAGCACCTAAAAAAAATGGCTGGCGTTGTGGTGATTGAACCTTTAGTTTCCATAAATTCGTTTTTTCCTAGTGGAGAGAACTCAGGTGATTTTGCCGCCACTTTTTCTAGCTGCAGGACGTTATGAGCTATAGCATTGCGAATCCGGATACAATTCATATCTTTGGTAGCATCAAATGATAGCATCAATGAAACCGCCTTACGAAATTACTCAAACTATTTTAAAACTTATAACTTCTATTTCCGAAAAGATTGGAGAAATAAATGCCAATTATCTAAATAGACAATCTCCTACTCTACGCAAACAAAACAAAATCAAGACAATTCATTCATCGCTACAGATTGAAGGTAATACACTTTCTCAAGAACAGATTACAGCTTTGATAGAAAATAAACGAGTAATTGGTCCAGAGAAAGATGTTACGGAAGTTCTAAATGCAATAAGAGTTTATGAAGACTTAGAAAGTTTTAAAGCTAATAATGAAAAGTCATTTCTAAAAGCGCATCAAATTATGATGAAAGGGTTGATTACGAATCCTGGAAAGTATAGAAATAAAAGTGTTGGAATAGTCAAAGGTTCTGAAGTTGCTCACGTTGCGCCACCATTTGAAAATGTTCCTTTTCTGATGAAGGATTTATTTGAATATCTAAAAAAGTCAGATGAAATTGTTCTTATAAAAAGTTGTGTTTTTCATTACGAAATGGAATTCATCCATCCATTTCTTGACGGAAACGGTAGAATTGGAAGGCTTTGGCAAACGGTTATCCTAATGGAAAAATACCCGGTTTTTGAATTCTTGCCTTTTGAAAGTTTGATTAACAAAACTCAAAAAGAGTATTATGATGCACTAGCATTGAGCGATAAAGCTGGAAACTCAACTATATTTATAAAATATATGCTGCAAGTAATTGATCAATCACTGGGCGAACTTTTAAATTTTAAGAATCGAACACTTAAAGAAATTGATCGAATTGAATATTTTTTAAAAATTTCAGAAAATCAATTTACGAGAAAAGATTATATGAGCACTTTCAAAGATATATCTACAGCAACAGCTTCACGAGATCTGAAGAAAGCAACAGAATTAAATTTAATCACAAAGCAAGGAAAAGATAATAGAACTTTTTATAGTATAAACAGCTACAGCTCATAACAGCCGCTGAGAAAAATTGCTGATTTTGTGGTAATTGGACTTTTAAAATCACGATTAATTTTTATCTTCACCGAAACAACGCAAGTCGCTTTGACAGCAACTTTCCCTAGCGGCAGAACGTTGTGCAAGATGCTGTCGCCTGGGCAATTTAAACAACTCATTGTAATTTGCTAATCTTATAAAGATCGTGCCTACGGTCCTTCAATATTCTAACACTTCCATGTTCGTGCAATTTTTTTAATAGGTCTAAATCAACATCTACAATTAATGTCATTTCTGTGTTTGGTGTGGCTTCAGCTTTAATTCCATTACTTGGGAATGCAAAGTCCGATGGCGTAAATACAGCAGTTTGTGCAAACTGGATATCCATATTATTAACTCTTGGAAGATTTCCAACACATCCGGCAATCGCCACATAACATTCATTTTCAATGGCTCTTGCTTGAGCGCAATGTTTCACTCGTGTATAACCATTTTGAGTATCCGTTAGAAACGGAACAAATAGAATCTCCATTCCTTCGTCGGCCATTAATCTGGATAATTCGGGAAATTCAACATCGTAACATATCATGATACCAATTTTACCACAATCTGTATCGAAGGTTTTGATTTCAGATCCGCCTTTCATTCCCCAATATTGTACTTCATTTGGAGTTATATGAACTTTAGTATACATTTCACAGGTACCATCGCGTTTGCATAAAAATCCTACATTATAAAGATTTCCATCTTCCAAATATGGCATACTTCCACTAATAATATTGATATTATATGAAATCGCAAATTCTTGAAATCGCTTCCTAATGGGCTCACAATAACGAGCAATTTCACGGATTGCATCCGATTCCGACATATGATTGAAATCTGCCATCAATGGCGCAATGAATAATTCTGGGAACAGGGCAAAATCGCTACCATAACCGGAAACCACGTCGATAAAAAATTCACATTGCTCAAAAAGAGCTTCAACATTAGCCAACGGTCGCATCTGCCATTGAACTAAGCCAAGCCGTATAACACTCTTGCGAACATTAATTAATTTTGGACTTTTATCATAATAAATATTATTCCATTCTAATAATACCGCATAATCTTGGGAACCTGTATCGCCTTCGAGATAATTTTTCATAACTCGTATCACGTGAAAGTCATTGCTGAGTTGAAACGACAGTACCGGATCATATAATTCTTTTAGCCTAACCTTATCTATGTATTCTTTAGGAGTTGTGTTCGCCGCATGTTCTGTATAGTTTGGAATTCGGCCGGCAAAAACGATAGCAGAAAGATTTAGCAATTCGCAAAGTTCTTTTCGGGATTCGTAAAGGCGACGCCCTAGCCGGAGTCCACGATAATCGGGATGGATAAAAACATCTATCCCATATAGCACTTCACCTAATGCATTATGAGTAGAAAATGTATAATTACCTGTGATGTCTTTATAAGTATGATTTTCTAATACCTGTTCATTAGTCACAATCAAAGAAAGCGCTGAACCTACTACCTTATTATCAACGAGTATTACAAGTTGTCCCTGCGGAAAAATTTCAAGTAGTTTTTTAATATGATACTCTTTCCAATAAGATCCTTCCATCTCGCTATAAGCTTCCATCATCGAAGATTTGAGTTCATTATAGTCTTCAATGCGTAAGTTGCGAAGTTCGACTTTGTTGATTTGGCGCATGGTGAATAATAAATAAATGAACGCAAAGTTACATAAAAATAAGTGTAAGAAAAATGATAAGTAGATGCTCTCCCAAATTGCGGAGCGGTAATAGTAACTCAAATGCCTGCCTGTAACAGCCGCTAAAAAAATGGCTAATTTTGTAGTCATTGAACCATCAGTTTTCATAAATTCGTCTTTCCTAGCGGAGAGAACTCAGGTAATTTTGCCGCCACTTTTTCTAGCTGCAGGACGTTAGCGGTCATTGTGCCAAACCGCAGAAAAAACAGAACTCATAAACGACATAAAAAAGAGCAATGGAAAAGAGCAACTTAATAGAAATGAACAACGTTGGTATTGTAGTTGAAAACCTCGACAATGCAATTTCATTTTTTTTAGAAATCGGGCTAAAAGTTGAAGGACGAGGTATGGTAGAAGGCGAGTGGGCAGGTAAAGTAACAGGTCTTGGAAATCAATCAGTGGAAGTTGTGATGATGGTTACACCTGATGGCCATAGCCGATTAGAAATTTCAAGATTTATAAGACCAACAACTATTTCAGACCATAGAACAGCACCAGTCAATTCACTTGGTTACTTACGCATTATGTTTAGGGTTGACAACATCGACGAATTAGTTCCTAGACTTTTAGAAAAAGGGGCTGAACTTGTTGGAGAAATTGTTCAATATGAAAACATTTACAAACTCTGTTATATTCGGGGGACTGAAGGACTGCTTGTTGGACTTGCGGAACAACTTAATAACAAATAGGAAAAGAAAGTAGCAAAAAGAAAAACAACGAACCGCCAACAGCTGCCATGACTCCAGCGGTATTTAAAATACGTCCACCTTTTCAAATTCTTTCATATCTTTCCTCGCCGGGAGCACTTAAGGTTGTTTTGCCTCGACAGGCCAGCAAGCAGATGTTCGCGGTATCACATTCACCATAATTACATACAATACTATTAAACATGAAAACGGTATTAACGCTAGTCATATTTTTAACTACAGTACACATGAATAGTCAAGAGTCCAATAAAAATAAGTCGAAAAACAGAAGTTTCAGTAGCGGTTATTCAAATGTCAACGGATTGAAGATGTATTATGAAATTTATGGCGAAGGTGAGCTCCCACTTGTTTTGATTCATGGCGGAGGATCTACGATTCAGACGAACTTTGAAAAAATTATTCCTTTACTCGAAAAAAATAGAAAGGTGATTGCCGTCGAGTTACAAGCGCATGGCCGGACAAATGACCGAAATTCTGACCTTACATTCGAACAGGACGCCGATGATGTTTTCACACTCCTAAAAAATTTAAATGTTAAGAATGCTGACTTTTTTGGCTTTAGCAACGGAGGGACAACAACCCTTCAAATTGCGATACGCCATCCCGAAATTGCGCATAAAATTATCTTAGGATCAGCGCTTTCAAAACGAAACGGAGTTTTTGATTGGTTTTGGGACTTCATTTCAAAAGCCAAATTAGAAAATATGCCGCCACAGTTGAAAGAAGGGTATGAAAAAGTCGCCGCCAATAAGCAGGACCTACAACTTATGCATGACAGAGACGTCAAAAGAATGATAAACTTTAAAGACATTCCCGACGAACGAATAAAAGGTATCAAAATCCCAACGCTTATTATAATCGGAGACAAAGATGTTATTACGCCCGAGCATGCAATAGAATTACATCGCCAGATTTCGGGATCCGAATTGGCAATCATACCTGGAATTCACGGTGAATATATCGGAGAAATTACAACGCTAAAACCCGATTTCAAAGAAGATGAACTAATCGTCCCCTTGATTGAAAAATTTTTGAATAAAAGTAACAACCTCTAGCATCTGTCATGACCTCAGCACTATTTTCATCGTAGGATTACTTTTTCGAATTATTTTCATATCTTTCATCAACGAGAGAACAAGTTTTTTCTCCGCCTAAATGATTGATCTGGCAATCAAACGTTCTTTGCGAATATACCAACATCGCTTTGACAGCAAACGTTGCCAGCATATAACGATCTACCATAAATAAACTGTAACTTCGGACAATGGAAGTCGAAAAACATTATATAAACAGAAGTGGCTGGTTACGCGCATCGGTTTTAGGTGCAAACGACGGCATTCTTTCTACGACGAGCCTCGCAATTGGCGTTGCGGCCGCAAGTGCCACCCGTGAACCCATTATAATAGCCACAGTAGCAGGCCTCGTTGCAGGCGCATTGTCGATGGCGGCGGGGGAATATGTTTCAGTAAGCTCACAATCGGATGTTGAAACGGCCGACTTGCTCAGGGAACAAGACGAACTCGAAAAAATTCCTGAAGTCGAATTACGCGAGCTCGCGAAAATCTACGAAAAACGAGGCTTGACAAAAGATTTATCCGTTGAAGTTGCAAAACAATTAACGCAACACAATGCGCTTGAAGCCCACGCAAGGGATGAATTGGGAATAAATGAGATTACACAGGCACGACCTTTTCAAGCTGCCATAGCCTCGGCAGTATCTTTTCTGGCTGGAGGGCTGTTGCCGCTTTTTATATCATTATTGGCGCCCGTCAAAGACATGATTTTTTATCAATATGGTTTTTCAATAGTTTTTCTTGGTTTTTCCGGCACATTTGCTGCAAAAGTTGGCGGCTCGATTGTTTATAAATCCGTGATAAGAATATGCGTTTGGGGAACCTTTGCGATGTTGGCCTCGGCATTGGTCGGACACATATTCAATGTTAAGATCGATTAATATATTGTTCGGAAATCGGGTAATTATCCGTTTATTTTTGCTAATGCATTAACTGTGACAACCATCATATTTTATTGCCTTAAGCTTGAGTAGATTTATAACAAAATTTATATATCATGAATCTAACACATCTACACTTATTGATCACGCACCTTCCAATTTTCGGATCTATTTTAGGAGCGTTTGTTTTAATCAACGGAATCTGGACGAAAAGTATCCAAACAACAATGGCGGCGTATTACCTTTTTGTAATTTCATCCATTGGTGCTGGCATAGCTTATTTGACGGGAGAAGAAGCCGAGGAAACAGTTGAAAATATTCAATCGGTTTCAGAAAGAATGATTGGGCAGCACGAGGATTCTGCGATGCTTTCCCTGATAAGTTTTATCGTTTTGGGCGTGGTTTCCGTCATTGCCATTTTCCTCAGTTCTAGAAACCCAAGGCTTTTAAAACCAATCTCGATTGCAATCCTGATTATTTCGTGTATCAGTTTTGGCTTGGTTGCGAGAACCGGATATCTGGGTGGTCAAATCAGGCATACTGAAGTTGTAGATTCCTCTCAAAATATCGGGATAAAAAATAGCGACGACGATTAAAATACTGATAATTACTTCCTCCTACCATACGCGGCATGGCTTGATTTTCTTGCACGGACTTCCCTCCTTTCTAAAAAATGCTATCTTCGCGAAAAGAACTCCGGTCGCTTTGTAAGCAGGCTCGAGAATTCTGATTAATATCAATATATGAAAATTCAATTGCTGCTTTCCTTTGCCCTTTTATTGCTTTCCTGTAGCAGTAATGACGACACAACTACGATTGTTCAGCCCCGAACCGCAAACGAAGTTTTTCTGACCAATAACATCTGGAAGAAAAACCATTATGAAAGTATATTCTACGAAGATGGCAATTCGACGTCAACGATTTATAATTCGAATAGCGGAAGCGAAACGCTCAAATTCGATTTAAACAGAAATGTAATTTATGTAAATCCAGACTTTACAAATTCGGTAAGTGGCAAATGGAATTTTACCGAAAATGAACACGTTTTGAATACGAACCTTCGAAGGGAAAGTTCAGGATCAAGCGGCTATGGCACGATGTATTATTTTACCAAGATGAATATTGAAAGCCTTTCAGAAAATGAATTGATCTTAGTTTCCGACACACTTTACGCTACATCGGGAACATCAATTTCAAAAAGCATAACCAAATATTATTTCAACAATTAGAAATACAATTCCCACAGCCAAATTACGAAGCGCTTAGCTCGTTCTGCCGCTACGATTTCAAGCGACAGCCCTTAACCAAAGTTATTTTTTGCGCGCCATTTTCTGGCTTCCGTCTTTTGTTTCAATCCAAATCGACGAAATTCGTTATATTTGAGATTAAACATCCAGTTCAATGAATCAGTTATTCAACTTCATCGACCTTACCAAAGGAGAAGACAACAAAGAAACTGTACTTGAAAATGTAAAATCAAACATTTCGTTTCGCGGTGCAAATGTTTGGGTGCTTGCATGTGCAATTGTGGTGGCGTCGATCGGATTAAACGTCAACTCAACTGCAGTCATTATCGGTGCAATGCTAATATCGCCTTTGATGGGGCCAATAATCGGCGCTGGATTTGCGCTTGGAATTTTCGATTTCGATCTGCTTAAAAAATCACTTAAAAACTTATTGATCGCAACGGTTGTAAGCTTATCAGTATCTACCGGATATTTCTATCTGAGTCCTTTCAAAGAAACCCAATCTGAACTGCTCGCGCGGACTTCGCCCAATATCTATGATATTTTAATTGCATTCTTCGGCGGATTGGTAGGTGTAATTGCAATTACGAGGAAAGAAAAAGGAAATCCGATTCCGGGGGTTGCAATCGCAACAGCGCTGATGCCGCCACTTTGTACTGCCGGTTACGGTATTGCTATCGGTAATTGGCGTTTTTTCGGAGGCGCAATCTATCTCTATACCATCAATTGTGTGTTTATTTGCGTAGCGACTTTTCTGATTGTGAAGTTTTTAAAATACCCACGTTTAGTCCGTTTCGAAAAAAAACGTGAAAAACAAATCACATACATCATTACGTTACTTACAATTGTTTTGTTATTGCCAAGTATTTATTTCGGCTACATGCTTTTTGAGGAACGAAAATTTGAACAAAAAGTAAACAACTTTATCCAAAACGAGTTTACCGATAAAGGCTTTACGGTTATCTATAAGAAAACGCGATACAAGTCGAATAACAGCAGTCTTGAAATAGCGTTGCTTTCAAAAAGGTTTACATCTCAGGAAAACGCCCAAATAATCAACCGATTGAAAGCCTACGATTTAAAAGATATTGATTTTAAAATTCGCCAGGACACCACTAACCTCAAAGAAGATATTTTAAATCAAATACGAAATGAAAAGGAAAATGTCGATGAAAAGGATGCTGTAATTGCAACGCTCCGAAAAGAAATTCAGGACAACCAGTTTGATAATGTTTCGTTACGCAAAGAAGCTAAAGCATTATTTCCGTCTTTAGACGATATTTCGATCTCCAATCACCCTTTTAACAATAGTAATACAAAAGCCGATATAGTGCCCGTTGTGATCTACACAAGTCTGAAATCCTTAAAACCAGATGACGCCAAAAAACTAGAAGAATGGATAAAAATAAGAATTAAAAAAAACAGTGTTTTGGTTTTTTGGAAAAGCACCAGCAGTTAATACCTTCGAACTACCCAAGAAAAGCAATCGACTTAATTGAATGTTATATGACCATACAAGAGCAAATCAACGCGTATATCGTTAGCCAGCCAGAACCGAAACGTACTGACATGCAAGCGCTCCACGATCTTATACTCGGATTAATGCCCGACTGTAAGTTATGGTTTTTGGATGGCAAAAACAGCGAAAACAAAGTGGTCTCGAACCCGAATATCGGATATGGAAATCAAACCATGAAATACGCCGACGGCACCACGCGCGAATTTTACCAAATCGGATTGAGCGCAAATACAACCGGAATTTCGGTGTATATTCTGGGCATCAAAGACAAAACCTATTTGGCGCAGGCTTTCGGGAAAGAAATTGGCAAAGCAACCGTGAGCGGATATTGCATCAAATTCAAAAAGCTGAAAGATCTGAATATCGAAGTTCTAAAAGCAGCAATCCGATTCGGAGTTGCTCAGCTATAAAATTTCGAAACACGTCAAATTCTTCAATCGATTCACAGGCTGGCAGAACGTCCTGCCGCGATTGTTCGGCGCGGCAAAACAATCTGGCCGGACGTTAATGAACTAAAGCAGTTCTCTGAAATGAGCAATGGTATAAAAGGAATTTTAAAAGGTAAACTTACTCTGAAATAGCGCTGAAGTCTTTGACTATAGGCAGTGCTATTACTTATTGATCGTATTTTGTCTAGCGGGAATGTAGATGTCAAATTTCGCACCTTTATTTATGTTTCCATTTGCCGTAATAATGCCATTATGATTTTCGACTATTTTTCTTGCGATCGTTAATCCAATACCAGTTCCTTTAAAATCATTTTTATCATGCAATCGTTGAAAAACTTCAAAAATTTTATGTTTAAATTGTGGATTGAATCCGATCCCATTGTCACTGATGCTAATATGATAGTGATCAGATTTAATCGAATAATTTTTATTGCTTTTCGGGTCATATGTGATAAAATCTCCCGTTATGATAATATGAGGTTTTACTCCAGGATTACAAAATTTGAGAGAATTGCTAATAAGATTTTGTAGTAATTGTCGGAATTGAAAAGGAATAATGGTGGCTTCAAAAAGAGGATGCACTTCAATATTTGCTTGCTTTTCCTCCAATTCCTCTTTAAGCATTTCCAATGCTTCGTTTACAATTTTATTAAGATCACAATTTACAAACTTTTTTTGGGTTGTACTGGTGCGTGAATATGCGAGCAAATCATTTATGAGTGTTTGCATATGCAGAGCAGAAAGCTTAGTGCGTTCAACATAATATTTACCCATAGCTGATAAATTATCATATTCTTCTTCGAATATTCTGCCTGAAAAAGCTTGAATTTTCCTTAGAGGCTCCTGTAAATCATGACTAGAAATGTATGTAAAAGATTCAATCTCTTTATTTGCAATTAATAATTCCGTAGCGCGCTTTTCTTTTTCGATATTTTGGAAAGCGAGTTCAGCATTTGCAATTACCAACTCAGCAGCGCGTTTTTCTTTCTCGTAATTCTGATAAGATAATTCTTTGTTGGCGATAACTAACTCAGCTGCCCGTTTTTCTTTCTCGTAATTCTGATAAGCTAATTCTTTGTTGGCGATAACTAACTCAGCTGCCCGTTTTTCCTTTTCCGTATTTTGAAAGGCAAGTTCTTTATTAGCTATAATTAATTCGTTTGCCCGCTTTTCCATTTCAACAACCTGCTGAGCCAACTTTTTATTAGCAATAATCAATTTGGAAGCATCGGTTTCCTTACCCTCGGTTTGAAGATCAATTTTCTTATTAGCAGTACTTATTTTTTTACTCATGTATGTTAGAAAAAGGCAAAGGTAGCGTAAGTAATATTAGAATTATCATTTTACTCAGAATTTCCGGAAGCATGCATATAACAGTTTAGTAATGAACAATAAATGTTTATTATTTTTTTAAACAGTGATTTTTTTGAAGTTTAAAAAATGCTATCTTAGCTGAAAATCAGTTCGTTTTGCCGGGCTGAAATAAACAAAAAGGAAGCGTAACATTAAATTACACATCATGGAAAATAACGAAACAAAAGAAAGTATTTTTTCAAAGGCGCTTAAAGAAACCAAGAAAAAGGGCTTCTTAAACGCGCTGACGGTTTTTTTCTGCTGTGTAATCGTCGGCCTCGTCCTCGGGTTTGTATATAACTCCATACAGCTTTACCTGATCCTGGGCGTTGGCCTGGGCTTAGTCTGGATGGGCGTCGCATACTTTAACCAAAAAGAGTAACACGCAGTATTTCCATTTTTTATCCTTCATATTGAAGTCGAAAAGCCTTGTTGCTTTCATCGGCTTCTTAAAATTCCAGCGGCTACAATGGTAATCGTTGGACTAACCTTCATTTACCCCTGTCGGGCTCCTCCAAGCAAATAAAAAATAATAGTGTAAAAAATTGCGAAACCGAAAAGTTGCGCATATATTTGCAACGGAATAGTTTCATAAATCCAAAATAAATGCGAAGAGACATTTTTCAAGCCATCGCCGACCCGACAAGGAGAGCCATAATTACGCTGATATCTTTACAGGCAATGACACCAAACGCCATCGCCGACAACTTCCATACAACGCGGCAGGCCATTTCTAAACATTTGCGGATACTCACCGAATGCGAATTAATCAAACAGGAACACCAGGGCAGGGAAATTTATTATTCGCTTGAAATCGAAAAAATGAAAGAGATCGACCAATGGCTGAACCAATTCCGCGAAATCTGGGAAATCCGATTCAACCAACTCGACAATGTATTATCAACAATTAAAAAAAATAAAAAATGAACAACTTACTATTTGATTTTACCGTTGACAAGACAACAAAGACAGTAACCATCATCAGAGCGTTTGCCGCTGAATTGCCGCTCGTGTGGGATGCATTTACAAAGGCCGAATTGCTGGACCAATGGGTCGCGCCAAAACCGTGGACCGCGAAGACAAAATATATGGATTTCAAAGTCGGCGGACGAAGATTCTATGCGATGGTGAGCCCCGAAGGACAAGAACACTGGTCAATCCAGGAATTCCTGTCGATTAACCCGAGAACGAATTTTAAAATGTTTAATGCTTTTGCCGACAAAGATGAAAATCCGCAGCTCCCGGGTTCAGAATGGGATTATCATTTCGCCGAAGAAAACGGAAAGACAAAAGTCAACATCACAATTTACAATGAATCGCTCGAACGTATGGAGCGGATGATTGCTATGGGTTTTACCGAAGGCTTCAAAGCATCTATCGAAAACCTCGACAATTTATTGGCATCGCTGTCGTAACATGGTTTTCGTTTTCAAAACCTCTGTCAAAGCCAAATCGCAAATCAGCAAACTAAAACCGCATATCAACAAAACACTGCCAAACGCAAAATGGAATTTTGACCTCGAAGACCGCGATAAAATTTTGCGCATTGAGTCCGACAATGATATTGTTTCCCAAACAATAAATCTGCTCAAGCGCCATAACTTCTTTTGCGAAGAATTGGAATAAAAATTCAGATTAATTTAAAGTTTCACCGGAAGTAATCACGCCACTAATCAGCTTTCCTTTCGGTGAATTTTTTAATGTTGAAAAAAAAACACAGCCAAAGGTTTGTATCGTATTTTATTTATCGTAATATTGCAATATAAAAATACAACATGGGCGCTACTAAAACAGATTGCTACACCGACAACCAGAATGAAACTGCAATTCTCGCAAAAGCACTGGGCCATCCGGCGCGTATCGCTATTGTCGAATTTATTTTAAAAGCCGATAGCTGTATCTGCGGCGACATCGTCAATGAATTGCCTCTTGCCCAGCCTACGGTTTCACAACATTTGAAAGAGCTCAAAAACGCAGGAATCATCAAAGGAAATATAGACGGAACCGCAATTTGTTATTGTATCGATGATTCTGCAATCCGGAAATTGCAGCTTTATTTCTCGCGAATCGCTTCCGAACTTGAAAAGAAAAGTAATTGTTGCTAATTTAAAAACATACCATCATGAAAATCTCAGAAATAAAAGACAATCTCACAACACTCGAGAATGTAACCTTTAAATTGCCCGATGGCAGTTTTGTACCCGAACATTTCCACGTCACAGAAATCGGCGTCGTCACCAAGCATTTCATCGATTGCGGCGGCACGGTACGAACCGAGAAAATGGCGAACTTCCAGCTTTGGGATGCCAACGATTTTGACCACCGTCTCAAGCCCGCAAAGCTCCGCAACATTATAGCACTTTCGGAAAGAGTCCTGGCAATGGAAGACCTTGAAATTGAAGTCGAATACCAATCAGCCACCATTGGCAAATACAGCCTCGGGTTTGATGGCCAAAACTTCCTCTTGCTTTCCAAACAAACGGCATGCCTTGCGCAGGATAATTGCGGAATTCCCAAACCAATCGAAACAAATTGTTGCACGCCAGAAAGCAATTGCTGCTAATATGAAAGAAAACGCAATCAAATACCGCAAACAATTGATTATCACCGCATCAATAATTACGCTGCAACTGCTTTTCGGCTGGGACCCGAAGTTTTGCATCATCAACATTATTTGGATGTTTTTGTAATTCAATATTCCTTTCAGGAGATATGAAGCGCCCAAACCCGGCGCTTTTTTTGTGCCCTCTGCAACCCTTTCTTTAAGACATTCCCAATTACAGATTCCGTTCTACATATAATTCGGATGCCGTGAAAACTTCCAATACGCAAATATGTATTTGAGTACGGCCTTCATCTCATTATAATTAGAACCCTTTGTAAAAAAGCCCTGCACCGTCATTTGGGTATAGGCCTCGTTAACATCTTTTTGGCTCGCCTGTGTAGATAAAAACACAAAGGGGATGCTTTTCTTGCGCAAATCCGGGTCGGCGTCAATCGCGCGCTTGAACTCAATTCCGTTATGGCCCGGCAGATTAATATCCGAAAAAATAATAAAGATATTCTCGTTGGTTTCCTTCAAAAACTGAAAGGCGCTCTGTGCTTCCGAAAACCATTTAATCTTATTATTGATATCAAGTTCCGTGACAATCATTTCAAAAATTTCCTGATCGTCTGAATCATCTTCAATTACAACGATAAGTCCTGATGCGGGCATATGCGATAGATTTAGGGATTGTTGCTTTCTAAATTTACAAAATAAATCCCCAACCTGACTTTGCATTTAACAGATAATTTACAGATTGAAAGACAATTTCAGAACACATACAGCCCGCGTCCTTAAACAAAATATAATATTTAAAAAATTAAAAAAATCTGCTTGGAGCATCAAAAACAAATCCCTAACTTAGCTCAAAACCACCAAATCACTATGGATGAAGTAAAGGATTTTTTCAATCAGTTCTTTAACACCGACAGTTTTCCAGCGCGTTGGCATTGTGGTAAATGGAGCGAATTCCACGGCTGGCTTTATATTATTTCCGACATTGCAATCTGGGCCGCCTACTTCACCATCCCCTTTTTGCTCATACACTTTATCAGGAGAAAAAAAGATGTGCCATTTCCAAAAATATTCTGGCTCTTCGGAGGCTTTATCCTCGCATGTGGCGCCACGCATCTCATTGACGCAATCATTTTTTGGATTCCTATTTACCGTGTCAGCGCACTCGTTCGCCTTTTTACGGCAGTCATTTCGTGGGCAACAATCTACGCCTTATACAAAGTGCTTCCCAATGCATTTTCACTCAAGACGCCCGCAGAACTCGAGAAACAGGTCAGTGAACGCACCGATGAGTTGCACCGCAGCGTACTCAAAATGCGGTTTCTTGCCGATGCGATGCCGCAGATGGTATGGACCGCAAAACCCGACGGAACCCGCGATTATTTTAATGAACCCACACTTAAGTTCACAGGAAGAACAATTGAAAATTTACTCGGCTGGAAATGGACCGGAATTATCCATCCTGACGACCGCGAACTCACAGAAAAAAGATGGTCCGAATCGCTAAACAACGGCACAGGTTTCGAAATCGAAAATCGCCTGCTTGCCGCCGATGGAAAATATTATTGGCACCTCACACGCGCACTTCCGCACAAAGATGAAAATGATAACATCCTGATTTGGGTAGGAACTGCCACGCAAATAGAACACCACAAACGCGCAGCAGAAATACTCGAGCAGAAAGTCGCAGAAAGAACCGAGCAATTGCGCGAAGTCAATGCGGAATTGTCGCAATCTAACGCCGACCTCGAACATTTCGCAGCCGTCGCATCGCACGACTTGCAGGCGCCGCTTCGTACAATCACCAATTATCTCGACCTGATTCTCGAAAAAAATCGCGATAAGGTTGACGAACAAACAACAAATTACATCAACAAAACAATCAACGCAAGCATGCGAATGCGCAATCTGATTGACAAGTTGTTGAGTTTTTCCCAGATCAATTCAGCCCACGTTATTCTCGATGACCTCGATCTCAATGAAGTGATGGGTTCGGTGCTTGCCAATATCGAAGATCTCAAAGAAAAGAAAAATGCAGCGATCAATTACGGGCAACTTCCTACCGTTTATGGAGATGAAGTACAAATTGGACAGCTCCTTCAAAATCTGATAACAAACGCCATCAACTATAATTCCAGCGACATTCCGGTGGTGACTGTTGAAGCCGAAGAAAATACCAAAGAGCACATCATACGCGTCAGCGATAATGGCGTAGGTATTAAAGAAGAATACCTTTCCAAAATATTCGAAGTCTTTACGCGCCTGCAAGCGGATGTTCAAGGCAGCGGACTCGGATTGGCGATCTGCAAAAGGATTATCGATAAACACAATGGCAAAATCTGGGTAGAATCGCAGGAAGGAAAAGGAACGAGCTTCTTTTTTACACTTCCGAAAAAAGGAAAATAAACATATCTTAGGCCGAATTCTATATTATCAGTACATTAAATTTCATACTTCCTTGCATCCCCATTTTCTAGTTCCTATATTTGGAAGGCTTCCCCAAAGCAACCAAACGCAATAATTTTAAGGTTCATGACGTAAACTATTAAAATTCATGTTGCATGGCGATTTTAAACAAGATAAATATTTACCGCCGCAAATTGATGCGCGCGATTACGCGAAATGTCGGCCAATCGCATGCGATACATTTTGACAAATCAAAGCCGCTCAACGTAAAGCGTATATTGATTAGCAGGCCTAATAACAGACTCGGTAATCTGCTGTTGGTAACGCCGCTTATACAAGAAGTTATCGCTACTTTTCCCAATTGCAAGATTGATTTGTTCGTACGCGGCAGCATTGCCCCCATCTTGTTTCAAAATTACCCGAATGTCGATCGCATTGTCGCACTTCCAAAAAAGCCATTTAAAGAGTTGCTTCGGTATGTCAGTGTGTGGACATCCATACGCAAACACCGATATGATATCGCCATCAACGTTGACCGGAATTCCTCTTCAGGAAGACTTTCGACAATGTTCTCGAATGCCGATTTCAAGATCTTCGGTCCAGGTGACGAGGATATCGAGTGGAAATACGAAGATCAAATGCACATGGCAAAATTCCCGGTTTACACTTTTCGGGATTATTTGGTGCAACTCGGATTGACCGTGGCCAACCGTCCGATTCCCACTGTTAACCTTAAACTCAGTGCAGCCGAGATTGCGCATGGGCAAAAACTATTGCAAAAAATAGCTGATACAAGTAGAAAGACAATAGCGATATTCACGTATGCAACAGGAGCAAAACGCTACCCGGAAAATTGGTGGTCCGATTTCTATAAAAGGCTTTGTAGTGAATTTCCGGATTACAATGTTATCGAAGTGTTGCCCATTGAAAATGTTTCGCAGATTGGTTTCACGGCGCCTTCGTTTTACAGCAAAGACGTAAGGGAAATCGCCGCCCTGATTGCAAATACCAGGTTATTCATCGGCTCCGACAGCGGGATTATGCACCTTGCCACCGCATCGCAGGCAACGGTATTGGGCTTGTTTTCTGTAACCGATCCGAATCGTTACGCACCCTATGGCAATGGCAGCCTCGGGATCGATACCAACAACACGAACCTGGACCAATGCTTAAAAACGATACATAATATCCTCGAATCGGCACCTGCATAAACACCGTTAAATTTAATTTCATACTTTCGGGTGCTACAAGCGGCAAATATGGACAAAACGAAAATAGCGGTTTCGGTGTTTGATAAACTTGCGGACGTTTATCAGGGCAAATTCATGGATGTGTATTTGTACCATGATTCGCTCAACAATTTCTGCAAGCAGGTTCCGAAAGCCAATGCGACGATACTCGAACTCGCTTGCGGACCCGGAAACATTACAAAATACCTATTGTCAAAACGGCCCGACCTGGATATTTTCGGAATAGACCTGGCTCCGAATATGGTTGCGCTGGCAAAAGAAAACAATCCAAATGCAAAATTTGAAGTGATGGATTGCCGTGCTATTGCAACACTCAGACGAAAATACGATGGTATTGTGTGTGGTTTTTGTTTGCCTTATCTCTCCGATATTGAAGCCGAAAAAATGATTCAGGATGCGGGTCGCTTGTTGAATTATTCGGGAATTTTATACCTGAGTACCATGGAAGGCTATTACAACAAATCACAATGGGAAACCGGAAGTTCGGGCGACAAAGTATTTATGCACTACCATCACGCGGACGAATTGACGCGCATATTAAAAAAAGAGCACTTTAAAATCATCAGTCTTGAACGGTTGGAGTATATTTCAAACGCAAAGGAGACAATTGATTTGATTATCATTGCAAAAAAAAATTAAGCAAACCTTAAGTATCCAACGTAATAACGCCAATGAATATCCGTTTTTCTTTAAAATCAAACAAATGAAACTAGTTACACTTTTACTCCTCTTCGCATTGCCAATACAATGGGAACCGAGTTTCGAAAATGCAAAAAAAACAGCCAAAGAAAAACACGAACTCATATTGCTTAATTTCTCCGGTTCCGATTGGTGCGGTCCGTGTATCCTTTTCCGCAAAGACTATCTCGAAAATGAGCGCTTTACCCAAATGGCAAATCAGAATCTTGTAATGGTCAATGCCGATTTTCCGCGAAAGAAGAAAAACTTACCTTCTGCTGAAACGGTAAAACGAAACGACGCGCTTGCTGAAATTTATAACAAAGACGGCAGTTTTCCACTGACTTTACTGCTTAATGCAGACGGAAAAGTACTCAAATCCTGGCACGGAAAACCTGATGCTTCGGTAGAAAAATGGACAGATGAAATCAAAGCAATTTGCGATGCCAACCGTTGATAGTCTGGCGTTGCAAAAATATTCACGTTCGCTCAAACTCATGGGCAACAATTTTACGATTACCGTTGTTGCCAACGACGAAAATGCTGCAGAACCACTTATCGATGCCGCCGTTGATGAAATTCGCCGGATCGAGCGGCTACTGACCACCTTTAATGACGAAAGCCAAACCAATCTTATCAATGCGAATGCAGGAATAAAACCTGTAATAGTCGATCTTGAAGTGTTTAATTTAATTGAAAGAAGCATTGCGATTTCCGATATTACGCAAGGTGCTTTCGACATCACTTATGGCGGTATCGATAAGACGCTATGGAATTTCGATAAGTCGATGACCACGCTGCCAAGTGATTCCGATGCAAAAAAAATGGTTCACCTCATTAACTACAAAAACATTGTTCTCAATCGCGAAAGCCAGTCGGTTTTTTTAAAAGAAAAAGGAATGCGTATCGGATTTGGCGGAATCGGAAAAGGCTACGCGGCAGAAATGGCTAAGAAAATCCTTCAAAAAAACAATGTCGAAAGCGGAATCATCAATGCCAGTGGCGATCTCACGACCTGGGGGAACCAGCCCGATGGAAAGCCATGGACGATTGGAATTGCAAACCCGGACCATCCCGAGATGGCATTCTCTTACATCGAAATTTCAAATAAAGCAGTCGCCACTTCGGGCAATTATGAGAAGTACATTCTGATTGGCGGAAAAAAATATTCGCATACGATTGACCCAAAAACGGGATTGCCGATCAGTGGCATTAAAAGCGTTACGATCATTCACGACAACGCAGAATTTGCCGATGCAATGGCCACGCCCATTTCAGTAATGGGAATAAACGCGGGCCTCTTCCTGGTAAACCAAATCCCGGATTTATACTGCTTGATCATCGACGACAACAACACTATTTATACCTCCAAAAACATCAATCTAACATGAAAAAATTGAATTACCTCCTGCCTTTAGCGGTTGGGTGCCTTATGGCCTCCTGCGCGCCGGTGAAAGAGTACCAAAAGGGAAAAATCAACGACTCCGAAATGGTGCTCGCCAATCGTAAAATCGAGAAAACAGAACTGAGTTTCCAATCGTACCGCGAAGGCGCATCGGGTGCCAATGCGGGAAAAGTCGGCGGTGGCTGCGGCTGTAATTAACCTGTTTCGAAATCATGAAAAGAATATTTATCACAGGATTCGCCCTTTTGGGACTTTTCAAAATGTACGCTCAATCGGCAGCGGATTCCACGTCGTATAAAAGCCAAAAAATAAAAGTTGACGAAATCAATCTTGTTTCGAGTTACTACAAACAAGACGGAAACAACTCGGCTGTCACAGGCGGTCTTGGTTCTGAAAAGCTTACTGACATTTCAAATACACTTGATGTGAAGTTGGTCAAATATGGCGCTTCGGGAAAAAAACACACATTTGATGTTGAAGTGGGTATCGACCATTATACGTCGGCATCCTCCGATAAAATCGACCTCAGTGCCAATTCATCAGCTTCGTCATCTGACAACCGTTTTTACCCTTCGTTGAGCTATTCGATGGAAAATGAAGAGAAAGGAAACACTTTCGGAATTGGCGTATCGTCTTCAACCGAATTCGATTACCAATCTTTTGGTGGGAATGTCAGCTACTCGAAAAAGACCAAAGATAAAAATGGAGAATTTACCGCGAAATTCCAGGCGTTTCTCGACCAGGTCAAAATTATCAAACCCGTCGAACTGCGTACCGGCGGTGAAGGCTACGGAACTGAGCCACGCAACACTTTTGCAGGATCGCTGAGTTATTCTCAGATCATAAACCAGAATTTCCAAATCATGTTTCTCGCCGATGTAATTACGCAGCAAGGTTATCTGAGCCTGCCGTTTCACAGGGTTTATTTTAATGATGGATCTGTGCATCAGGAAAATTTGCCAGATACGCGGTTGAAAATTCCGCTTGCCATACGTGCCAGCTATTTCCTTGGGGACAATGTGATCATCCGCGCGTACTACCGTTATTACAGCGACGATTGGAAACTAAAATCACATACCGCGAATATCGAAGTTCCTATAAAACTGTCGCCATTCTTATCGGTGAGTCCGTTTTATCGTTTCTATACGCAGTCGGCGGTAAAATATTTTAACGTGTATGGCGCGCACAATGCCGCCGAAGAATTTTACACGAGTAATTTCGATCTATCGCAGTTCGACAGCAATTTCCTTGGTATGGGAATGAAGTTTACGCCGCTCAAAGGCGTTTTCGGAATTAAGCATTTTAATACGGTTGAAATCCGTTACGGGCATTATGCCAAAACCACGCAGATGGCTTCGGATATTATCAGCATCAATTTGAAATACAAATAGCATTTATAAGTCATGGAAAATGAACCCATCATTGTTGAACGCACTTTTGATGCACCAGTTTCAAAAGTTTGGAGCGCTTTAACCGATAAGAATGAAATGAAAAGCTGGTATTTTGATCTCGCGGAATTCAAGCCTGAAATGGGTTTTGAATTTGAATTTAACGGAGGTCCGCCAGAAACGCAATACCGTCATTTATGTGTAATCACTGAGGCCAGTCCGCAGCAAAAACTTTCTTATAGTTGGCGATATGACGGTTATGAGGGAATTTCCTATGTTGCGTTCGAGCTTTTCCCGAAAGGCGATCAAACGCTTTTGAAGCTGACACATACAAGGCTTGAATCATTTCCAAAAGACAACAAGGATTTTGCGAAAGGCAATTTTGTCGAAGGCTGGAATGCAATTATCAACACAAGCCTCAAAAATTACCTCGAGCCAGAGCAATAAAAACAAAAGCTTCAAAATGCAGTTCCACTTTTCGTCCAAACTTACACGGGCGGAAAGTGGAATTTGTATATTTGTGGTAATCTACAAACCAAAAATTTCAGACAATGCAGCACATCATCGACCGATTTATAAGTTACGTTACCATTGATACCGAATCCGATTCGAATTCCACAACGACGCCAAGCACAAAGAAGCAATTGGTACTCGCCAATCTTCTCGTTAAGGAACTCAAGGCAATTGGGCTTATCGACGTGACAATTGACAAAAATGGTTATGTGATGGGCACGCTGCCTTCAAATATTGATGCAGATGTACCGACCATCGGGTTTGTTTCGCATTATGACACGACACCTGATTTTACGGGTGCCAATGTAAAACCGCAGATTATTCCGAATTACGATGGAAAAGATATCGTGCTCAATGCCCAACAAAATATCGTGCTGTCTCCGAGCTATTTTAATGATTTACTTCAGTATAAAGGACAAACGCTTATTACCACCGACGGAACTACATTGCTTGGCGCCGATGACAAGGCCGGGCTTACGGAAATTGTCACAGCAATGGAATATCTGGCCAAACACCCTGAAATTAAACATGGAAAAATACGCGTAGGGTTTACGCCAGATGAAGAAATTGGCCGCGGCGCCGATCATTTTGATGTCGAGCAATTCGGCGCTAAATGGGCTTATACAATGGATGGCAGTCAGATTGGCGAACTCGAATATGAAAACTTCAATGCGGCAGGTGCCAAAATTACGTTTAAAGGAAAAAGCGTGCATCCAGGTTACGCCAAGGGGAAAATGATCAATTCAATGCTGATTGCCAATGAGTTCATCAACGAGCTTCCGAAACATGAAACGCCGCAGGAAACAAAAGGATATGAAGGCTTTTTTCATGTACACCATCTCATGGGCAGTATTGAAGAAACGGTTTTGGAACTCATCATCCGCGACCACAGCGCAAAAAAATTCAAAAAAAGAAAAAAACTAATTCACAAAATCACCAAAAAATTCAATAAGCAGTTTGCCAAACAATTTGGGGAAGATATTGTGATTTGCGAGATCAAGGACCAATATTACAACATGAAGGAAAAAGTAGAACCGGTCATGTTTATCGTAGATTTGGCCGAAAAAGCGATGCTCGATCTCGGAATCGTTCCGATCATCAAACCAATTCGCGGTGGAACCGATGGCTGCAGGCTCTCTTACATGGGATTACCATGTCCGAACATTTTTGCGGGCGGACACAATTTCCACGGAAAATACGAATATGTTCCCGTTGAAAGCATGCAGAAAGCCATTGATGTAATCGTCCGCATTGCCGAACTTACTGCGACGACCGATTTTTCTACGCCACCAATAGAAAGGGAGAAAGAAAAACCGAAAAAGAAAAAACACCATGGCTGAAGAAAAGAAAAGTACATGGAATAAAGTCAACCAATGGGCGGAAGAACTCGAACTGCTGCACAACATCATTGCCAAGACCGGACTTGATGAAACCGTAAAATGGGGCGCACCAGTCTTTACTTATAATGGAAAAAACGTTATCGGCACGGGAGGATTTAAAAACTATTTTGCGATATGGTTCTTCAACGGCGTTTTTCTGAAAGACCCTAAAAAAGTATTGGTCAATGCGCAGGAAGGAGTTACGAAATCTTTGCGCCAATGGCGGTTTACGACAAAAGACGAACTTGATGAAAAGCTGATAATCGCCTATATTCAAGAAGCTATTGAAAATGAAAAAGAAGGGAAAATTGTTCGGCCTACGCAAAAATCAAAAAGCTTCGTAGTCCCTCAAATATTACGATTAGCAATTGAAAAAGCCCAACTGGACACCAATTTCAAGGCATTCACAGTTGGGAAACAATACGAATTTGTAGAATACGTCGACACTGCCAAACGCGATGAAACCAAGTTGTCTCGAATAGACAAAATTCTGCCAATGATCCGAGACGGGGTTGGCCTCAATGACAAATACAGATAAAACCAGTCAGTTTTCTTGGCAAATTCGAAAATCTTATTTTTTGGCAAGCGCTGCGCTCATTTCCATTGAGATGGCAGAACGCTCCATTTTTAATTTTCCAGACATCGTTTCGATAATGACCGTCGTATCGGCGAGTTCTGCAATTTTTCCGTGGATACCGCTTTTGGTTATGATCTTATCACCGACTTTTAATGCCGATTCAAATTCCTTTTCATTTTTGGCTCTCTTCTGTTGCGGGCGGATCATGAAAAAATAGATTACGACGAACATTAAAATAAAAGGGGCGAATTGCTGTAATTGTTGCATAGTTTTATGAATGAGAAGTTATACCGGAATTCTTGCTGGCGCTTGGAATTATTGATGCTTTAATTGAAATCGTTTCGCGTTCTGCTTTTGTATTGGCGGTAATCGTAACGGTTTTGTTTTGTATTCCCGATTTTCCAGCCGAATTAAAAGAAACGTTGATTATACCGTTTTTACCAGGAGCTACGGGTTCATGCGTGTATTTGGGAATCGTGCAGCCACAGGATCCGACAGCATTTGAAATGATCAAGTTTGTTGCGCCTGTATTGGTGAAATGGAAGTCATAATTTACCTTTTCACCTTGCGGGATATTGCCGAAATCATGTTCGCGTTCGGTAAAAGTCATGGCTGGTAAAACGCTGTTTGAGGTATGGTCTTCGTCTTTACATGAAAACAATAAGGATGCAATTGCGATAAGAGTCAATAGCTTTCTCATAGATTTTACATTAATCCCCTACCGGTTTTCAATAACCTTTTATCCGTTTCAAATTCTTTGACCAGGTTGTCAAGAATTCCATTGATAAAAATACTGCTTTTGGGAGTCGAATATTCTTTAGCGATCTCAAGGTATTCGTTGATGGTTACCTTTACGGGGATAGAAGGAAATTTCAAAAATTCGCAAATCGCCATCTTCAAAATAATGGTGTCAATTTCGGCGATGCGTTCGGTATCCCAATTCGGTGTCTTATTTATGTATTCTTTGGCAAGCTCGGCTTCATTTAAAACTGTCTTCCGAAAAAGCGTGCTGACGAACTCCTGATCTTCGGTATCTTTATATAATTTCGGAACGCGGAAAGTGTCATCAGCTTCAGATTTAATAGCTTTTAATTGCTTGATGATTTGTGTGTTAACAAGCGGAATATCATCTACCCACGTCAATTTATAATCTTCTAGATAGTCATACAATTTGTCGCTCGCTGCAATAATGTCCATGAAAACCGATACGATAAATTCCTGATCTTCTACGAAATTATTGACACGATTGTGCATATAGTTCTCGTATAAACTGCTTGCTTTGATGTCCTTCAGCAACAGCAAAATATAGTCGTCGTTTAACGCCCAATTATTTATTTTCCGATTTTCAAGCGCGATGCTGAGTGAATTATTTTCAGAGAGGATTTTGAAGATTGCGTTGTTTACAAACTTTCTATTCGGGTTCTTTTCTTCTTTGGTAACCAGGTGTTTGCCTTTCGCTTTTTCAAGGAAATGTTCTTCTTTTTTGCAGATCTCAACCAACGACGAAAGCATGATCAGGTAAAGGTCCTGGATGCTCTCGATGCTGAACAACAGAAACTTTTCTTCTTTTTCCAGATTATCGGAACCATTCTGATGCATTGCGTAAATCGACTGCATCACTTTAACGCGGATATGTCTTCTGTTTAACACCTGTAAGAACTTTAAATTATAAGGAGCGAAAAGAAAATCTTTCCGCTCCGCAAAAATAACAATATTATCGAAACGCTAAATTATTTGGCATTTTCTTTTTTTCTTTCTGCAATGCGGTTTTCTGCGAGAGATAAAGCCGCTTGGTGTGTCGTAATTCCTTTGGCTTCGGCAAAACTAAAAATCTCAAGCGTCGTATTGTAAATGTTTTCTGTTCGTCGCAATGCTTCCGCTTTGTCATAACCAACAATTTCAGCATATACATTGATGATTCCACCAGCGTTAATTAGAAAATCGGGCGCATAAGCGATTCCTCTTTCTTTCAATATCTGTCCGTGGATTTTTTCGTTTGCAAGTTGGTTATTTGCGGCGCCCGCGATTACTTTTGCCTTAATTTTATTAATGGTGTCATCATTTATCGTAGCACCTAAAGCACACGGTGCGTAAATATCAACATCTGCGGCGTAAACATCAGATCCTGTAAAAATTTGGGCTCCGTATTTCTTACTCGCGGCTTCCACTTTTTCAGTATGGATATCGGTAATTTGTACCAAGGCACCTTCTTTTACAAGATGGCTTACAAGCGTTTCGCCTACATGCCCGATTCCCTGTACCAGAACCTTTTTACCTTCTAAATTATCAGACCCAAACTGGTATTTTGCCGCAGCTTTCATTCCCATATAAACGCCATAAGCGGTCACAGGAGAAGGATTCCCAGATCCACCACGCGATTCAGAAATGCCTGTAACAAATTTGGTCACGTCGTGAATTCGGTCCATATCTTCAGTCGTGGTTCCAACATCTTCAGCTGTAATATATTTTCCGCTAAGCGAATTTACATATTCTCCGAATTTGGTTATCATTTCAGGGGTTTTGTCCGCTTTTGAATCACCGATTATGACTGCCTTGCCGCCACCAAGATTCAGACCTGAAATAGCCGATTTATAAGTCATCCCCCGCGAAAGTCTTAAAACATCGTTGAGGGCTTCCCATTCATTGGCATATTTCCACATTCTCGTTCCCCCCAATGCTGGTCCTAAAACTGTGTTATGAATTCCGATTATTGCTTTTAAACCAGTATCTTTGTCATTGCAAAAAACAATTTGTTCGTGATTGTCAAATGACAGCTGTCCGAAAACAGGATCGATTTTATGAAGCTCCTTAGCATTTACGATTTCTGTGGTCATAAGTTTGAAATTAGGTTGCGACTTTGTCAAAAAGCCGCGACAAAATTAAGACTAAAATCAAAATATCGCACTATTTTTGTCATTAATTACCGAATCAATAATCAAATGTTTTGATATCAGATATTTACAAAATTTTCATATTGATTGGATTTTAACAAGTATTTGAAATTTAATTGCCAATCATCCATTGAAGCATGAAAGAATTACAATATTTAAATAAATATTTCGTAAAATATAAATACAGTTTTTTGCTGGGTATTCTTACGACAATCGTGGCGCAGATCTTTTCCTTATTCACGCCAAAGCTCATCAGCAAATCTTTTAAGACTATTGAAGACTTCGCGAAACATGGAAATGTTGACGCTTCTGTGATTCAAAAGGAATTGATTCACAACATCTTATTAATTATAGCTACCACAATTATTGCGGGATTTTTAACTTTCCTGATGCGCCAAACCTTAATAGTCATGTCGCGGCACGTTGAATTTGACTTGAAGAACGAAGTTTTCCGCCAATATGAAAACCTATCGCAAAGTTTTTACAAGCAGAACCGCACGGGAGATCTGATGAACAGAATTAGCGAGGATGTCGGAAAGGTGCGGATGTATGTGGGTCCCGCTGTTATGTACACCATAAATACCTTCATTCGGTTTGCCATAGTAATCGTTTATATGTATAATGTGTCACCGCGGTTGACATTATACACGATATTGCCGCTCCCGCTTTTGTCGTACGCTATTTTCAAATTAAGCTCCGAAATCAACAAACGAAGTACAGTTTTCCAACAATATCTATCGAAAGTTTCGAGCTTCACACAGGAAGTTTTTTCCGGAATTCGCGTGATCAAAGCGTATTCGCTCGAGAATCAGCAACATCAGAATATGGTCGCACTGTCAGAAGAAAGTAAGGCCAAAAGTATGAGCCTGGCGAAAATGCAAGCCATATTCGGACCGTTGATGATTGCCTTGATCGGTGTGAGTAACCTAGTTGTAATTTATTTTGGCGGAATGATGTATATTAACGGAAGCATCAAGAGCATTGGGACCATTGCCGAATTTATTCTCTATATCAATATGCTGACCTTTCCCGTGGCATCATTGGGATGGGTGTCGTCGATGGTGCAGGAAGCCGAAGCGTCGCAAAAAAGGATTAATGAATTTCTCAAAATCGAGCCCGAAATAAAAAATAACCAGCCAGAAAGGTCTGTCATTAAAGGGTCGATCGCTTTCAATCATGTAAATTTTGTTTACGACGATACCAATATTCAGGCATTGGACAATGTTTCTTTCAGTATTAATAAAGGGGAAACCCTTGCAATTCTGGGAAAAACGGGGTCAGGAAAATCAAGCATCCTTTCACTCATTAGCCGACTTTATGATGTTACAAGCGGAGAAATACTCGTTGATGGGGTTGTGATTGACAAAGTGAATTTGTATGATTTGCGCAATAGTATCGGAATTGTGCCGCAAGATGCCTTTCTCTTTTCCGATACAATAAAGAACAATATTAAATTCGGAAAAGAAACAGCTACGGAAGAAGAAGTAATGGATGCTGCTAAAAAAGCAGTCGTTCACGATAATATCGTCAACTTTAATCTTCAATACGAAACAATTCTGGGCGAAAGGGGGATTACCCTATCGGGCGGACAGAAACAGCGGGTGTCGATTGCCCGAGCCATCATCAAAGACGCGCAAATATTACTTCTAGATGATTGTTTGTCTGCCGTCGATACAGAAACTGAAGAAGCAATTCTCAATAACCTGCTCGAATTCTGCAAAGAAAAAACGACGATAATTGTGAGCCACAGGGTTTCATCGGCCAAAAATGCCGATAAGATTATTATTCTTGAAGACGGTAAAATTATCCAACAAGGTTCTCACAGCCAATTAATAAACGAGGAAGGTTATTATGCCGAGTTGTATCTGAAACAACTTTCAGAAAAAGAATTGTCATAATTGTTGTTTTGTAATACATTTTTTATCATTTTTGACACAAGCGATTAGCGAAGCAAATGAAAATTTAAACCAACTAATTTGATTGAAAGGATGAGAGAAAACGATATGTTAGAAAAAGAGGAGATTTTTTCTAAAGTTTTAAGAGCTGGAAGAAGGACTTATTTCTTTGATGTAAGGGCTACAAAGGCCGATGATTACTACATAACGATTACTGAAAGCAAAAAATTTACTGAGGAAGACGGATCATTTCACTTCAAAAAACATAAAATTTATTTATACAAAGAAGACTTTGCGGCTTTTGCAGAAATATTAGAGGAAATGACTTCTTACGTGTTAAATCATAAAGGAGAAGAAGTAATTTCAGAAAGACACCAAAAAGACTTCAAAAAAGAATATGCAACTGAAAGAGTTGAACACGAAATGCCTAAAGCGAGCAGCTTTACCGATATCGACTTTGACGATATATAAATACCCGTTTACAATATTTTAAAGTCCGAAATTCGTTTGATTTTCGGATTTTTTTTTGCAGAAAAATTCAAAAAGAGCATCAACAAACACTTCTTGATACATCCTTTGTGAAAGTTATTCTCATATTGACCGATAGATTTTACGATTCACAATTATTTTTTTAAATCAAAAGCTAAATTAAACCCCTTATAAACAGCAGTTTGAAGTTAAAAATATTATATTTAGAATAAATTTTCGCAAAGTTTTAAATGTCATTTTTAAGTTGAATTTCACACCCAAAAAAAATATTTTAACAAATACCTTTTTCTCCTAAAATAATTTAAATTTGACAAGATATAATATAATTATTTGAACAATAAATATTTACAAACCCCCATTCTTGTAATAAAGATAAATGCTTATGAAGCCCAATTGATAATTTAATATGTGATTCCCTGCAGAGCTGATATAAATGCTATCATTTCTGATACCACCATTCTGAAGATTTCCCTAATGTTATGAAAACCCAATTCCGTAAATCGAATTTACCATATTTTCCCTTGCTCGTATTATTGCTGCTTGCGCATTCATTTTATGCGCAACAAGCTGTCTTTTCATCGCAATTCAACATCAATAATAGTTTTCGAAATTGGTTAAAGATTGATTCAGAAAACGCTCAAGGTCTGACATGTGTAATAAACGGCGATAGCGTTCGAATAATTTCAAAATCAAAATTTGAAGAAATAGTTCATTTTTCGGACTTGGATTCCAAAATACAATTTGGGAGAAAGGGCGTTTCAAAATTGAGTGGAACATCCTTATTTAACGATAGTGTTAAATTCATTGAAATCAATTATCAACAATATATTGAGGATTCTTATGCCAGAACCTTCCAAAATCGGATGGGCATAGCTGTACCTGGAACAACAATTATTGGAAATTTTAGCATTTGTTTTCCAACACCAGGAACAAGTCAGTTAACCGGTTCGGGAACTCCAGCGGCAGTAAATCCGTGGGCGTCGTCAAATCCAGCAGTAGCTACAATAAATTCAACGGGATTAGTAACGGGTGTTTCATTTGGACTTACTACCATAACATATACTGATAGCCTCGGCAACAACGCGTCGCAAAACGTATCTGTAAATCCATTACCCACTATCTCAGGAACATTGGTGAAATGTGTTGGCGGTACTACGCAATTGACTGGATCGCCGACGCCTCATAGTATAACTCCGTGGCAATCGTCAAATCCTGCTGTAGCTACGATTTCGAACACTGGTTTGGTGACAGGAGTTTCTGGGGGAACTACTACAATAACCTACCAAAATAACAACGGTTGCACAGCTACGGCAACGGTCACAATAAATCCGCTCATTACTCCCGTTATAACCTGTGGACCGGCTACTATAACATCAGTCACTTTCAATTGGTCGCCGGTTGTGGGAGCAACAACTTATACAGTTTCATATAACATCAATGGAACTGGAAATGTTTTTGCAGGCAATATTGGAAATGTACTTACCTATACCAAATCCGGATTACTGCCTGGCGATACAGTTGTTATTACGCTAACTCCCTCAGGTGCGGTAGGAACTTGTTTCGCCTCCGGAATTATATCTTGTCAAGCAGCGCCATGTACAGCGGCAATAGCTCCCGCAGCCCCCATTCTAACCCCTACAGAACCGACATGTACAGTAGCGACGGGTACCATAACGATAACTGGTATTGCGGGCGAGACGTATAGTTTTGATTCAGGATCGTTTTCTTCAACCGTTGTATACTCTGGACTGGTGGCAGGATCAACTCATACAGTTATTGCAAAAAATGCTTTGGGTTGTACATCCTCAAATTCGATAACTTTAGGATTGCAGCCACCCACCCCTGCCGCCCCCGCATTCGCCGTGACACAGCCGACGTGCGCGGTGGCAACCGGAAGCGTGGCGATAACGCCAGTGGCGGGGCTCACCTACAGCTTCGACTCGGGGCCCTACTCGGCGACGCTATCCTACGGCGGCCTTGCGGCGGGAACCACACACACCATAACGGCGCAGAACGCCTCGGGGTGCATATCGCCCGTGG
>Ga0308157_10002478_pt1 | contig 30129 bp, 25 predicted proteins | sample PhyBR1_FD_201035 | JGI IMG/M metagenome (GOLD analysis project Ga0308157, IMG submission 201035) | Phyllosphere microbial communities from UC Gill Tract Community Farm, Albany, California, United States - DLSLB.R1 | ecosystem: Host-associated > Plants > Phyllosphere > Unclassified | place: USA...
ACGCTATATAGCCGCGATACAGAACACGATGATACTTGCCTCGGTCGTCACAATATTTTGTACCGTAATTGGTGTTCCGTTAGCATATGTGACAGCTCGCTATAGCTTTCCGGGCAAATGGCTCATCGCTCTTTTACCATTGATTACGCTGGTACTACCTGAAGTCATTGCGGCCCAAACCTGGCTCATGATGTTGGGTAACAACGGTTTAGTGACAAGATTTCTTAAGGGTTACGGTATCATCTTGCCAAGCTTCTACGGCTGGTTCGGCCTCATCGTATCCATGAGTTTCATTTATTATACCTACATTTACATCGGCGTTGTCGCAGCGATTGGTAAATTCGACGTGCAGCTCGAAGAGGCTGCTCAATCGTTGGGAACAAGCCCAGCCAAATCTCGCTTGCGCGTTATGCTGCCGGTCATTATGCCGACAGTTCTTGCCTCGGCCCTGCTTGTTTTCACAATGGTTGTCGGAAACTTTGCAATCTCCATGATCTTGAGCCATCGACTGCCATTACTGTCGGTCGTCACCTATCAAGCAGCAGTCGCAGAAGACGCAAGTGACATCACCATGCAATCAACGCTTGCCAGCGTCTCGGTGTTAATCGTCATGCTCGTACTGTTTTGCAACCGGTTCGTGATATCGCGCGGGCGTTTTGAAATCGTACAGGGGCGAGGAGCAAAACCTGTGCCACTGCGAGGATTAAACGGGCTACTGGTCGCGATAAGTGCAGGATTTATCGTGATCGTATCACTATTGCCGCTTTGCGTGATCGTCGTGGGTGCATTCACAGCATCACGTGGGCCAGTGATGCAATGGGGGAATTGGACGTTTTCCAACATCGCCCGCGTTTTTGTCACAGCTCCTCAGCCACTCGTCAACTCTCTCACTTACGCAGCAACCGCTACGTTTATATCGATTATCTTCAGTGCCGTAGTGAGCTATCTGGTTGTTAAAAAGCCAAATCTGATCACACCGATTATCGATTACATATCAGCCATCCCACTTGCATTGTCCGGCACAGTTTTGGGTGTTGGCTTGCTGGCAACTTTCCATGGCGGTTGGTTACCATTATCTGGCACAGCGATGATCATCGTTCTGGCTTATGTTGTCCGCCGGATGCCGTTTGGTATGCGCAACTCACAGGCTATATTGCAGAACATTCCAAATTCGATTGAAGAAGCATCAATCAGCCTCGGCGTCCCACCAGTACGATCCTTCTTGAAGGTTGTCCTTCCTATGATGCTGCCAGCCATTGCATCCGCTGCAATCCTGACATGGACAACAACGGTGGCGGAATTATCAGCTTCCATTCTGGTCTATTCCGGTGGGCGGGAAACGCTACCAATTCAGGTTTTCCGGCTACTTGATTCCGGTCTCATGGCTTATGCATCCGCTTATGGTCTGGTGTTGGTGACTGTCATTCTTGTGCCAATCATCATTGCCACCAAACTGTTCCGGATCGATGTTTTTGCTTCCAAATAAACCTACGAAGCAGGCCAACTGCTCAATAACTTCATCAAATGCGAGGAAACTATGAAACTATCTTCTTATCTCTTAGCTGGTTCTATGTCGCTTGGTCTCACGCTGCCCGCGTTGGCCCGCGATCCTGTGCTGTACACGTCAAACCCGGTTCAAGCCTATGAAGCCGTGCAATCCGTTGTGAAAGACAAGACCGGGCAAAATCTAGGCGTGATCACGGGAGGCTCAGGCGTTTTGCTACGACGTGCAGAAGCTGAGGCATCAGCACCTCAAAGTGACATTTTCTGGTCTTCATCCGCCAACACCCTCGGCGCTTATGAAAAACTGTTTGAGCCTTATAAGGCATCGGCACTCGAAGCTATTCCACAAAACCTGCATTACAGTGGCGATCTGTTTATCCCCGCTAATGTTCACCTGGTGACAATGTTGGTAAACTCCGATCAGCTACAAGACAATGCAGCTCCGAAAACATGGGCTGATCTGGCCAAGCCAGAATGGAAGGGCAAGATTATCATGCCTGACCCTGCTAACAGCTCGACTGGCTACACCATCGCATGGGGGCTTTCAAAACTGCTCGATGAAGACACATTTAAAGCTGTCGCAGCCAATATCGTAACATCGGGTGCTGCTTCTAATGTGCCCAAAGGCACAGCAATGGGGGAATATACCATTGGCCTGACATTTGAAGCCACCGCCTATCCTTATATCGATGGTGGCCAGGAAGAATTATCCCTCGTTTATCCTTCAGAAGGCACATTCATGACGCCGGAATTTGCTGGTTTGTTCAAAAATGCCCCAAGCGGTGAGAATGCTAAGAAGGCAATCGACAGCTTGCTTTCCAAGGAAGCGCAAATTGAACTCTTGAAGGTTGCATTCCGTCGCCCAAGCCGCAATGATATCAAAGTGTCTGAATTCGTTGAACTCCCGGAGCTCACCGAGGTCAAAGTATTTGAACTTGATGAGGCCGACGCTGCCAAAAACCGCGACGCATTTCTAGCCGAATGGGCCAAGTTGCCTAAAGCTGGTGATCTACCGCAATAGAAAATCGTAATCCGCATCTTAATCAGAAAAATTGCCCTACCCACCGATCTCCATGCTAATATGTGAGTAAGTGGGAGGGCGGTGAAGATATCCCCTTCGGCTAGAAGCTTGAACTTTTTGGCGTTAGTTTTCACCAATTATATTCGAAACACTGTCGGCAGCATCTCGTATAGGATCTGGCGCCAAATGCGCATATCGTTGAGTTGTCTGAGATTGACTGCGCCCTAACAATTTCCCAACCGGGCATCAGAACCTTAAAAACACGACACAGTGTTCATAGCGTAGATAACGCGGGAACATATGGCAAAAAAGCCGATTTGCCATATGTTCCGATTGTGCAAATAAAACACTACACAATACATTATCAGTTTCCACGATATCCATGCTTAGCTAAGTCTATCACGCAATTTCAACATATCTTCGCAGACAGTTTCAAGATCATCGACATCAAAGCCATCAGCGTAGCGGAACCCGAGGCGTTTTAAGGCAGAATGTAGTGCTCCAGTGTATTGGGCGCGGCCACTTCGAACGGTCATGCCTTTTTCTTCCTCGAAAGAAGCATTCCAGGCGATGGCGTCGTGCTCACTCACACTTTCAGGCAGGTTTAAGCCGAGAGTTCTGTCGTGAAGCTTAACCGGATACCCACCTGGTAGACCATTCGGCCCCGGCACATGGCCAGCCCACGGTTTATTGGCAGCATAAGCAGCAATCAGAGTGACCCCACTCGCACCTGAAATCTCAATTGCCGGTTCGGTTGTCAGTTTTACACTTTCAAATTCTTTGAAAACATCCATGACTTCCTGACCGTCGATAAACACACGGCACGGACGTGTGCCTATGCGTTCTGAAGCTGGTTTGCGCCACGCAGCGAGGTTTTGATAATGAGCAATGACTTGAATGCGATTCTGATCGCTAATGCCTTTCGCTCCCGCAAAGACATTGGAAAGTATGGCAACATTGCCAGTACCGCTGAGAACTTTGAAGTTCATGGCGGTAATTATCGCGTTCACAACATCAGGAAAACCACAGTTGATCAATGCTGTTTCAGGTGAAAACGCACTTATAGATCGCGCCATACGACTTGAGATCAAGGCCTGAAATACTGCGGTTGCTGAAAGCCCACCTTCTGCGACCAGAGCTGTCCACTGGTTGCCTGTATCAGAGATAACACTGGAGGTCTGTATTGATGCGCCTTGCACGGCGATGGTCGGACGCATCTCTGAAATCAGCTTATCCGTTGCGCCTTCCTGCACCAGATCAATCTCATAAGTATCAAAGCTGATTGGCCGACTAAACATAGAGGCGCGTGCATTACATGCAGTTTTCAGCCAGCTCAGGCGCTCACGATTACGACCTGCAATCACCACATTCAAAGGCTCTTGAGACGTCGCAGCAAGATCAAGCGCAATGCGACCTGAGAATGCGCCAGTGCCTGAAATTAGAATGTCAATCTTCGGTCTCTCGTTTAACGAAGTCATGGCTAGTTCCTCCCCATTCATGGATTAAGCCGGTCCCAGGCGTCATTATTGGCTTTGGACAATTTGTGTTTCATGATGCGCTGGCTTGGAGTGCGTTCGAACGAATTGACGAAGGCGATATAACGAGGCATCTGATAATGTGCGAGGCGGCTTTTTAACCAGTCACTTAGTGCACCAGCACTGGGTGTTGTTCCAACTTTAGGCTGGACAAAAAGCTTGATGTCGTGCTCTCCAATATCAGCCGCAACGCCTATCATGGCGCAGTCTTCCACATCAGGATGATCCGCGACGACATGCTCAACTTCCCATGCAGAAACATTTTCGCCCTTACATCGCACGCTGTCGGTCATACGTCCGTGGAAGAAAAGATTGCCATCCTGATCCCATGAGCCAAGGTCACCCGTGAAAAAGCCATCTGGACGCAGAGCTTTCGCGGTTGCCTCAGGATTACGATAATAGCCCGGGAAAATGGCACCATTGATTGAAGTGGTGACGACGATCTCACCCTTGCCTTCTTTGATAGTCCCGCCATGCTCGTCAACAAGCTTAACGGTAAACCATGGAACCGTGCGCCCGACGGATCCAACGATGCCGCTGTCATTGAATGTAGTGAGGCTTGACGCTTCTGTCATACCGTAACACTCGCGGATCTGTACGCCAAAGCGCTCTTCAAACGAACGCCAGACTTCGATCGCACAACCGCCACCCCAAGCTATCCGCACATTGTGATCACGGTCTTTTTCCGATGGGGGCTGTTTGAGCAATATCTGAACGATGCCACCCAAATGATGGATATGAGTTGAGCCTGCCTGCCGCAACTCATCCCAGAACCGGCTCGCACTAAACCGATCAGAGATTGTGAGGGTAACGTTGCGTACCAGCGGCAAAAGCAAAACCTGAGCCCCGCCAATGTGGAAAAATGGTTCCCACATATAAAAATCATCACCGTCATGCGCGTCCGAGCAAACAGCGACGGCTTCCGCCGCCAATCGTAACATCCGGTGCGTTACCAAGACCCCTTTTGCAGGACCGGTTGTCCCTGATGTATACATGATTGCGGCTATGTCATTCGCTGTGGGAAGCGGCGCTTCAAATTCTACATCCGCGCTGAAATCCGGCAGTGCGGGTGTATCGACTGCGCTTATTGCAGGCAATTGCGCCGCCCCACAATCAGCGATTATCGGGCAATACTCGCTGTCAGCAATGATGAGTACAGGCTGGCTATGGCTTATGATATATTCAAGCCCCGCACCTTTAAGCGCCGTATTAACAGGTACCCACGATGCGCCGGAACGAGTGATGGCGTAGATAACAGCCAAAGCGACCGGGCTATTGCGCATCATAACGGCTACACGGTCTCCATGCTTGATACCGCTATCGCGAAGTTTTAGGGCGAAAATTGCCGACGCGTTTTCAAGTCTTGCAAAACTAATGTCGCCTGTCGGATGGCGTGCAAAAAGCTTTTCAGGTGTGTTTGCAGCCTTTTCAAAAAGAAGATCAATGTAAGTGTGGGATGTCAGCATGGTCTTTAAACCTGTAAACTTGGATTAGCCCGTCCCAGGCTGCTGACCCGATAATGCGGTCAGCAGCGCAGAAGGCATTTTGGGAGGATGTTCAAAGCGGGTTGAAGCTCAGCTCCGTTTAAGTCTGTCCGCCAGTAGCAGGATCACCGTGACGATGGTCAAAACCACCACCGATACCGCCGCCAATGTCGGATTAAGCTGCAAGATCATGTCGTCCCACATCTGCTTTGGTAGAGTTGATTTCAGTCCACCGCTCACAAAGATTGCAATCGTCAGTTCGTCGAATGAAGTGACGAAAGCGAACAGAAAGGCCGAAACTATGCCACCGCTGATGAGTGGAACAGTGACCAGCCGCAAGGTCTGAAAGCGGCCCGCGCCCAAAGACAACGCTGCCTGATCAAGCCGCCAATCGTAACTTTTTAGCACGGCTGCAATCGCCACGAAGGTGAAAGGGATAGACAGAACGGTATGGCCGATGACCAAGCCGGTATTTGTTGCGACCAACCCCATTTGAGCGAACAGATAAAACAGCCCCACAGCGATGACGATACGAGGCACAATCATCGGCGCAAGCATGAAGGCAAAGATCAGTCCACTCCAGCGTGAACGCGAACGGGCTACAGCCAGGGCTGCAAATCCGCCGATAAGGGTTGCCAGTATAGCAGTGACGAAAGCCACGCCGAACGACCTGATAGTTGCTGAGGTCCAGATCGGAGAGTTGAAATAGGTCTCGAACCAGCGAAGGCTGTAGCCGGGTGGCGGGAACTCAAGAAAGTTGGAGCTGGTAAAAGCAATTGGAATAACCAGCAGTGTTGGCGCTATCAGGAAGACAACCACAGCCGTCACATATACCGGAAGAATACGCAGACGCGTCGGCAGGTGATCGCTGAAAATTGACGTCAAACTCGCAAGCTTCTCGAGGAAAACAAGACCCCAGCGCCGTAGGATGCTGTCAGAGGATGCATCACGACTGCCTGCACCCGATGAAAGGGAAGACAGACCGAACAAGTGATTGTAAATCCAGCAGGCCAGCATAGCTGTAACCAGAAGCATAGTGGCGAGAACCCCAGCGAAGGCCCAATTTACCAGCTCCTGAACCTGCACAATAATTAGCTGGGCGAGCATGGTTTGCTGTCGTCCGCCTAGGAAGGCCGGGACAATAAAGAAGCCAAGTGAGGTGATGAATGTAAGCAACCCACCCGCAGCCATCCCTGGAATGGATAAGGGAAAATAGACCATCCAGAAACGATGTGAGTTACCAGCGCCAAGAGTACCCGCTGCCTGCCCTAGCCTGCGATCGATGCCAGCCATGACAGGCATCATTGTGAGCACGGCCAATGGCATCATCGCGTGCACCATGCCGACAATGACGCCGAACTCATTATACATCAGCGGTAGCGGGCTGTTGATCAGCCCCGCGCCGCCCAACAGACGGTTCAGAATACCGTCATTACCAAGCAGCAACATCCAGGAGAATGTTTTGACCAGATAGCTAGTCCAGAAGGGAACAAGCACCAGCAAAAGCATCTGGTTGCGGCGGCTTTCCTTTAGACCAGAAAGCCAATAGGCTAAAGGATAACCCAACAACAAAGAGAACAACGCAGTCAGCGCAGCAATACGAAATGTAATTCTGAGAATGCGCCAGTAAACTTCCGTGTCGATAAGGCGTGCGTAATGAACGGTGGTGAGGCTTCCACCCGTATCCTGCACACTTAACGCAAGAAGCCGGAACACGGGCACCAGAAAAAAGATGCATAGAAAGGCTATTGCCGGAAGCGCCAACCATAAAGGCCCAAATTTGAACGGGCCAGATTTCATGAAGGCAGGCAGGCGGGACGCGCTTGTTGATGTATTCATGCCACCAATACCGCCTGCTGATCAGACCAATGGTAGGTGATTGAATCACCGGCGGACGGCATGGCGCTTGCGCCATCATGCAGAACGATAACGGTTTCACCGTCCTGCAAAGTTACAAGAAGTCGCGTATCAGAGCCCACGTAAATTACCTCTGAAACAGTACCTTTGATGTTACTCAGACCAGCGCCATCGCTATGTCCTTGCTTCATTTGCTCTGGACGCAGAACAATATGTGCGTCGCTGCCAACGGTAAGTTTTTGCTTGTTGAGAACGCGAAACTGTCCATGTTGAGTTTCCACAATCGCCTGATCAGCGGACAGCCCGATAATCTTGCCGGCAAGAATATTGGACATGCCAATGAACTTGGCAGCAAATACTGTTGCAGGTTCGCTGTAAATCTGGCGCGGTGTGCCGAGTTGTTCTATTTTGGCATGATTCATCAGACAGATACGATCCGAAAGAACTAGCGCTTCCTCCTGATCATGCGTAACGTAGATAACTGTTGTGCCAAACTCACGATGCAGGCGCTTGATTTCAAACTGCATATGCTCGCGCAGGTTTTTATCCAAAGCGCCAAGCGGTTCATCCATCAAGATAATTTGCGGGCGATAGACAAAGCAGCGGGCAAGAGCAACACGTTGCTGCTGTCCACCTGAAAGCTCGCGCGGAAAGCGCGAAGCAAATTTTTCCAACTGCACTTTCGCCAGTGTTTCCGCAACACGGGCATTTACTTCTTTAGCAGCAGTCCCGCGCATCTTCAGCGGAAAAGCAATATTTTCGCTGACCGTCATATGTGGGAACAGCGCGTAGTGCTGAAACACCAGTCCCATGTCGCGTTTGTTGACTGCGGTATGGGTATAGTTTTTACCGTCGACCCACAATTCGCCATGGGTCGGTTCCACCAACCCCGAAATCATCTGCAAAAGCGTTGTCTTTCCCGATCCCGATGGGCCAAGAAGCGTAACAAACTCTCCGGTATTGACCGTCAGGTTGCTGGGTTCAAGGGCGGTAACACTGCCATATTCCTTACCCAGTCCCTTTATCAGCATCTTCGGGTTTTCATGTGGTGTCGGTGCATTCATTTGGGAACCCTGATGCGCTGAAAGCAGCGCAATTTAATTTAAGGTTTTCGGCGAAGAGAACAGACAAGCGCCCTGCTGCCTGCTTTCAGCGGTATCGTGAAAGCAGTTCATTGTGCTTGTCTGAAAACTTGATGTAGTCAGTGTTAAAACAGCAGCCAGCTATTGAACCGCTCTGTCATTTCCGCACGGTTCTCGCTCCACCAATCTTCATCAGCCAGACGCATCTTGCTAATGTTTTGCGGTGCAGTCGGCAGGATTTTTGCCCGCTCAGCAGGAATGAAGTCGTAAGCTTTTTTATTGGTCGGGCCATACGCCAGCTCTTCGGTGAACAAGGCTTGTTGTTCTGGACGTGCACAAAACCGAATGAACTGGCGCGCCTCTTCGGCACGCGGATTGCCCTTTGGAATGGCCCAGCCTTCAATTGAATACAGCCCCTGATCCCAGTGGATTTCGGCCGGGACATTTCCATCAATGGCAGACTGCAGACGTGCATTCCAGCCACTGATCATTGACACTTCACCGCTCTGCAGCAACTGCGTCGATTGTGCGCCACCTGTCCACCAGACCGAGATGTGATCCTTGATCTTGTCTAAGCTCGCAAATGCACGATCCACGTCCAGAGGATAAAGCTGGTCAAGCGGAACACCATCCGCGAGCAAGGCCTGCTCCAGAGTGTCAATTGGGTTCTTACGCAAGGATCGGCGTCCCGGGAACTTTTCGACATTCCAATAGTCGGTCCAACTTTGCGGAATATTGTCTTTCAAAAGATCTGTGCGGGTAGCGAAGATATGGCAGTAGATCGTGATGCCAAGAAAATCGTCAAACACCGCTTCCGGCATGATGTCCGGCACCTGATCCTTCGTGATACCAGTCGGTTCAAGCAGGCCGGATTCCGAAAGAATCTTACGAGCCGAAAGCGTCAGCGTGCTGAGGTCCCAGATGTAGCTTTGCGTCTCAACGATCGACTTGAACTGTGCTGTTGGCTCGGCTTCGCGTGCGACATTGACGATTTTGATGCCAGTTTCTTTTTCAAAAGGATCGTAAAAAGCTTTGCGGAAAGCAGTGTTGAACGGTCCGCCCGGATCGGCCAGCGTCAGCGTCGTCTGCGCTAAGGCGGGACGGAGAATAGCTGGCGTCGCAAGGACAGCAGTTGCACCTGCAAGCAATGTGCGACGGGTAAGATGGAAAGGTGATTTCATATTTATGGCGCTCCCTTTATTTTTGCTTCAAAGCGGCTTTCACGTCTTGAAAAAGTTCCCTTGCTCAGATTCAGTGCCTGAGCAGTTTTTTGGTCGATGTACCGACCTTATAAATGCAGGACATAACATTCGGCATATCCTGCAATGTTTTGATGCCATATCGATCAGGAGGCTTTACGTGCCTGACGCGCAGCAAAGAATGCTTCCATCATGCGGGCAGGTTCTCCGGTCGCATAGGCTTCGCGTTGAATACGCACACCTGCAGACAAAGCATCCTGGAGCCCCGTTTCAGTCATTTCATAAAAGCGCTGGCGATTGAGGCGCATCGCAACAGGAGGTTTCGATGCCAACTCTTCGCCTAAAGCCTGCGCTGCCGCTTGCACCTGATCCTGCGCAACAATCGTGTTGATGAGGCCAATGCGGTGCGCTTCGTCTGAATCAAGCAGCCGTCCCGTGAGCACCAGATCGACAGTACGCGCAAAACCTATCATTTCACGCATGATCCATGAACCCGTCGTCGTTGGAATTCCTGAATTGATTTCGGGCTGACCAATACGCACACCGGAATGCGCAATACGAATATCGCAAAGAAGAGCAACCTGAAAAGCAGACCCCGCTGCCACACCGTTAAGCGCTGCAATAATCGGCTTGGAGAGCGTTCTGATACGCGTATAGAGCTTTTCCCACTCCCCAATCCATATCTCTGCACGATCAGCATTGAATGTCTTTGTTTCATTCAAATCCTGACCGGCACCAAAAGCGCGTTCGCCTGCGCCGGTCAAAATAACAGCCTTCACGGCTACATTCTCTTCCGCTGCCTGAAACGCCTCAATCAACTGATCCCGCATCGCAGTGTTCCACGCATTCATCACTTCGGGTCGGTTCAAAGTGATCGTCAGAACCGAATTTTTCAGTGAGGTGAGAATGAACTCAGACATTCAAGTGCTCCTGTGTACTATTGTAATGCAATAATTGTTATTGTATTTTGAATTTTATAATTGCAGTTTGTCAAGACTGATTTGGTAATTTAGGAAAAAGAGAGTACGGAACGCAGTGACAGAGCAGCGTTTCAAGGCCAGTTTGTTCATGTATAAACAGGCGCACTAAAGTGATTGGTCCGCGGCTGCGGACAGGGGCAATGGAGCGGATCAGCCGCTCGTATTTCAGGGCGTAGCAATGAAAGAACCAGTGAATTCGACAAAAGAGAAGCAAGAGAAGATGCTGCACGGCTCTACAGATACCCTGAGTGAAAGCTTTACCCGCGGTGACAGTCTTATGGTGCGCTCAGTCGAGAAGGCTTTCCGGGTACTTGCTGCTTTCAACTCCGATCAATCGACGCTCAGCCTCTCTCAAATCGTGAGTTTGACAGATCTTGATATGAGTGCGGCGCAACGGTTCACACATACATTGATGAAGCTTGGCTTCCTCACAAAAGACCCAATAACCCGTCAATTCGAGCTGACTGCAAAGACACTGGATCTTGGCTTCCACTATATTCGAGCGAACAAGTTGATTGATCGTGCGATGCCGTATTTGCAACATCTGAGCAAGGAAACAGAGGAAACAATCAATCTCACTGTGCCAGATGGAACAGAGATCGTATTTGTTTCGCGTTTCCTCAGCCGTCACGTACTGAATACAGACGTTATTATAGGAACACGCCTGCCCGCCTACTGCACTGCGCCGGGACTGGCTATTCTTTCCCGCTTACCCGAAGATGAAGCTCAAGAGATTTTGGATCAAACCAATTTTCGCAACTTCAATACAAATACCATCTGCGATCCTCAGCTGATCATGGCCGACATTCGTCGCTTTCGCGAAGATGGTTACGCTACAGCTTTCGAACAGGTTTATCACGGCGACGGATCTATTGCGTCTGCAATAACCGGACCAAATGGCCGTCCAATAGCCGCAATTAATATCGCTGCCTCATTGGCCCGATATACACGCGAGGAAATTATCTCCCGCTTCAGTCCCTATGTGATTGCAGCCGCACGCACAATTTCCAAGGCATGAAGCTTGCCGATCAAGCAGCAGATAAATCAGTAGTCTGAGCCCACTCTGTCGCAGTTCAAAAAACACCGTTGACAGAACCGCCTTCATGCGGAATGTTTGCATAAAAATAATAAGTATCGCATTGCAATAATTACGGGGAAGAGTTCGATGAATGCAATGGCTTCAAAAGGGCAGCTCATTGCGGCTGTTGCGCCCCTTGGCAAACCAATTTCCTTTACCTTTGACTGCGTTGAACTTCAGGGCTTTGAAGGACAGTCAGTGCTTGCTGCAATTCTGCAAAGCGGGCATGTGTTGCGTTACTCTGAATTTGACGGAATGCCACGCGCTGGCTTTTGCTTGATGGCTGCCTGTCAGGATTGCTGGGTCTGGACTACGGAAGGCCAACGTTTGCGGTCATGTTCAACCCCACTGCACCAAGACATGAAATTGCTCAGTCGCTTCGAAGCATGGGGCCAATCATGATCCGTCCTCTTATCATCGGATCTGGACCAGCCGGCATCAGCGCTGCCCAGACACTTATGGATCATGCGAAGCTGATCCAAAACTCGACCGGCCAGGCTATTGAACCCGTCATGCTCAGTGAAGCTGCTTTTCCCGGTGGTCAAGGTTTGCGCCGGCTTAACGCAAATATGCAGTTTAACCCGCAGAAATTATACCGAAACGAAGAAAAGAAATATCGTCAATTTCATGCAAGTGCGGATGAGATCATTTCGCAAATCGATTATCGCCCACTGACAACAGTCTGGTCACTTTACGAAGGGACAGCTTTTATCGAAAGTGCGGGGGAAGTTGATGAAATTCCCTACTCGCATGTGATTATCGCAACCGGTGCTACCGACAAAATAATGCCGATCAAGGGATGGACCTTGCCGGGCGTTTATTCGCTCGGTGGCTCACAGGTTGCTTTAAAGGATCAGGGAAGTTTCATCGGACGCAAAGTGGTCTTTGCCGGAAGCTCACCGCTGTTGCTCCTCGCAGCTTTGCAGTACCATCGCATGGGCGCAACCGACATTATGGTGTTAGACACAACACCGTTTCGGGCAAAGCTCCACGCTTTAACTGGTTTGTCACATAGCTTTAAAACCGCAATTCAAGGTGCGCGTTATTTAGCTGAGCTGAAGCGTGTGAGCGTTCCCATATATAACGGCGTCACACTTGATGAAATAAGTGGTGACACCCATGTCGAGAAGCTGATGTTCCGCGATCACAGAGGCGAGAGCCATACTGTCGACTGTGATGCAGTAGCGCTCGGCTATGGTCTGCGCGCCGAAACTCAGTTAGCCGAACTCGCTGGTTGCCGGTTTGAATTTGATGAGGATTTTCGCCAGTGGTTACCCGTCACTGATACTGATGGGCGAGGCAATAAAGGCGTCTATTTGGCGGGGGATGGCGCTTCAATAGGCGGCGCGGATTGCGCAAAACACAGCGGAAAGCTTGCAGCACTCTCGATGCTTGAAGATATTGCTGCGCATGCAAACATGTTGTTGCAGCCAGATGGACTGAGGCGTTTAACGGAAACAAAGCAGCAAGCCGCTCGTGAAGTAAAACGATATCGAAGTTTTCAGCGAAACCTGGCCAGAATATTCCGCTGGCCGATCGAAAATGTGTCTGCAATCACTGACGATACTGTCGTGTGTCGCTGTGAGGGGATTTCAGCAGGCGAAATCAGACAAAGCATCAACTGCGAAGTTGGCCCAGTTGAAGTCAACCGCGTTAAAGCGATTACCCGTTGCGGGATGGGGCGTTGTCAGGGGCGCTTTTGCGGTCTGGCTCTCGCTGAAATAACAGCGAACACCAGTGGCCGTGCAATATCTGAGGTCGGTCGGCTGCGAGCGCAGGCGCCAGTCAAACCACTGAATGTTGGCGCAGCTGGAATTGGTTCATAATGACATCGCTCAGCCATACACAGACACTGATCATAGGCGGCGGGCTTAATGGTGCATTCACAGCTCTTTTTCTTGCACGTTCAGGACACCGTGTAACTGTGCTTGAGAAAGGATTTGTCGGGGCTCAGTCGAGCGGAGCGAATTTTGGTAATTTACGACTACAAGGCCGTGATGTGCGGCAATATCCGTTATCCATGCGATCGCAGGAATTATGGGAGCAACTTGATCAATTGATCGGCAACACCTGCGAGTATGATCGTTCAGGTCACATTTACCTTGCTTATAATGACGAGGAAGTCGCTAAGCTCGAAGCCTATGCCAAAAATTCTCGCAACTTTGGTCTGGAGATTGAAGATGTTGATGGGTACGAGATACGAAAGCGCTATCCTTATCTGAGCAAAAATATCGTCGCAGGCACTTATTCTTCACGCGATGCGACAGCCAATCCACGCCTCGCAACACCTGCTGTTATGCGCGCAGCAAAGGCTCATGGTGCGGAGCTAATCGAAAACTGCGAAGTCATCGGTGCCAAAACCGGACAAAATGGTTTTCTTGTTGAAACGCGGGAACATGGCGACTTTCAGTCTGATCAGTTGGTAAATGCAGCCGGTGCTTGGGGTGGCGCTATAGCACAACAATTTGGCGAGGAGGTCCCGCTTTTCTCTGCTGGCCCTCCGCAATTTGTTACAGAACCTTTGCCTTATTTTATCCGCCCGTCAGTTCAGGCAGTCGCCGGTAACGTGATCTTCCGTCAGATTCCGCGCGGCAATGTAATTGTCGCTGGATATCCGCGCACCGCCAGCGATTTGAAGCACCAACGAACGGTGGTCCCACCGAATAAAACGCTTTCGGGGATGAGAAGCCTAGCTGAAGTTTCGCCTGTTTTAAGCAATGCTCAGGTCATACGGGTCTGGTCTGGCATGGAGGGCTATTTACCCGATATGATCCCCATCATAGGACCAAGCGCAACGACACAAGGACTGTTTCACGCGTTTGGTTGCTGTGGCCATGGGTTCCAAATCGCGCCAGGTGTTGGCATTGTTCTAGCTGAAATGATCCAACACGGCACATCCAAAACATCGGTAAATGACTTCGGAATCGAACGATTCCGCAACACTATCGTAGCACATGATAAGATCAAGAAGGAGTTTGACTAAACACCTGGTAGGTGATGCTACCGCACCAATGCCTAAATCCTTCTACCTGTTTTCCAATCAAACAAATGCACGCGATTTTGGTCTCCTCTGACGTGCAGCTGTTGTCCTAGCTCCAACTCACTATCACGTGGAAACTCAACAGTTAGCATCTTGGAGTGGCCAGTTTCGACATAACCGAACATCTGGCTTCCCAATCGTTCAACAACCGCAAGTTCACCGCTAAACCATGCTTCATGCGCAGGACAAATTGACAAATCTTCAGGCCGAACGCCAAGTGTGACATGATCCTGAAGGCTGACCTGATTGTGGTGCAAACCGAGTGAGACATCTCTGTTCATGACAGAGAGAACCATAGCCTCTTCGCTATTCTGTCGGACTATTGCAGGAATTGCATTCATCGTCGGACTGCCAATAAACTGGGCGACAAACAAGCTGGCTGGCTTTCGATATATATCGAGCGGTTTGCCAATCTGCTCTACGTTCCCTTTGTTCATAACTACAATACGGTCGGCGAGTGTCATGGCTTCGACCTGATCATGCGTCACATAAACGGTGGTCGCTTTAATCTTTCTATGCAACTTCGCGATTTCGAGCCGCATTTCAACACGCAGAGCCGCATCAAGGTTTGACAATGGTTCATCAAACAAGAATGCATTCGGTTCTCGCACAATCGCGCGCCCCATAGCGACACGCTGACGTTGCCCTCCCGATAGCTGCGCAGGCCGACGAGCGAGAAAATCACCAATTTTCAGCGTCTCAGCGACAGTGCCAATGCGCGACGCAACGTCATTATCATTCGAGCCCCGCATTTTAAGGCCAAAAGCCATATTCTCTTCCACACTCATGTGCGGGTAGAGCGCATAGTCCTGAAAGACCATTGCGATGTTACGCTCTGAAGGCGAAAGCTCATTGACTATCGCATCGCCAAACTTCAGTTCACCACCCGATATATCCTCCAGACCAGCAATCATTCTGAGCAAAGTAGATTTACCACAGCCGGAGGGACCTACGAGAACAACAAACTCTCCACTCTCAATATGAAAGTCGAGATCATGGATGACTTTATGCGTGCCGTAAGTCTTCTGGATACGCTCCAACGTGATGGCGATCATGCTATCTCCTCCCAGAGTTTTTGCTTGACGTCTATTATCGATATTATTATCAATAATGATAATTGAAGTGTTAGGCAAGAAGGCTCGACATCGGCGTGGCATATTTTTCACCCAAACTCGTTCAGAGCAGACCCCCAAAAGCGACAGTCGTATTTGAAGCGCTGAAGCGGGATATTATGCTTGGCGCCCTCCCCGCTGGGGCCAACCTGACAGAGCTGGAAATCGCCGCACATTTTCAATGCAGTCAGGGCCCCGTGCGTGAAGCGCTGCTTCAGTTGCAGGAAGAAGGTCTCGTCCTGAGACAAGGTCATAGGGGTACTCAGGTATCTCTATGCACCCCGGACGAAGCAGTTGAAATGTTTCGCCTGCGCAACTCCATTGAATGTAACGGTATCCCACGCGTGATGATGCGGCGCTCCAAAAAGCTCACGGATGACCTCAAAGTAATGCTGGACGGAATGCTAGAGGCAGCCGACGAAGAAGACGAATATCGTCTGGCTGCAATTGACCGTGACTTTCACAGGCGCATTTTCGATGAAGCAGATTTGCCTGCCCTGAACCCCATTTTGCATCGTTGCCTTGTTCACAACCATCGCTTCAAAATTTCACAAAGCGGCAACACGCGCGACCTGCGTGGAACCGCACTGCGACATTGCTCTATCATTGATGCAATTGAAGCCGCCGACGCTGAGGCTGCACAGACTGCGATGCGTCATCACATTGCGACTATTGTCGATTTTGGGCCAGCGGTATTCCCCGAAGAGGGTCGCTCGTCATGACAAATATCATCAATCAAGAACTACTGCCCGAAATGCGGACTCTTCTCGAAAAAATCACAACCGAGTTCGCAGGCACCCCTGATCCGACGACGCTTCCATCAGCAGAGGGGCGTGCACTCGCGGAAAAGAACAACCGGCGCTGGAATATCAATCTTCCTGAAATGCAGGATGTGCGCTCAATAGATTTAGCTGCGAACTCATCCATTAGCTCGCAGAAAACCCAATTGCTTGTTCTGGAGCCGATCAACAAAAAGCCCGGAACCATTCTTTTCATTCATGGCGGTGGCTTTGCGTTTTGTAGCCCCAAAACGCATGAACGGTGCGCACGGGTACTTGCAGAGAAGACCCGTTTAACCGTGGTTTTACCCGATTATCGACTAGCACCAGAGAACCCTTTTCCGGCAGGCCTAAACGATGTCATCGGCACCATGCGGGCGTTGATAGATGGGAGATTGGAAGGGCTGGATGGCCCCGTTTACATCGCAGGCGATTCTGCTGGCGCCAATTTAGCACTTTCAGCAATGCTGCATGAGTCGGAAAACAACCGTATGCTGCCTAAAGGCGCGCTGCTCTTTTATGGCAACTATGCCATAGATTTTGAAACCCCATCTTATCAAGCTTTCATCAATGGTCCAGGGCTGACCACCGACAGAATGAAGCGTTACTGGAGCTGGTATGCGCGTGGGCAGGATATTGCTTCAAACCCACTAGCCTGCCCGCTTCACGCCAGTGATGCAGCACTTAAAAAAATGCCACCGCTTTATTTGACAGCAGCAGGCATCGACCCCCTCTTTTCCGATACGACTTTGCTACACCGGCGGCTTTCAAAGATTGGTCGTAAGGACGAATTAGCCATCACAGAAGGCGTCGTTCATGGCTTTCTGCAATACACAAATGAACTAACGGCAGCTGAAGCAGCGTTGGAGGACGCAGCAGAGGCATTAAGCCGAATGGCCTGAATATAAGAGGCCTTTTTAAACAACTGGGAGGAGTTGAAATGTTGAAATCTCTTATGCTTAGTGCGGCATTTACCGCTGCACTCACTATTTCTGCACAGTCCGCCGAAACCGTCCGCTTCTGGTATCACTTCGACAACCCAGAAAATCCGATGTCGGAACTTGTTGCCAAATTTGAAAAAGCCAACCCCGGCATCAAAATTGAAGCGGAAAACATTCCTTGGAACAGCTATTACGATAATCTTTACACGTCGATTATTGGGGGCAGTGCACCTGACGCGGCAATGGTTAAGCTGTTCGCCCAACCGCGACTAACCGAAATGGAAGCGCTTGAACCGCTTGGAGACCAGATCAACGGCTGGGCCGGGAAAGATGATTTGCTCGATAATCTGCTTGAACTGAACAAAGCAGCGGACGGCAACCAATATTACCTGCCTATTCAGTATGTCGTTCTCTATCTCTATTATCGTGCTGATCTCTTCAAGGAAGCAGGCTTGGAGCCTCCTAAAACCTGTGAGGACTTCCGCAACGCCGCAATAAAGCTGACCGACGCTCCCAATCGTTATGGCTTTGGCCTTCGCGGCGGCAAAGGCGGTTGGGATCAATGGGGCGCCTTCGTTCTTTCACAAGGCGGCGACATTAAGCCAGGAGGTTTAACGACACCATCAGCCGTGGCGGCTAATCAATGGGTGATCGATCTTTTTCAAAAAGACAAGGTCATTCCTCCGTCAGCACCCAATGATGGGTTTCAGGAAATTATCTCGGCTTTTAAAACCGGCAAGACCGCTATGACGATTCACCATATCGGCTCGTCCAAGGACCTCGTCTCTGCGCTCGGTGATAAGGTCTCGGCGGTTCCTGTTCCTGAATGCGGTGGTAATCGCTGGACATCCTATGGCGATGAATCACTTGCGATTTTCTCGTCCTCAGAAGTGAAAGATGCTGCATGGAAATGGATATCCTTCCTTGCGGAAGGTGAAAACAACGTCTCCTTCAATAGCGCGACCGGCCAGATGACCGTCACTAAAAGCGGCTCAAAAGACTGGAAACTGCACGATCGCCGATTTGTTGATGCGACAGTCGATTCACTGCCATTCGCGCATGTACTGCCGCAAAGCGAAGGTACATCAGAATTCGTGAACACGGCGTGGCAAATTGCAATGCAACGCGCACTTGCAGGGCAAATCACATCAGAGCAGATGATGCAGGAACTCGAAAAGCTGTTCGAAAACTAGGTAATTAGTTTGCGGGGTTAGCACAGTGGTCAAAAAGCGCCGCCATGCTCCCTACAAAAAAACCTTCGAAATCCAGTTCTTTCATCAGCATGGATAGTTAACCTATGTCCGCTTTGCCCTCCGCTTCCCGAGCACCGACGCGCCTTCGCCGCCGAAGCAAAACACTGCTGCCGTACTGGTTGCTTAGCCCTGCCGTTATAGTCACACTGGTGATCGTCTTCTTGCCTATGGTTCAGGCAGTTTGGACGAGCTTTTACGATCTGCTGCTTTTCAAGCCGAAAGCGACGGCCTTTATTGGCCTCGCTAACTACTTCAATTTGTTACAGGACCCAGTATTCTGGGCTGCATTTTGGAACACATGCATCTGGATCGGCCTAACCGTCCCACTCCAAATGGGGCTAGGACTTATAACCGCCCTCCTGCTCAACAGAGAGTTTCCGTGGCGTGGTCTGGCACGTGCATTGGTCATTATTCCATGGGCGTTACCGAGTGTGGTTATAGCACTGATGTGGCGCTGGATTTACGACCCTAATACGGGTGTTCTCAATGAGATTCTACTCAATCTTTCAGTCGTTAGTCACGCAGTTCCATGGCTGGCCGATCCTAATATCGCGCTTTACGCAATCATTGCCACGCTGACATGGCAGGGTTTCCCTTTCTTTGCGATCATGATCCTCGCAGGTTTGCAGGGCATTCCTAAAAGCCAATATGAGGCTGCTTCAATCGACGGTGCGTCACCGTGGCGGCAATTCGTGAACGTAACATTGCCCGGCATCGCGCCCGTTTTAGCGACGGCTGGCCTACTCCGCGTGATCTGGGTCGCAAACTCCATGGACGTGATCTTCGTCATGACAGGCGGCGGCCCTGGATATTCGACCTATACCCTGCCCCTCTATGCATTTGTGAAAGCCAGACAGAATCTCGATTTCGGTTATGGCACAGCCATCGCTGTCACCTTCACACTGCTGCTCGGTGTTCTGGTCGTTCTTTATCTTGCCCGCACAATGCGTGAGGTCGAAAAATGAAACGCCAAAGCACTTTCAAACGCATATTGACCACCGACCTTCCGGTCGCATGCATCGTGCTCTTCGCCTTGGCTCCTTTCGCGTGGATGGTTTTAACCTCGCTCACACCAACCGAGCAATTGTCAGCCAATGGGGTTTCACTTTCACCATCTGGATGGAGCCTCGATAATTACGAAAGGCTGTTTAACAAAGCGCAGTTCTACAAAAACATGCTCGACAGTCTCGTGATAGCAGTGGGCACGGTGGTGCTTGGTCTCGCGGTTTCAGTAACGGCAGCCTATGCGCTATCGCGCTTTCGCTTTATCGGGCGCAAGCTGTTTATGATGCAGTTCTTGCTCATCAACATGTTTCCGATTGTGCTGCTGATCCTGCCACTTTTTATCCTCATGCGGAAATATGGCATTCTGGATACCTATTTCGGGCTTATCCTTGCAAACTCTACGGTCGCAATTCCTTTTTCGGTCTGGATGCTGACGAGTTACGTCGCAGCTATTCCCAAAAGCCTCGATGAAGCCGCTATGATGGATGGCTGTTCACGCCTTGCTGCACTGCGTCGCGTGATCATACCGCTGATGATGCCAGGTATTATTTCAACCGGCATCTACATCTTCATCACGGCCTGGAACGAATATCTTTATGCGCTGACACTTGGTGGCAGAAATGTACGTCCAGTTACCGTCGCGATCCAAACCCTGATTGGTGAATATCAGATCGAATGGGGACTTCTGGCAGCGGGTGCCGTTGTTGGCGCAATGCCCGCAACCATTCTTTTCCTTCTCGTTCAAAAACGGCTTATCGGCGGCCTCACACAAGGGGCGGTCAAAGGCTGACACCATTCACTCCCCCAATAATTCTTCAAGCAATCGAGGAAATATCATGAATCCCATTGGGTTGATTTCAATGCAATATGCCCGGCCTTTCACAACCGAACATTTCCCGCTTTTCCATAAAATGCGCGAGCACGGATTTGATTTTGTTGAGTTGCTGGTGCCTGAACCCGGCGAACTTGACCTGGAAGAGACACGCAAAGCACTCGATGAAGCAGGACTTGGCGTCGTGCTTGCGGCACGCGTTAATCTTGAACGGAACATTTCGTCCGCTGACAAAAAAGCCTATGAGGGCGGCGTCGATTATCTCAAATACACGGTGGATTGCGCCCATGCACTCGGTGCGCAGGTTGTCGGTGGACCACTGACCGGGAACCCTCTCGTTTTTGCTGGTCGCCCGCCACAGCCAGTTTCAGAAGATGAGCGTTTGCGTCGCAAAGATAGCTGCGTGAATGCCCTGAAAATTGCAGGTGAATATGCACAAGGAAGCGATGTTGTACTCGCAGTCGAGCCGCTGAACCGGTTTGAAAGTGATGTCCTTTGCACCACCCAACAGGCAATCGAATTGTTGGACGCGGTTGATCAACCCACGATAAAATTGATGCTAGACACCTTCCACATGCACATGGAAGAAAGCTCAATTCCAGAAGCAATCCGGCTTGCGGGCGATCTGGTTGTGCATTTTCAGGCCAACGAAAATCACCGCGGCTTTCCCGGTACAGGCGCAACAGACTGGGTAGCGGTTTGTCGCGCACTACACGAGATCGGCTATACTGGTCCTATTTCGCTTGAACCTTTCCGCCGTCAGGATGATCGCTTCGGTGTTCCTTTTGCCCAATGGCGTGCGCCGCACGAAGACGAAAGTGATCGTCTATCGGCCAGTACCGCATTTATGAAAAGTCACCTCCTTCTCACGGAATATCGTCGATGACACTCAAAATTGGTTGGATTGGTTGCGGTATCCACGCAACCCAAATGTTGCTTCCACAGCTCGTTCGTTATGATGTGGAAATTGCCGCTCTTTGCGATATAGACCCAGAACGCTTAAAAAATGCCGGACGGCAGTTCGGGGTGCGGACACTCACAACTGACGTTGAGGCTTTGCTCAACACACCCGGTTTAGACGCCATTGGCATGGCAGTTGGTCCTGATCAACATCTTGCCTTTGGCAAAGCTGCATTGGAACGTGGCCTGCCCGTATTCATGGAAAAACCGCCTTCGGGATCAGCCGGAGGTGCTCGTGAGCTTTTGAAAGCGTCAGAGAAAGCTAAAAAGCCTCTGCTGCTTGGTTTTATGAAGCGTTATTCAATCGGCAACAAGATCGCAGCCAATATCATACGGTCGGGTCAATTCGGTGACGTATTGGGGCTGACAGGCTATTATATGACAGCGCCCGGCTATTTTGCGGGTAATGTCGATTACACCGGCTTCTTCCTGCATCATTGCGTCCATTATATGGATCTCGTCTCTCATCTGGTCTCTCCAGTGCGAAAATTGACAGCCAAGAAGGTTGAAAAAGAACCGGGCAAACTCCTCATTCATGCAGCATTCGATTTTGAATGTGGAGCGATTGGCACAATTGCTATGGGGACTATGCAATCGCGCGGAACACCCGTCGAGCGCATCGAGTTGATGGGAGATCATCAACGTATCGAAGTGGATGATGTCATTGATGTGCGTTGGCATCGCAACCCTGCATTCAAGATCGACGATCCGAAAGCAACACTATCAGGCGAGTGTGATACACTCACTTGGAAGCCTAACTTCACCGCCGCAGCCAATGAAGATCCTAAGGGCTACCATTCGCTGCTGGCCGATATCGTTCCCGCGCTTATGGGAGCGGAAACACCAGCACCAACCATTATAGACGGTGTTATTGCCATGGAACGATTAGAGGCCATGCGAAAGGAAATAGGCTTATAGTGCGAACTGATGTTTTATATCAGAACGAAACTATCGAAGAAAAACAGACAAAGATTTGCCTGAGTTAGCTTTCTTTTAGGCATTTGACGTGCCCCGTTAAATCAGGCAATTCAGAACTGGATTTTTTTTACCTATGATCCCTTACCGGGGTTTACAATTCACCTCGCGGGAAACCTTCAGGAATGGACACCAGAAGGTTTCACGACAGTTTTGGACCCCTAATCCAGAATGCAGCACAGACGATTTCAGAAGCGAAAAGATCATAGGACTTCAAGCCAAGACAGGGCTATAATATTCAAGGCGTTGTTACAGAGAAATAACCTTGATTGCGGCACTCGCCAGTTCGAGCATGGCTGGTTGCGGCTGTGTTTCATCCAACCCGCGCACACGGCGGACATGATTCACCGCAGCCTCAAGAGTGCCAAAACGATCAGCATGATGCATATGCATATAGAGAGCGATGGCTATTGCTGAACGGCTGCGACCACCCCGGCAATGAACCAGCAAATTGCCACGCCGATGCGCCGGATAATGCAACTTTCCGGGGCTTTCCTGTTCGACAATGCCCCGGATCGCAAACACTGCGGCCAGCAGATGCTCTGGTGCATTGCCGGGACCGTCGATAAGTCCAATATGCGTGCGGCGAACATGGGTGCCATCTGGCAGCGAAAGTGGCGCAATTTCAATATTGATTGCGAGGTTCATTGTGGAAGTGATGTTGTTCTCATTTAAGAGAATTGGGTCCTCAGCCACCACTTTGTTACCGATGAACAGCTTGATCCCATGTGATCCTGTTTCTTCCAGTACAGGGAGAAGAACGGCAAGCTTGTCCTCCTGAGCTTCGGTAAGGGCAGTTGGCTGGGTCATGTTCATGCGGCACTTCCACGGTTCAAGGTTTGGCTGGTATATGCTTCTACAGAGTGGTCGAGAACGAGACGGCTTCCGAGTTTTTCCGCAAGCTGCGGCATCATTTCAGGGTGGACGAAAACTGGCATGACGCGGCGTGCGGCAGTCAGATCTGCCAAATATAGCACATCTTCCATACGAGGATGAACGTTCCAGCCGTGCCAGTGCGCCTGTTTGCTAGCAATCAGTCGTTCAGCCGGTGTTCCACAAGGCACATGGCTTGAAAAGATAAAGCGGAACCCCTCATCAATTCGCGCTATAAGATTTGCAGATGAACCAGCTTCTCCGTTGGCTTCCGTGACTATGAGGATGTCGGAGGGTTGCCAATCTTTTTCGTTCGGCTGAGGCAGCATCTCCAAAAATGCCTTGAGGCTCTTCTGCATCTCTTGGCCAATCGTCTCCGGCATTTCCGCAAGCCGCGCGATTTCATCCCGAATTTGCAAGCTGACTTTTACCTGCAGTCCCCGAGACGCGAGAGCCAGCGCCATCTCCGGTCCACGTCCCCCCGAAGGAACCGGTAGAACCGCACCTTCACGCGCCAGAGACGCGATGACATTTATCTGTTCGGCAAGGCTTTTCTGCCTGTCGCCATAGGAGGCATCCGTCACGATGAGGTCTGCGCATGGTGGCATATCGAACCAAAGGAGCAGCGATTCCAAACTCCAGTCGCCCGTATACAGAATCCCGCCATCCGCAGCAAAATGAAACCAGACGCCCCCCGGCGCATGACCACAGCGTCCGACAGTCACCGGAACCGTTTCGATGAGCGCCTGCCCTCTTTCAGGCAGTACACGGCAACGCGGATCGGTCAGCGGATCAATGCCGATCTGCACGAAAGTGGCGTCTGTCGCATAGATGGGTGGATTGCCAACTTCTTTAGCGAGATGCAGTGCGCCGACATGATCGATATGGGAATGCGACAAGCAGATCGCATCTACGATGCCGATTTCGCTTATATCGGGGAAAATGCCTTGTTCAGGGCCTTCGCCAAGATCAAGCAGCAGGCGCTTGCCGGACACCTCAAGCAGGAAGGCGGCAGGGAGCTTTCCGCCCAATCCGCTGATTGCCGTCAATCGTGCCATGGCAAGGCTCCCTTCGGCAGACGATTTGCAAACAGCGAAGCGATGCCCATAAGTGCGAGAACAATCAGGATCATCAGGCAACCGACCGCTGCGGCGAGCGTCGAGGAACCGCCTTCCTCAAGGAAGACGATCATTGGTCCGATAGTCCGCGCACTTGAGGAAACCAAAAGAATAGACACCTGGATTTCGTTGAGCGCTGACATGAAGACGATGATGCCTCCGGCGATGACGGCAGGCGCCAGCAACGGCAGGATAATATCGCGTATGCGCTGGAAAAAATCAGCCCCCGCAACGCGTGCGGCCTCGTCCAGTGACCGGTCGATCTGGGAGAAACCACCCAGCATCGGGCGAAGTGCCAGCGCCAGAAAATTGGAAAGATAGGCGGCGAGGATGATCCAGATCGTGCCGTAAATACTAAAGCCCAAAAGTGGCAGCGGCAGGAGAAAGAACAGGATCATGGCGACGCCGAGAATAATGCCCGGCAGCACATAGGATAGTTCTGACGCCATCTGGATCAACCGCACAAGTGTGCTCTTTTTCCAGCTAATGAAATAGGCCAGCACCAGCGAAATGACGCTCAGAAGAATGACGGTCGCGACCGTTAGCATGAAGCTGGTTGCAAAAGCATCGCGGATCGAGACGTGATGGAAAAGCGCGTTGGTGTAGTTTTCAGGCGTCAGCGTATCAAGGGTGAGCTTCTGCCCAAAGCCTTTTACCAGCGATGTTGCGACGAGCGCCGACATCGGCAGCAGGAGTGTTGCTGCAAGGTAGAGCCACGCACCGGCCTCGACGAGTTTTTTCCAGCGGCCAAGATTAATCTGGGCTGGTCGTCCACCTTCCTCGACACGCAGGTCACCACGTCCGCCAAGCCAGGTGCTAAGGCCAAGAGCGATCACCGTGATCAATGAGAGAAGCAACGACAGCGATGCCATGTCAGACAGTGCTGAAGGACCGTAGCTGTTCAATTGCTGATAGATGAGCGTAATGAGTGTTGGAAAGCGAGCGGGAATGCCGAGCATGGCCTGAATGCCGAAATTGCCAATCGCTGAGACGAAGGCAATGGCTGCGCCAGCAAAAATGCCTGAGCGGGCGAGCGGGAACAGGATGGTGAAGATGAGCTGAATATTTCCGGCGCCCGAAGCGCGTGCAGCTTCCGAGAGATTTGCTGGAAGGCGGCGCAGTGCTGCGCGTACCGTGAGGAAGACCAGTGGTGCATTGTAGATGCCGAGCAGGAAGATTATCCCCCAGGCGGAAAATAGCGGATGACGCATACCGGGTGTTAGTGCCAGACCAAAAAAGCCCAGTACCGGGCTGGTCGGCGAAAAGGCTTGCACCCAGGCGAGCGCAGTTACTTGCGGCGGGATCATCAGTGGCAGCACAAAGCCGAAAACCCAGGCAGCCTTGTAACGCATATTGCAATGAACGGTTATCAATGCGGCAAGACTACCAATGATGACAGCGAGCAGTGTCGAGGCCAGCGCCACGTAGAGCGAGTTAATTGCTGCGGTAAAAACACGAGGTTTTGCGAGCGTGTTCCATGCACTGGTAAGGTCCAGAACGCCCTCCGGCGCGATAGCCGTCAGCGCAAGTCTGCCAAGTGGTGCCAGCGAGATCGTTGCCACGAAGAGCGCGAGAATGCCAAGTATGATGGTCTCAGGGCTGGGGCGGAACACCGGCTTAAGCCGGTGTTCTCCTGGCAAAATTGCGGTTGTATCTGTCATCGATCAGCCGCCGAAGACTTCCGTAAATTGCTCGCGCACGGCCTTGTCGTTTTTAACGGCCTTGTCGGCATCCATTGGCAGAAGCTTGATGTCAGAGAGCTTCGGGAAGCCCGCTGGCGGCGTAACAAATGCGTCAATTGGCAGGTTGCCTTGTTTAGCAACGAGTTCCTGACCTTCTTTCGACAGCAGGAAGTCAACAAAGCGCTTTGCAGCTTCCGGCTGCTTGGCAGTCGACATGATGGCGACCGGCTCGGTGATGAAGGAAACACCGTCCGTTGGGAAAATCAGATCGACTGGCGAACCATTTGCTTTGGCTCTGATGACGTCTGCGTCTGCGATGATGCCGTATTTGGAAAGACCGCTTGCAACAGCCTTAAGGGCCGGACCATTGCCTCCTTCTGGTGCAACGTCGAGTTCGGCGAGCTTCTTGTAAAAATCCCAGCCGATGCTGTCGACGTAGATGACGCTATGAAGATGGTTGAGGGCGGCACCGGAGTAAAGCGGGCTTGGTACGGCGATTTGTCCCTTATTATCCTCGACAAGCAGCTCGTTCCACGTTGCAACCGGCTTGGCTATCTGCGTGTTGTAGGCGATGCCTGTGGAAATGATCTTCGTGCCGAAGAACATTTTGTCCTTGTCAAAGGTGCTGGCATCATAGCCATCGACCCTGGCTTCCGGATAGGGCATCAGGCGACCTTCAGCCTTGAGCTGACCGAGATTGATGGTATCGGCAACCAGAAGCAAATCCGGCTTCACTTCGCCAGCGGCGATTTCAGCGCGCAGGACATTCATCAACTGGCTTGTACCATTGCGGGTCCACTCGACCTTGATGTCAGGATATTTGGCCTGAAACGCATCCACCGTCTGCTGCGCGATTTCGGGAGACTGAGACGTGTAAAGCGTAATCGTTTCAGCGCTTGCCGTTCCTGCCATAAGGACCAGCGCGAGGGTGGAGAGAAGACGCATGAGATATTCCTTGAATTTTGTGTTGGGAGGAGAAGAAGAAATTCAGGCTGCCTCGGGAATGACCCAGCCATCCCCAACGCGAACCGAGATCGTATCGCCAGCAGAAACAGGATGGTCATGGGAGGCATGAAGGCTGAGAGACAAATCGGGCGCATGTTGAGGGCGGAAATGCACCTGCACATGACTACCGCGATAGGTGGTGTGCTCAACCTGCGCGCTAAAGCCTTTATCGGGGTCGTCCGCAAGCATCAGATCGCCTGGATGCACACCGAGGCTGGCTTCGGTCTTTCTTGTCTGATCCTTGCGGGCGCGCACTTCGCTGCGGTGTCCGAAAATATCAACATTGACCAGACCCTCAGCGCTGCCACGCTGGAGATCGGCCACGGGCAGGACAAGGCCATTGCCGATAAATCGTGCCACCATTTCGCTTTGCGGTTCGCGATAGAGTTCGTTTGGCCGTGCGAATTGAACGATGCGCCCGGCATCCATCACCGCGATCCGATCTGCCAGCGCCATTGCTTCTGATTGGTCATGAGTTATGTAGACCATCGTCGCGCGGGTGCGGCGGTGAAAGTCGGCAAACTCGCGTTCCATTGCAGCGCGTAGATGCACGTCAAGATTGGCGAGAGGTTCATCAAGCAGCATGAGCGATGGGCTGGCGGCGAGACAGCGGGCGAGCGCTACGCGCTGGCGCTGACCGCCGGACAGATCGGCGGGCGCGCGATCAGCCAGAGTTTCCATTCCGACTGTAGAAAGGGCATCAATACTGCGGCGGCGGCGTTCGTCAGATGAAACACCGGCAATGCGCAGGGCGTATCCGACATTCTGCTCAACACTCATGTGTGGCCACAGCGCATAGTTCTGGAATACGATGCCAACATTGCGCCGCTCTGGCGGGAGGCTGTTATCTGGCGAAGCAATGATTTCGTTATCGAAATGCAGCGTACCGGAATCCATTTGTTCAAAACCGGCAATCAACCGCAGCATGGTTGTCTTGCCGCAGCCAGACGGCCCAAGAATGGCGACGAATTCGCCGTTTTCAACTTGCAACGAAACGTCATCAAGGACGCGCTTCTTTGAAAAGTCCTTGGTAATTCCCCTAAGAGAAATCGAAACCATCGCGATTAGAATCCCGCTTCTGTCTACTCAATGTCGGCTGCATCATCTGCATTCGTGAGTGCAATAGGGACGTCGTGATTCAGTTTTATGACGGGTGCGATTGAGACTGGTGAGCAATGGCCAGGAAAAACGCGAAATAGGCAAATATCGTGAAGCGTGCAAACACATCACGTGATCAGCAATCTTTTGGTATCTTGACGCCGGAGCCTGGGTGTCGAGCGAGGTTTGTGAAACGGTTCTACTGGCGAGAGCTGCAAAATAACTGCGGTTCCTCGTCTTATTCAAGAAGCCGGTTAGCACCGTCATTGTTCCAGACTAAGCATGTTTTAGGAAAAGCTCGTGGAAGAATTTCTAACAAGCCAACATGAACCTGCGCATTCACGTACCCTGCGCTGAATGAAGGGTCGTTATGCCAGAAGATAACTCCTCTCTCCTCCATATATCGTCACTGACTATCGGCTTTTCTCTCCAAAATCGGAGCCAACAGAGTTCACAAACATCCTATGAAGCTGAAAATTCTGCTTTTGCGATCGTATTGCGGCCGCATTTTTTACTTGTGTAGAGCTGGTGATCGGCATGCTGAAGCCAGAGAGAACCACCCATGTCCGGATGCGTTCGTGCGGAGGCTATACCAATGCTGACAGTTACGGTGGAGCTTACAGCGGAACCGGGATGCGGAATATTTAAAGATTGTATTTGTTGCTGGATTTCTTTTGCTGTAGCGAGCGCCTTTTCCGGATCTGCTCCTGGCAAAACGCAGGCAAATTCTTCGCCGCCATAACGCGCTGTCATACCGGAAACCTTGTGAACGGCACGTGTAAGCGCTGCCGCTACCATCGCAATGCATCGATCCCCTTCTGGATGCCCATAAGTATCGTTAAACAGCTTGAAAAAATCAATATCAAGCATAATAACCGAAAGCCAAGCACCGGTCGGAGCCAGACGCGAGATTTCTGCTGTCAATATAACTTCCAACTGCCGACGATTGCTGAGCCCCGTCAAGGCATCGGTCACGGCCATCTGTGCAAGCTGATCACGCAAACGTTTAAGCTCAATATGGTTTGAGACGCGCGCACGCAGAACAATTGGATTGATCGGCTTTGTTACATAATCAATTGCTCCAAGCGAAAGGCCACGAACTTCAGCGTCCTGATCGTCAAGCCCGGTCGTGAAGATTACAGGCACATCAGCCAACAGTCTGTCACTCTTCAAACGCGCGCAGACTTCATATCCATCCAAGCCTGGCATCATAACATCAAGCAAAATCAGATCGGGCAATACCGAGCGGGCGACTTCCAGCGCTTGTTCACCTGAAGTGGCAAAAGATATTTCATAATAATCTTCCAACACCGCGTTCATGATCTCGATATTCGATACTTCGTCATCAACGATCAGGACGGTTGCACGAGCGGACATGTATTTTACTCCGGTAGTTTTAAATTGTCGCTGACTATGCTGAACGACGGCAGACATAAAATTCTCTAAGTGCTAAGTTATTATCTTGAATGCAACTCAATGCATTGCGCAGCCGCTAAGGATTAGCTTTTAGGCAGAGGATCGCTGCCAAAAGCTTCCTCCAGATTGCGCTGGGCTTGCTCGTAATCAAGCCTATCAAGCGCAGTTCTTATCGCCCGCAAAGCTTCTGCCCTTTTTCCATCATGAGCATCAGCACCGAGAAGTTGCAGCAATGCATCAAAATTGCTCCGCGCACGCATACTCCTGCGAGTGAGGTTGTCGCGAAGTGTGGTAATCGCGA
>Ga0308157_10002479_pt1 | contig 30119 bp, 27 predicted proteins | sample PhyBR1_FD_201035 | JGI IMG/M metagenome (GOLD analysis project Ga0308157, IMG submission 201035) | Phyllosphere microbial communities from UC Gill Tract Community Farm, Albany, California, United States - DLSLB.R1 | ecosystem: Host-associated > Plants > Phyllosphere > Unclassified | place: USA...
AGAGAGCTGGAAAGATCGTAATATCCACTCCGCGGTGGTTGCCGAGTGGCAACTGGCCCGGCATCCGTTTTGGGGACAGCTACAGAGAACTCTCTAGACTTATCGTTAAGGCGGTGAAAAGTAGAGAGAAAAATTTCGATAACAGGAATTTTTTGGCTAGAAGTCCTTATCTGCTGGAAGGTTGGGTTAAAAAAAACATCGATTTTTCTATAAAGTGTATATCTCAAGAAAGTAAAATTTAATGAACACGCTGAATATCAACGGAAACTTTAATGTTTCGAATAACGCTTCCTTTACGCTGTTTGGCGGCGTCAATGTACTTGAGGACTTGGATTTTGCCCTGCGTTGTGCCGCGTATTACGTCGAGGTCACGAAAAAACTGGGTATTCCCTATGTTTTCAAGGCCAGCTTCGACAAAGCCAATCGCTCCTCCATCCACTCCTACCGCGGCCCGGGCATGGAAGAAGGCCTGCGTATTTTCGAAGCCGTGAAGAAGGAATTCGGTGTTCCAGTGATCACCGATATCCATGAGCCATGGCAAGCGGCTCCTGTGGCGGAAGTCGCGGATGTATTGCAGCTGCCGGCTTTCCTGGCGCGCCAGACCGATCTGGTGGTTGCCATGGCCAAGACCGGCCGGGCCATCAATATCAAGAAGCCCCAGTTCCTGAGCCCCTCGCAAGTGGCAAACATCGTCGAGAAGTTCCAGGAAGCGGGCAACGACAAGCTGATGCTTTGCGAGCGCGGCACCTGCTTTGGCTATGACAACCTGGTGGTCGACATGCTCGGCTTCGGCGTGATGAAGAAAGCCACCAACAACCTGCCCATCATTTTCGACGTGACCCATGCGCTGCAGCAACGCGATCCCGGAGCCGGTGCGTCTGGCGGACGCCGCCAGCAGATCGTGGATCTGGCACGTGCGGGGATGGCCACCGGGCTGGCTGGATTGTTCCTGGAAGCCCATCCTGATCCAAGCAAGGCCAAGTGCGATGGCCCCAGTGCCCTGCCGCTGGACAAGCTCGAGCCGTTCCTGGCACAGATCAAGGCCCTGGACGACCTGGTGAAGTCTTTCGAACCCCTGGTCATTGACTGAGGCGCGAGCGGATATGACGTCAATGCGTGACGCAACTGCCGGTGTGGTGCCGGCGGTTGCCATTGTGATTCCCGCGCGCTACGGCTCCACCCGCTTGCCGGGCAAGCCGCTGGCGGATATCGCCGGCAAGCCTATGGTGCAGCATGTCTATGAGCGGGCCAGCCAGGTGCCGGGCGTGCACATGGTACTGGTGGCTACGGATGACGAGCGGGTGGCCCAGGTGGTGCAGGCCTTTGGCGGCCGCTGCGTTATGACCTCGCCGGACCATCCTTCCGGCACCGACCGCCTGGCGGAGGTCATGGAGCAGGTGCGTGCGGATATCTACGTGAATCTGCAGGGCGATGAACCTCTGGTTCGTCCCGAGGATGTGCATCGCCTGGTGGAGGGCATGGTGGCCGACGTCAGCGTGGCCGTGGGTACCCTGTGCCATTCCATCGAGGCAGCCGAGGCGCTCAACCCGAACATCGTGAAGGTGGTGCTGGCCGATAACGGCGACGCACTGTATTTCAGCCGCTCGCCCGTGCCTTATCCCCGCGACGAGGAGGAAGCGCACTATCTCAAGCATGTGGGCGTCTACGCCTATAGGCGCGAAGTGCTGGAGCGTTATGCCACTCTGCCGCAGTCCATGGCCGAGAAAGCCGAGAAGCTAGAACAGCTGCGTCTAATGGCCGCTGGCTTGCGCATTCGCGCCTACAGGGTTGAGCCTACAGGCCCTGGAGTCGATACGCCGGAATGCCTCGAACGCGTGCGTGCTCTCATGTCCGGGCGTGAGCCTGTCCCCGCACCGACGCTTGCCGATGTGCGGCTGGTCATCACCGATGTCGACGGCGTGTTGACGGACGGAGGACTGTTCTATGACGCCACGGGTGAATGCCTCAAGCGGTTTCACGTGCGCGATGGCCTGGGCATGAAGCTGCTCGAAGAAAGCGGAGTGCGCGTGGCGGTATTGTCCGGGCGCGAGTCGGCGACCTTACGCAAGCGGGTCGATGACCTGGGCGTGACGCTTTCGATGTTCGGTGTGAAGGACAAGGCGGCGGCCTGCCGCGCGTTGATGTCGCGGGCGGGCGTTACTGCGGCCCGGACGGTATGCCTTGGCGACGACAGCATCGATCTGCCAGCGTTTGGTGCCTGCGGCTTGAGCTACGCAGTGGCCGATGCGCCGGTATATGTGCAGCGTGCCGCAACGGCCGTGCTGCAGACCCGGGGCGGTTTTGGCGCATTCAGGGAATTGTCGGATGCCATTTTGCTGGCCCAGGGCAAGCAGGGGGTATTCGAGTCCGCACAAGGGTATGCGGGCGTGATGGCGCAAATGGCGCAGTGAAGAAAGTAATGGCAATGACACAAATACAAAACTCCAGCGATGCGCTGGCAATTGCGCAAGAGACGCTGGATATCGAAATCGAAGCCCTCCAGCGCATGCGTTCGCGCATGGGCGCAAGCTTCAGCGAGGCGGTGGAAATTGTCCTTGGCATGCAGGGCCGGTTGGTCATCGTCGGCATGGGCAAGTCGGGCATTATCGGGCAGAAGATTGCCGCGACCCTGGCGTCCACCGGCACGCCTTCGTTCTTCGTGCATCCGGGCGAAGCCTTCCACGGCGACCTAGGAATGATCAAGCCGATCGACGCGGTGCTGCTGATCTCTAACTCGGGTGAAACCGAGGAAGTGCTGCGCATCTTGCCGTTCCTGCAGCACCAGAAGAACAAGATCATCTCGTTGACCGGTAAGATGGATTCGACGCTGGCGCGCCATTCGCACGTAGTGTTAGATGTAGGCGTGGAGCGCGAGGCATGCAAGAACAATCTGGCCCCTACCAGCTCGACTACTAACACGCTGGTAATGGGCGATGCTTTGGCTGTGGCTCTGACCGTCAAACGAAATTTCCAGCCCGCAGACTTCGCGCGCTTTCATCCGGGCGGCAGTTTGGGGCGGCTGCTGCTGACGCGGGTGTGTGACGTGATGCAAAAGGGCCCGCTGCCTATCTGCACGCCGGAAGCGTCTTTTCGTGATGTGGTCAACGCCATTACCTATGGGCGTATGGGACTGACCCTGGTCATGGAGCAAGAGGAGTTACGCGGCATCATCACCGACGGTGATTTGCGGCGTGCCTTTGAAGCGCATGACGACACAAAGGGGTTGCACGCAGCGGAGATGATGTCGGCCAATCCTTTCACGATCGATCCGAATACGCGCTTTGCAGAAGCTGAAGCCTATATGCGCGACAAACAGGTCGGCGCGCTGGTTGTGAAGGACGAGGCAGGGCAGGCCGTTGGAGTGCTGCAAATCTATGGTGTGAAGCACACGGCGCCTTCGGTCTGATATGCGGATCGGGTTTCTTTCGTCTGGGATTGAGAGAATCCCTTTTCTATCAGCGCTGGTAGGCGCGCCTGCGGTTCGTGTACGGCGTTGGTTTGGCACCGATGTGGATCGCATTGCAGGTTGGGGCCAGCGTCCCAGCACGCGCAAGGCTTTGTCTTATGCGCGAAAGCACCGGCTGCCTTATGTCGCGCTTGAAGATGGTTTTCTGCGTTCATTTGGCACAGGAGAACATTTCCCGTCTTTGTCGATGGTGCTGGACGAACTTGGCATCTACTACGATTGCACACAAGCCAGCAGCTTGGAGCAATTGCTCTGTGGGACAGGCGATTTGTGGGGTGTGGATGATATAGCCGTTTCCGCCGCCCGCACGCAGTTACTTGAGCAGGGCTTGAGCAAATATAACTACGCTCCTGCGCTGGCCACGAACGTCCTTCGAACCAATGATCGCTCGCGCGTTTTGGTCATCGATCAAACTGCGGGTGATATGAGTGTGCACTTCGGGGCAGCCACTGCAGGGACGTTTCAGGCAATGCTGGCTGCAGCGAAAAATGAAAATCCCGACGCGACGGTATATGTAAAGACGCACCCTGAGATTGCCTCCGGGCGAAAGGGGGGCTATCTGACGGGGGTCCAAGAAGATGCACAGACTGCAGTGTTACGTGAAGCGATAAATCCGCTCAGTCTTCTTTCACAGATGGATCGAGTTTATGTCGTTACCTCAACGATGGGGTTTGAAGCTTTGCTGGCCGGGAAGCCCGTAACTTGTTTTGGGGTACCTTGGTATGCGGGCTGGGGTGCCACAGATGACCGGCAACCGGGTCACCCAGCCATGGCTAGGCGTTCGCAATCTCGTTCTGTGGACGAATTGTTTGCCGCCGCATATATCCACTACACGCGCTATCTAAATCCTGAGACGCGAGACCGTGGCGATATCCAGGATGCCATCCGGTGGCTTGCACGTCAACGCGAGATGGCTCGGCGCTTTCCCGCGCGCATGATCTGCGTGGGCTACCGTCGCTGGAAGGCTGCGAACCTTCAACCCATGCTCTCTTTGTTTCGGGGCAACGTGGTGTTCGTCAATAGCGCTGAGGCGGCCGCAGCGCTGCAGCCCCAGGGTGACGACTGCCTGGTCTGCTGGGGGCTGGTACCTCCACTTGGCATCCAGGCGCTGGCTGATAGGGCAGGGGTGCGTCTGCTGCACATGGAAGACGGCTTTGTGCGTTCCGTGGGCCTGGGCTCGGACTTGATCCCGCCGCAGTCATTTGTGCTGGATGCCAAGGGCATTTACTTTGATCCGGCCCGTCCTTCCGATCTGGAAGACATGCTCAACTTCCGGGAGTTCACGGCCGACGATTTGCTTCGCGCCACGAAAGTCCGCGAAACCATCGTCACGCATGGCATCACCAAGTACAACCTGGAGTCCGTGACGCCGGTGCAGTGGCATGGCGCGATGGCGCACCAGCAGGTAGTGCTGGTGCCGGGGCAGGTCGAAGACGACGCCTCCATCCGCTTTGGCTGCGACACGGTCAACGGCGTTCATACCAACCTCGGCTTGCTGCAGGCCGCGCGCGCGGCGTATCCGCATGCGTTCATCGTGTACAAGCCTCACCCCGATGTGACCAGCGGCAATCGGCGCGGCAAGGTGGCGCTAGCCGAAGCGCGGCAGTGGGCAAATCATGTCGAAATGCAAGCTTCTGTGGTGAGTTGTATCGATGCCTGCAACGTGGTGGTCACCATGACATCGCTTACCGGTTTCGACGCATTGTTGCGGGGCAAGACCGTGGTGGTGCATGGCCGCCCGTTCTATGCGGGCTGGGGGCTGACGCAGGACATGCTGCCGGTGCCGCGCCGTGAACGCACTTTGACGCTGGAGGCGCTTGTGGCGGGGGCAATGCTGCACTATCCGCTGTACTGGGATCCCGTGCTCAAGGGTTACACCACCTGTGAAGCGGTGCTGCTGCGGCTGCTCGAGGAGCGCACTGTCAGGGAGAACAAGGGTAATTTGACACAAATGAAGCTTGGCTTTGCACGTCGGCAAGCACGTAAAATACGCGCACTGCTGCGATCTTTGCGGTATTGACTTTTATGGAAGATTGCTGTCAGTGATTTGTAAGTTTTTAAGCAGGCCCCCGCCCCATCGAAGGGAGGGGCCATGACATCTGCTGATTCCCCTTTCTTCGGTAAACGTGTGTTGTTGCTGCAAGGCCCAGTCGGGCCCTTTTTCAGCAATCTCGCGCAGGATTTGCGCCGCGCAGGCGCGGAAGTGTTCAAGGTCAATTTCAATGCCGGGGACTGGTTGTTCTATCCTCGGCAAGCCCATAATTTCAAAGGCAGCCTGCATGAGTGGCACGAGGAGCTGCCAAAGTTCCTTCAAAAGCATCAAATAAATGCCGTGCTTGTGTTTGGCGACTGCCGTCCGGTACATGCCCAAGTACGTGCGCTGGCCGAGAGCTTGGGCATTGCCGTAGGCGTCTTTGAAGAGGGTTACCTGCGTCCCGACTATGTGACGTTTGAGCCTGTGGGAGTCAACGGTCATTCTGTTTTCCATCAGGACCTTGCCGAGTGGCTGAAGCTTCAGGCGACACTGAAAGTGCCGAGGGCCGCCAATGCCGATGTGGCAGAACTGCCTTCGCCTGGCGAGCCATCTCACGGCTCCGCCACCAAACCCGCGCTCCCCAAGATGCCGCCACACCAGGCAGTGGGCAACTGCTACTGGAGCGCCGCGCGCTGGGGCATGCTGTACTTTTTTGCGTCCTGGGCAGGCTATCTGTTCTGGAACAACTCGCTGCACCACCGTCCGCTGACCATCTGGGACGGCCTTTGGTGGTTGCTGTCATTTGCGCGCAAGGCGTATTTCAAGCGAACGGAAAAGGGCATACAGGAAAAGCTCGAAGGCGAGTTGCGCCGCAAGTTCTTTCTGGTGCCGCTGCAGGTGCACAACGATGCCCAGATTACCGTGCACTCAGACTATGAATCGGTGTGCGGTTTTATCGACCATGTGATGCGATCGTTCGCAGGGGCGTTGTTGCGTGAAAATCAGCCTGAAAAGCAATTGCCTCTCAATGCCGAGTCGATACAGGGCGATGTACTGGTGTTCAAGCACCACCCCATGGACCGCGGCCACCGCAACTACAGCAAGGCCGTGCGGCTGTTGACCAGGCGCCATGGCCTGGAAGGGCGGGTCTTTTATATCCACGACCAGCATTTGCCCAGTCTTCTGAAGGCGTGCAAGGGCGTGGTGGTGGTCAATAGCACCACGGGACTGTCGGCGCTGGGGCACGCCGCGCCTGTCAAGGTCTGCGGTTCGGCGCTCTATGATGTGCCGGGCCTCACTTTCCAGGGCCGGTTAAGTGATTTCTGGTTTGAAGCCCGCAGTGCACTGCCCAGCGCAGAGGTGCTGCAGCGATTCAAGGCGGCTCTGGTTGGGCGCACGCAGCTCAACGGCAGCTTCTATCGCAAGCTGCCCAATGTGCAATGGCGATGCGGCGTGCGGCTGCAAGGTCTGATGGCGCTGCGACTGTGGCCCGAACCTGTGGTCACGGTGTTGCCCGAAGTGCTCAACAAGCTTGCCTCCAATCAGGCCAATGCTGCTGCGCCCGAGTCTTTGCCCGCGCCGGTTTCGGCATCCAGCCGGGCTTCCGGGCGCCGCGGCAAGCGCAAACGCGCTTCTGGCAAGGTCTCGGCGCTGTGAGCGGTGATGGATTGCCAGCGCCAACGACGCCCAGGCTGGTTGTTTTTGTTGGTGGGTTTGACCCGCGGGGCGCGCGCCATTACTACCGGCTGTTTGCCGAACAGGCGAGTTTGCAGGGCAAGGTGGACGGGCGCGATTATGTGGTGGGGCCACGCCAACCGCTGGGCGTGGGTACGGCGCAAGGCGCGCACCGGCATGCGCAGTGGACGGTGCGCAGCGAAGAAGGCGGCGGAGATTACGTTTTTTTCGACTGGAGCGATGAGGTGCGCGCGCATTGGCCGCGCTCCTGGTGGCGCATAGCTGCGCAGGCCTGCGTGACCTATGGCAAGGCGCTGCGAGACTGGCGCGTGCTGCGGTCCGTGCGCCGGCAGACGCCCAACACATTGCTGTCCTTTGCCTATCCGCTGTTGTATATCGTCATGGTGTTGGCTGCGGCCATCGGTGGTTTTGCGCTGATTTGGCAAGGCAGCGAAGACTTGCCGATCTGGGGGCGCTGGACGGTCTCGTTGGCGATGAGCGCCGCCATCCTGTGGGGTGGAGCAGCGCTCGACAAACTGCTGCATGTCAGTTGGCTGCTCAGGATTCTCAACTTTGCCAACGATAGCGCCCAGTGGAACTCCCCTGTGCTTGCTCAGCGCACGCTTGCCATGGCTGACTGGATTGCTGTCCAGGCAGCACGCCAGCCCGGGTTGGAAGTGGTGGTTCTGGGATTCAGCGTGGGCAGTGTGCAGGCTGTGCAGTTGGTCGATGCCTTGCGCCAGCGGCTGGCGCCGCAGCACAGCGCGCTTGACGCAACGCCTGCCAGCGTGACGCTGCTGACTTTGGGCAACTGCATTCCACTGTTTACCCTGGTTGCCAATGCGCATGCCTTGCGTGCCAACTTGCACAATGTCGCGGCTGACCCGCGTGTCTATTGGGTCGATATTTCATCGCCCGGCGACAGCGTGAGCTTCGGCATGTGCGAACTGATGTCTCTGGCAATGCGCGGCGCACCGGCCCAGTCTTACGTCAACCCGCGGCACATGTGCAGCCCGCGCTTTCACAAGTTGTTCACACCGAAGACCTACAGGTTGATGCGGCGCAATAAAATGCGCATGCATTTCCAATACCTGATGGCTTCGGAAAAACGTGGTGCGTACAATTTTTTTGCCATGCTCACAGCGCCTGGCGCTGTACGCGCATTTGTTGAGAAGTATCTGGTCCGATGAGTCTTTTTTGTCCTGCGTATCCCAAGCCCCGGCCTGAAAAAGCCTCCAAGCTCAGTCTCTTCTGGCACGCACGCCGCTCCTGGATGGACGCGCTGTACGAGCGCAGCTACACCATGCAGATGGGCGAGGTGCATCTGCCGGGCGTGGACCTGTACATGCTCAACGACGTCAAGGAAGTCAAGCGCGTGATGCAGGGGGAGGCACAGGCCTTTCCCAAAAGCCAATTGCTGCATGAATCGCTGGCCCCCTTGCTGGGCGACAGCATTTTCACCACCAATGGCGCGCAGTGGCAGAGGCAGCGCGGCATGATGAACCCGGCCTTCGAGCAGGCGCGGCTGCAGGTGGCGTTTCCGCGCATGCTGGGAGCGGTCGAGGCCATGCTCGATCGCATGGATGCGCTCAAGAGCGACCAGCCCTATGACATCGAGGTCGAGATGACGCATGTCACGGCCGACATCATTTTCCGCACCATCTTTTCCGAGCCCATGCAGGGCCCGGATGCGCACCGGGTGTTTGATGCATTTGCGCGCTACCAGGCCATGGCCCCCAAGCTGATGCTGCCGGCGCTGTTCGGCGTGCGCTGGCTCAGGACGCCCTGGCTGCAGTGGCGCAGCAACCAGGCGGCCAAGGAAATTCGCAGCTTGCTGCAGGCCATGATCCTGCCGCGCTATGAAGCCCACCAGCGTGGCGAGCCTAGCGCGCAGGAAGACATCCTGGCGGCGTTCATGCGCGCCAGGGATGCGGCAACCGGCGCGTCTTTCTCATTCGAGGAACTGGTGAACCAGGTGGCCATGCTGTTTCTGGCTGGCCACGAGACTTCGGCCAGCGCGCTCACCTGGGCCAGCTACCTGCTGGCCAAGTCGCCCGAAATCCAGCAGCGCGCCCATGTGCAGGTGTGCGAAGTCCTGGGCGAGCGTGCGCCGCAGCAGGCGGACATGAAAAGTCTGCCCCTGGTCTGGAATATCTTCCGGGAAACGCTGCGGCTGTTTCCCCCGGTGGGTTTTTTTGCACGCGAGAACACCGCTGCCTGTCCGATGCGCGGCAAGCAACTCAAGGCCGGCAGCACGGTGGTGGTCGCGCCCTGGCTGCTGCAGCGCCATCGCAAATGGTGGGTGGATCCCGATGCCTTCGATCCCGACCGGTTTGAGCGAGAGGAAAGCAAGGAAGCCATCAAGAACGCCTACATGCCCTTCAGCATGGGCCCGCGGGTATGCCTGGGGGCGGCGTTCGCGCTACAGGAGGCCGTGCTGATCCTCTCGTGTCTGTTGCGTCGCTATCAGTTGCAACCGGTCGAAGGCCATGTGCCAGAGCCTGTGGGGCGCCTGACCATTCGTTCCGCCAACGGGGTGGAGCTGCGACTGCTCAAGCGCGAGCCAGCGGCGGTCGCATGAAAGAGCGACTTGTAGGCTTCTTGCTGATGTGCGCGCTGGTGCCCATGGCAGTATTGGGCTGGATGCTGCTGATCGTCGTGGGTTTTGCGGGCAAGACGCAGCGCGGCCGCGCCGGCGTGCGCGCGCTGGACCACTTCGTGAATGCCACGCTCTTCAACGGCTATGCCTGGGAAAGCGTGTCGTCCCACGCCTGGCGCGAACGCCATCGACGCTGGGCCAGGGCCGTCATCTGGCTGACGAATCATTTGCAGCAGGACCACTGCAAGCGCGCCAACAAGCGCGAACAGCCCTTGGTGGATCTCGTGATCAAAAAGGCACTGGACGACAGGACGATTCATTGAGAGGCCTGCGGGCACACAAAATGCACCACTCGACCCTAGGCAAAGCCATTCCCGTGCTCGCATCCCTGGACATGGCGCGCACCCTTGACTTCTACCGCGAGACCCTGGGTTTCAGCACGCGGCATTTCGCGGCGCAAAGCTATGGCATTGCGCTGCGCGGCGACACCGAGCTGCATTTCTGGGCCTGCTCGGAAAAGCACATTGCCGAGAACACTTCGTGCTATATCCGTGTGTCCGACATCCAGGCCGTGCACCGCGAATTCAGCGCCAGATTGCCCGCGTTGGGGCCGGTGGTGCGCACGGCCTGGGGCATGGACGAGATGTATGTGATCGACCCCGACGGCAATCTGCTCAAGTTCGGGCAGGACTCTGCGGTGTAGTCATTCCCAAGGGGGCGCAGCGAAGCGTTCCACCAGGAAGTCAAGCAGGGCACGCACCGCGGGCGACAGATGCTTGCGCGAAGGGTAGAGGGCATGGATTCCCATGCCTGGCAGCTGCCACTGCGGCAGGACAGCTTGCAGGCTACCGGCGCGCAGATGGGGGTTGGCCAGATAGGTCGGCTGCATGGCGATCCCGCCTCCCGCCAGCGCCGCCTGCAGCAAGGCCGTGGCTTCGTTGCCGCTGAAGTGGCTGCCTACGGCCACTTCCTCGACGGCGTCGCCGCGCCGCAGCTTCCATATGCTCTTGCCGAAGTTGGCGTAGCTCAGGCACCGGTGCGCGCCCAGGTCGGCGGGCTGCTGGGGCCTGCCGTGCAGATGCAGGTAGGCGGGCGAGGCAACCAGCACCGAGCCGCAGGGAGCGAGCACCCGGCCTACCAGCGTGGGATCGGGTTCGGCGCTGATGCGAATCGCCAGATCGATGCGAGCTTCGACCAGATTGAGCGCGCCTTCGCTGGCGTTCAGATCGATCTTGAGTTCGGGGTGCAGCTGCAGGAAGTCGACCACCGCCGCGGCCAGCTGCGCATAGGCAAAGGACACGCTGCAGGTGATGCGCAATTGCCCGCGCAAGGCGCCGTCGTGGCGGCTGGTTTCCTCTTCGACGTCATCCATCAAGGTCAGCATCTGCTGGCTGCGGCGCAGGCAGCTCTCGCCGGCATCGGTCAGCGTGACGCTGCGCGTGGTGCGCTGCAGCAGGCGTGCCCCCAGCCATTGCTCGAGCGCGCCCACGTAGCGCGTGACCATGGCGCGCGACATGTCGAGCTTGTCGGCCGTGGCGCTGAAGCTGCCGCTGTGGGCGACTTCGACAAACACCTGCATGGCGGTCAATCTATCCATGATTTGATCGATTTATGAAACAGTCATGCGCGAATTATCGCGTTTATCTGTGCGGATATTGAAATTAAAGTCCAGGCATTCAACCACTATCTGGAGTTTCAGAATGATCCGCAGCACGCTTCTCGCCGCATCCCTGGCCATTGCCTTGACCGGCGCCCAGGCCGCACAGCCGCTCACCGTCAAGGTCTACAACGCCGACGGCAACAGCTTCAACGTCAACTCCACTTTGCTGGTGGGCGACAAGGAAGCCATGGTGATTGATGCGGGCTTCACGCGCGCGGACGCGCTGCGCATTGCCGCGAATGTGCTCGACAGCGGCAAGAAGCTCACGACCATCTATGTGAGCCAGGCCGACCCCGACTATTACTTCGGCGTCGAAACGCTCAAGGAGTTCTTTCCCCAGGCCGATGTGGTGACCACGCGGGCCGTGCTGGCCAAGCTCGCGCCCAAGATGGCCGGCAAGCTCGCGTTCTGGGGCCCCAAGATGGGCGCCAATGCGCCGCGCCAGCCGGTGCTGCCGCGCGCGCTCGAAGACAATACGCTGACGCTCGAAGGCCAGGCAATAGAGATCCGCGGCAGCGAAGGTGTGCTGGCCCACCGTCCCTATGCGTGGATTCCCTCCATTGAGGCCGTTGTCGGCAATATTGGTGTGTTCGGCAACATGCATGTCTGGACGGCCGACACCCAAAGCGCTGCAGAACGCGCCGCATGGGTGGCGCAACTCGATGAAATGGCCGCGCTCAAGCCCGCGCTGGTGGTTCCCGGCCACATGAAGGCCGGAACAAAGGTCGATGCAAGCACCATCACGTTCACCAAGGACTATCTGCAGACGTTCGAGAAGCAGCTTGCGGCCAGCAAGAACAGCGCCCAGCTGATCGAGGCGATGAAGAAGGCCTATCCCCAGCTGAGCGACGGCGCGATGTCGCTGGACATGGGCGCCAAGGTCAACAAGGGTGAAATGAAGTGGTAACCATCACCTATCTGCTCGATCCGCTGTGCGGCTGGTGCTACGGCGCTTCACCGGTGCTGCAGTTGCTGAGCCTGCAACCCGGCATGCGCCTGGCGCTCGCACCCACGGGCCTGTTTGCTGGCGAGGGCGCGCGCACGCTGGACGCTGCGTTCGCGGATTACGCCTGGGCCAACGATATGCGTATCCAGAAGCTCACGGGCCAGCAGTTCACGCCCGAGTACCGCGCCCAGGTGCTGGGCAAGTTGGGCAGCCGTTTCGATTCGTCAGCCACGACGCTGGCGCTGACGGCCGTGCTGCGCACCGCGCCGCAAAACGAACTGCAGGCCTTGAAAGGCTTGCAGCAAGCCCGCTATGTGCAGGGGCTGGACACGGGCGACCTGTGCGTGGTGGCGCAACTGCTGCGCGGGCTGGCGCTGCATGCTGCCGCCGACCTTCTGGCCGCCGTTGACGCGGAACTGCTGGCAGCCAACGCCCAGCGCCTGCGCCAAGCACAGGAAATGAAGCAGGCCTTCGGGGCCCAGGGCGTGCCGGCGCTGATTGTCACGGACGACAAAGGCAGCCGGCTGCTGCGTGGCAACGCGCTGTATGGCAGCCTGGACGGCCTGCTTGCCGATATCGCCGCAGCCTGAGAGGCATCAAAGATGCACCGTGAGCGCCACCAGGCGCAGCACGAACGGCCGCACGATGACCACGCAGCAAAATGCCACGGGCATGGCCAGCGCGTAGACCTTGAGGACGCTGGCCAGGTAGCCTGGACCTATGCCGGCTTGCACACCCACGATGACAGCGCACATCAGAAACGCCATGATGGTTGCCATATAGAAGGCAAACACATACGGCATGAAGCGCCGGGGCAGCTTGCGGCGGGTGGGCTGGGAAGAAGGCGGTGGTGTCGGCATATTTTCAATGAAGTTGATAAAGTCAACTATTATGCGGGATAAAGTTGACTTTATCAACGTTGTGCGCGCCTTGCATGACACTGCGCCGTCGCTGACGGCGGCCCGCATAGGCTGGCACAGCGCTAGTTGAGCGGGAGTTCCATGGTCTGGGCCATGAGCGATGCGCCCTCGCGCAGCGGCTCCAGCGGCCCTGCAGCGCGAAAGCCGTGGCGTCGATACAGGCGCATGGCCGGGCTGTCGGCGGCGGTCACGCCCAGACGAGCCCGCTGCGTGCCTGCGGCGCGTGCCCAGTCGAGCGCGGCCTGCAGCAGCGCCTGGCCCGTGCCTTTTGCGCGCGATCCGGGCGCGACCCACATCTGATAGAGGTCGGTCACTGCGGGCTCGGCGGCCGAGCGCTTGCACCAGATCAGCCCGCATGGCTGTTCCTGGTCAAAGGCAAGGAACAGCTGATCGTTCTGGCTGGCCGCGGCCGCCGCAACGCGCGCCGCCCAGGCTTCGTCGGTTCTCGTCGCTTCGGCCGCGAAGCTGCTGCCAAACGCGTCGGGTGCGTCGCGCAGCGCGCTCAGGCGCGTATCCCGGTAGATAGGCCAGTCGTGGGCTGCGGCAGGTCGTATGGAGATCACGGAGTTTCCAGAATGTCATGGGTGGCTGGCGTGCGCTGTGGCCACCACGCCGGCCGATGGGGAGTCCGGGCGCCTCAGGGATGAACGGCTTCGCCCAGATTGAGCATCAGGCGATTGGCCCAGGCAAAGATGGCGGCCGCATGCAGCGCGTCAAGTATCTCCAGGTGGCTCAGACCGGCTTCGCGCAGCGACTGCAGGCGCTCGCCGCTGAGCTGGTTGGGCGCTGCCGTGAGGTCAATGGCGAACTGGACCAGGGCCTTTTCTCGCGCGTTGGTGCCCGCGGTATGCGGGTTCTCGAACACCTGGGCAATCACGTCGTTGCGCTTGGCCAGTTGCTCGAAGCGCTGGGCATGGACCGATGCGCAGTAGACGCAGCCGTTGATGCACGACACCACGGCGCTGACCAGTTCGCGTTCGGCGCGCGACAGGCCGCCGGGAGCGTACATGATGGCGTTGAACACCACCGAGCGCTCCTGCAGAATCTGCGGCTGATGGATCAGCGACAGATAGTAGTCGCTGGTCTTGGCCGAAGGGTGGCTGGCTTCCAAGATGGCCAATTGTTCGGGCGTGGCTTCTTCGAGCTTGACCACGGGCACCCAGGCCTTCCAGCCCAGGGTTTCGCTGGTGAAGCCGTTGATGCGCAGCGCCTCACCGGGCTTGGGCAGATGGTGAGGGTGCACAAAGGTTTCGCTGCTGGCCGCGGCGGCGGGCGCGGCCAGCAGGTCATCGCCCAGCGCGGTGAGCGCCTGCAGGCCTGCCACCACGCGGATCTGGTAGCTGAGAAAAGCAATCAGCTGGGCCAGGGCGATGATTTCGGGTGGCTGCAGTCCCGCGGCCAGCAGCGCGTCAATGCTCGAGCGATCGCCTTCGACGGGCTTGTGCGTGAGCAGCGTGGCGAACTTCTGCAGCGCGGCTTCGCGCGGGACATCGACGGCAGTGTCCTGCAGCGCGGCCAGTTGCTGGGTGTAGTGCTGCAGCAGGCTGGCGCTGTCGCTGAGCTGGCTGATGGTCCGCGCCACGCGCAGGCGTTCGCCCAGCGTCAGGCCGGGCAGGGCGGGATCGAACAACTGCTTGTAGCTGCCTTGCGTGGCGTCCACGACCTTGGCGCGCTGGTGGCGTATGGACTTGACGGCGGGAAACTGGTCCAGCCGGGTCAGGGAATCGATCAGATCAAGGGTTTGGGTTTCGGTCATGGCTGGAAAAAAGCTGTTGTGACTGTAGGGCGGGCCGTTCGTCCTTCGACGCGGCCGGCGAGGCAGGCTCAGGACGAACGGTTTTCCGTTCGTGGTGAGCTTGTCGAACCAGGAACGTCCAGGCGCATGTTTCAGGCGTGGGCCTTGGCACGCGCCGCATGCGCTGCCGTGGCGCGCGCAAGAAAGTCCTGTACGGCAACCCACGATTCCTCGTTGGCCAGTGCATTGACCGCCGGCGTTCCGCCCGACGTGCTCAGGCGCTTGGACACAGGGTGGGCGTAGCACAGGTGCGTGGTCGGCACATAGGGAAACAGGATGGCATGGCCGCCGCCTTCCCAGTCGTGGTGTTCCACGGGGTAGGGGTGGTGATTGGCCGACAGATGGTCCTTGACCATCTTGCCGTAAAGCGACGATGGCCAGGAGCCGTCATCGGTTGCCGACAGCAGCATCACCGGCCCATCGATGCGCTCCACGCGGATGCGGGCGCGCTCGACGGCGTCGGGGTCCTGCAGCGCCGTGAGCATGGCTGCGGTGTGGCGGCGCGGCTCGGGGCCTTCGTCCCAGGGGGCCCATGACGCCGTGCGGTTGTTGCTCCAGATGTCGGGAATCGGCTTGCCGCGGAAAATCCAGGCCGGCCCTTCGCGCCCCTTGGCGGGGTCGCAGGCGTTTTGCGCGCAGTGCACCAGGGCACTGGGCACATAGCCGATCACGGCCTTGACCATGTCGGGGAACAGCGAGCCCAGCAGCAGCACCAGCTCGCCGCCGCGCGACTGGCCGCTGAGCGCGACAAAGCCGTCCTTGGGCTGGAGTTCGCGGTGAATCCACTGCAGCGCGGTCTCGAAGTACTCTAGATGGGTGTCGGAGATGTAGTCAGAGCGGCCCGGCGACTTGAAATAGCCCAGGGCCAGCGCCGCATAGCCACGCGAGGCGTAGAGCGCGGCGCGCGGCTCGTTGATGCCGCCGCCCGAACCGTTGAGCACCATCACCACGGGATGGAGGCCGGGTGTCGCGGGCGTGAACAGCGTGCCCGACAGTCCCTCGTCTCGGATCTCGCGGCGCGTGACGCCTTCGGCCGCAAGCTGCTGCACGAAGTGGCCGCAAAGCTCACTGCCATCTTCCAGCCGTGCGCGCACCTCGGTGGTCAGCGCGGCGCTGGGCTCGGCCGCAAACGGGTCTTGCGGGGCATCGGCAATGGTCTGGGTCTGCGACCAGATCAGTCCCATTGCCGAGACGCCGCTGTAGCTGCCGCCCACCGGCGCCTGCCGCGTTAGGTCGACATTGCCTTGGGCATCGGCAAGAAAGCTTGCCTCGGAAGTCCATTCGACCTGCGGCCCGCGCAGGGTGCGCGTGTGCAGCATGACCCGTTGGCCGGGCGTCAGCCCGCGCAGCGTGATGCTGCGCGGCACGTCGATAAGCGCCGTCTGCGGCGAGATCTCGAGCTGAGGATGCATGGCGTCAGTGCCTTACTTGCCGGATACGGCAGTGACCTGCAGTGCCGTGGTCCGGTCGCTGAGAATGGGCACTACCTTGAGGCCCTTCTTGGCGGCCCAGATGTTCTTGTAGTGGAACAGCGGGATCTGGGCAACATCGTCGGTCACGAGCTTGGCGGCATGCCGGAAGATCGCTTCGCGGCGCTTGGCGTCGAACTCTATGGTTGCGGCGTCCAGCGCCTTGTCCACGTTCTCGTTGCTGTAGCGGCCCCAGTTGTTGGCGCCGCGGCCGGCCTTGGCGTCGTTGGTGGCCAGCGTCTGCAGCAGGCCGTAGCCGGCTTCGCCCGTGCCGTTGCCCCAGGCAATGACGCTGACCGCGTATTCGTTCTTGCCCGCGCGGCTGGAGTACACCGACCATGGCACGACTTCGAGCTTGGTCTTCACGCCGATGCGCGTCCAGAACTGGGCCACGGCCTGCATGGTTTCTGGCGCTTGCGGATAGCGGTCGCCGGGCACATGCACGGTGATCTGGAAACCTTCGGGGAAGCCCGCGTCGGCCAGCAGCTTCTTGGCCTTTTCCGCGGAGTAGGGCGTTGCCGGGATGTCGGGGTTGTAGCCAAACGAGCCCTTGGGCATCCACTGGTTGGCTTCGGTGGCCGTGCCTTGCAGGATGCGGTCGGTGATGGCCTTGCGGTTGATCGCGATGCTCAGCGCCTCGCGCACGCGCTGGTCGGTCAGCGGGTTCTCGGCCAGCGGCTTGCCGGCGTTGTCGGTGATGAACTCGTTGCTGCCCTTGCGCAGGCTGGGCTGCACCAGCAGCGCGCGCAGTCCGGGATATTCATACACGCTGACCGAGGCCGTCTTCTTGAGCTTGGCCACATCGGTCACGGCCACCTTGTCGATGACATCGACATCGCCAGACAGCAGGGCGGCGGTGCGCGCCGCGCCGTTGTTGATGTAGCGGTAGGTCACCTTCTCCCATGGCTGGGCCGGGCCGTAGTAGCTGGCGCTGCGCTCCATCAGCGTGCGGTCGCCGGGGGTGTAGGAAGTGAACTTGTAGGGGCCGGTGCCGACCATGGCCTTGCCGGAGTTGTAGTCTTCGCTCTTGGACTGCGCGCCCACATGCTTGCTCACGACGTAGATCGAGGCGATCTCCAGCGGCAGCATGGGATTGGGCGTGTGGGTCTTGATGATGACGGTATGCGCATCCTTGGCCGTGGTCGACTCGACGCTGCGCAGCGCGCCGCGGTAGGAGGCCACCGAGCCCGCGACATTGCGCGCGCGCTCGAACGAGAACACGATGTCGTCGGCGGTGAACGGCTTGCCGTCCTGCCACTTGATGTCCTTGCGCAGCTTGAATTCCCAGGTCTTGTCGTTAAGCGTCTTCCAGCTTTCGGCCAGACCGGGCTCGAGCTTGCCGCCGTCGCGCGAATTGACCAGCGAGTCCCAGAAGTGCAGGGCCAGGGAACGATCGCCCGCGTGGTTGTTGAGCTGCGGGTCGGCCGAAGAGATCGGGTCGGCAAAGCCTATGCGCAGATCCTTGGCGCAGGCGCCGGAGACAGCCAGCAAGGCGGCCATTGCAATGGCGGAAAGGTGAGCAGTGTGCATGGTGGTGCTTTCTCTCGGGAGTGGATATTGGGGAAACAGGGCTAGGACAGGGCCGCCTGGGCAGGCTGGGCCTGTACGGGGCTTGGGTGGAGATCAGGCGGCATGGGCCATGTCGTTGAGATGGCACGCACTCTCGTGCTGAATGGCAATTCCTTTGAGCCGCGGCACTTCGACGCTGCAGCGCGGCATGGCCTGGGGGCAGCGCGGGTGGAAGTGACAACCGCTGGGCGGCGCCATCGGGCTGGGGATCTCGCCGCGTATGGTCTGGAAACTGGTGCGGCGGTGGTCCAGGCGCGGAATTTCCGCCAGCAAGGCCTGGGTGTAGGGATGCTGGGGATTGGCAAACAGTTCCTCGACGGGCGCGGTCTCGACAATTCGCCCCAGGTACATCACGGCGACGCGATCGCAGAGATGGCGGATCACGCCCAGGTCATGGCTGATGAACAGATAGGCCAGACCCAGCTCGTCGCGCAGATCCATGAACAGATTGAGGATCTGCGCCTGGATGGACACGTCAAGCGCGGCCACGGCCTCGTCGCAGACCAGCATCCTGGGCTGCACGGCCAGGGCGCGTGCAATGCCTATGCGCTGGCGCTGGCCGCCGCTGAACTGGTGCGGATAGCGAAAGCGCAGGCGCGGGTCCAGGCCTGCGCGCTCGAGCTGCTGGCAGACGTATTCGTCCTCATGCTGCGCATCGACCAGGCCATGCAGGCGCGCGGCCTCGCCCACAATGCGATTGACGCGCAGGCGCGGATTCAGGCTGGACTGCGGATCCTGGAAAATCATCTGTATGCCCAGGCGGGCCTGCAGCGTCTCCTCGGCACTGAGCTGCGTGCGGTCCTTGCCCATCACCTGCACATGGCCGTCGGTGGGCGCCAGCAGGCCGGTGGCAATGCGGCCCAGCGTTGATTTGCCGCAGCCCGACTCGCCGACCAGGCCGACGACTTCGCCGGGGCGCACCTGCAGGTCGACGCCGTCCAGCGCGTGCGTGACAACGGGCGCCTTTTGCAGTCCGGTCCTGCGCAGCCACTGGCCAAAACGGCCCGGCGGCGGCTGCAGGCCGAAACGCTTGGTGATGCCCTGCAGGTCCAGCAGGGGGGCGGTGGTATCGCTAAGCTTGCCGGTCATGCGGCGCTCCGGGAAAAATCGGCCGCTGCACCGGGAAAGAAGCAGCGCACGGTATGGGCGGTGGCGGTCGGCGCGCCCGTGGGCGCGGCAATGGTCTGCAGTTCGGGCGGCTGCTGACAGCGCGCCTGGGCACGCGGGCAGCGCGGCGCAAAGGCGCAGCCGGGCGGAAGATCCAGCAGATTGGGTGCCATGCCCGAGATCTGCTGCAGGCGGCTCTTGCGCTGGTTGGCGCTGGGCAGGCTGCCGATCAGGCCCTGGGTGTAGGGGTGCTGGGGATTGTCGAGCACGGCATCGACGCTGCCATGCTCGACAATGCGGCCCGCGTACATGACGGCAATGTCGTCTGCCAGGCCGGCAACCACCGACAGGTCGTGGCTGATCCAGATCATCGATGTGCCGGTCTCGCGCACCAGCTGCTGCATTTCCGAGAGGATCTGCGCCTGGATGGTCACGTCAAGCGCCGTGGTCGGCTCGTCGGCAATGATGAGTTCGGGGTCGTTGAGCAGCGCGATGGCAATTGCCACGCGCTGGCGCATGCCGCCCGAAAGCTGGTGGGGAAAGGCCTTGAGCCGTTGCTCGGGGCTGGGAATGCCCATGCGCGCCAGCGTCTTGCGGCAGTGCTCGAGCGCCTGCGCCTTGCCCATCTTGCGGTGGGCGCGAATGGTCTCCAGCATCTGCACGTCAATGCGCAGCACCGGGTTGAGCGTGGCCATGGGGTCCTGGAAGATCATGGCAATGCGGTTGCCACGCAGGCTGCGCAGCGCGCGGCTGTCCAGGCGCGCCAGGTCCTGGCCCTGGAACAGCACCTCGCCGGCGGTGATGCGCCCGGGCGCGTCCAGCAGACCCATGATGGAAAAGCCGGTGACCGACTTGCCCGAGCCGGACTCGCCGACCAGGCCCAGGACCTTGCCGCGCTCCAGGCGAAAGCCTACGCCATTGACCACGGGCAGCACGCCGGCACGCGTGTCGAACCGGGTGTGCAGGTCCTTGACCTCAAGCACGGGAGCCACCGCGGGCGGCAGCAAGGAATTGTCTGAATCGTGGGGCATGGTGCGGTTTTTTATTTCTGCAGGCGCGGGTTGAGCACATCGCGCAGTTGGTCGCCGACCAGGTTGATCGCGACAATCGTCAGCAGCAGGGCGACACCGGGAAAGAAGCTGATCCAGTATTCGTTGGACAGCAGGTACTGATAGCCATTGGAGATCAGCAGGCCCAGCGACGGCTCGGTGATGGGCACGCCCAGGCCGAGGAACGACAGCGTGGCTTCCAGCGTGATGGCGCGCGCCACCTGCAGCGCGGCAATCACCAGCAGCGGCGGCAGGCAGTTGGGCAGGATGTGGCCCAGCAGGATGCGCCACTGCGGCAGGCCCTGGCCGCGCGCGGCGTCGACATATTCGCGCCGGGTTTCCACCAGCGCCTGGCCACGCGCGGTGCGCGCGTAGTAGGCCCACTCGACCAGCACCAGGGTCAGGATCACGTTGCCAATGCCCTTGCCCATGTAGGCCAGGATCATCAGCGCCATCAGGATGGTGGGAAACGACAGCAGCAGGTCGACCACGCGCATGATCAGCGCATCGACCTTGCCGCCGGCATAGGCCGCCATCAATCCGATGACCGTGCCGACCACGGCTGCAATGGCCGCCGAGCCCACGCCCACCAGCAGGCTGATGCGCAGGCCGTAGACAATGGCCGAGTACAGGTCGCGGCCCTGGCCGTCGGTGCCCAGCCAGTAGCTGTAGCCATGCTCGGCGCTGGCCGAGCCCGGCGCTAAGCGCGCGTCCAGCACGTCCAGCTGCATCAGGTCGTAGGGGTTCTGCGGCGTGATGAACGGCGCAAACAAGGCCATCAGCACCACGATCAGCAGCGTGACCAGGCCGATGATGGCCGGCTTGGAGCGCAGGAAGTCATGGATGATCTGCGCCCAGATGGACTGCACGCGACCGGCGTCCACGGGAGAAGTGACGGGAGCTTGGCTCATTGGGCGGCCTCCAGGCGAACGCGCGGGTCAAGCAGCTTGTAGAGCAGGTCGACAATCAGGTTGAGGGTCACGAAAATCACGACAACGACCATCAGATAGGCCACCACCACGGGGCGGTCCAGTGAGTTGATGCTGTCCAAAATCAGCTTGCCGGCACCCGGCCAGGCGAAGATCGACTCGGTCACGACGGCATAGGCAATGGTGGAACCCAGTTCCAGTCCCAGCACGGTCACCAGCGGGATCATGGTGTTGCGCAGCACATGCATGACCATCACGCGCGATTCGGACAGGCCCTTGGCGCGCGCGAACTTGACGAAATCCTGCGGCAGCACTTCGCGCACGCCGGCGCGCGTGAGGCGCAGCACCAGCGAAATCTTGAACAGCGCCAGATTGAACGCGGGCAGCAGCAGATGGTGCAGGCCGTCAAGCGTGAGAAACGACCATTCGATGCCGAACAGGCTGCGCGTGTCGCCCCGGCCGCTTGACGGCATCCAGCCCAGCTGCACGCTGAACACCATGATCAGCATCAGTGCGACCCAGAACGCGGGCAGCGAGAAGCCCAGGATGGAGCCGCTCATCAGCAGCTTGGAAACCGGGCTTGCAGGCTTCATGCCCGCGTACAGGCCCAGCGGCACGCCCAGGATGATGGCCATCACCAGCGCCACGACGGCCAGTTCCAGCGTGGCGGGCAGGCGGTCGAGTATCAGGCCGATTGCCGGTTCGTTGTAGACAAAGCTGGTGCCCAGGTCGCCCTGCAGCGCGTTCTTCAGAAAGCTGAAGTACTGCTGCAGCAGCGGCTGGTCCAGGCCCAGATGGGCAATGGCCTCAAGGCGTTCTTGCTGGTTGAGGTCTTCGCCGATCAGGATGTCGATGGGGTTGCCGATAGCGTGCAGGCCGGCAAAGACAATGACCGTCATTGCCAGCACCACCAGCATGGCCTGGCCTATGCGGCGCAGCAGCCAGCCGATCATGCTGTCACCTCGTCATAGGGGGGCAGGGGCGAGGCCGTCCATTCGTCGCCATATAGCTCGGGCTCGGCATAGCCTTCCATGGCCGCATAGTGCAGCGCGATGTCCTCGGCGTACAGCGCTCCGGCCAGGCCCTGGGACAGGCGGCGCGCGCCGTCGCTGATCTGCGGAATATCGCCCGAGACCGTGCCCAGCGACAGCGCCGCAGGGTAGCTGAAGCAGTGGATGCGGTCCAGGCCCGGGCAGCTGCCCGGCGTCTTTTCCTGGAACTCGAACAGATCGCCAAGGTCGGGCGAGAGGTTGAGCTCGGCGTCTTCCTGGCCTGGAGGCGGGGTGAAGCGGTCCTGCCACAGACGCACATGCGGGGCGAAAGGCGCAAATTCGGGGCGCAGTTGCCAGTCGGGGCGAAAGCCCGTGCAGAAGATCACGCTGTCGGCGGCTATCGGGCCTTGCGTGGTGTCTATGCGCAGCTTGCCGTCGGCGCGCAACTGCGCGCCTTCTATGCCCGCGCCCAGGTGGAAAAACGCGTTTTCATGCTGCGACACGCGCAGCGTGCTGCCGTGCGGCGGCGGTACCTGCTGGCGGTTGATGTAGTTGCGCACCTTCCACTTCCAGTCATCGCTCAGGCGGGCAAAACCGTGCGCGGCGCCGGGGTTGCCCGCGCCCTTGCCCTTGTTGACCGTGGGCAGTTCCTTGCGCCGGATCAGCAGGTGCACGCTGGCAGCGCCATTTTCCAGTGCCGTCGCGGCGCTGTCCATGGCCGAGGCGCCGCCGCCCACGACCACGACCTGCTTGCCGGCAAACGCGTCATCGGCCCAGGGATCGGAAGAATGCGCCCAGCGGTCGCGCGGCAGCGTATGCGCCACGTCGGGCACCCAGGGGCCGCCCAGGCCGTCGCGGCCCGTGGCCAGCACGACATGGCGCGCGAGCACGCTGTAGGCGCGCTCGCCTTGGCCCATGTCGACCAAGTCCAGCTGCGCGAGCCCGTCGGCGCGCGGGCGCACGGCGACGACGCGCTGCTGGTTGTGCAGCACCACGCCTGTGGTTTCGCGGTACCAGCGCAGGTAGTCCATCCATTGCAGGCGGGGAATCTTGTCGAGCGCTTCCCAGGCGGCTTCGCCCCACTGGGCTTCAAACCAGGCGCGGAAGGTCAGGCAGGGCAAGCCGAGCGCCGGCCCCGTCAGTTCCTTGGGCGAGCGCAGTGTTTCCATGCGCGCCGTCGTCGCCCAGGGGCCCTCGTAGCCGGGCGGATTCTGGTCGAAGATCTGCGCGCGAATGCCCAGATGGGTCAACGCCGTGGTCAGCGCCAGGCCGCCCATTCCGCCGCCGACGACCGCGACGTCCAGCACGGGCTGGCCATTGTGGCTCAGCGCCGGTGTCCAGGCCTTGCCGGGCAAGGCCAGCAACTGCAGGTCACGCTGGTAGCGCGACTGCAGCGCGGCAAGAGAGGGGATGTGAGGGGAAGGCAAACTGTTCATGGGTGGGGCATCGTTTTGCGCTCAGGGGAGCAAAGCGGGCTGGGGGAAAGCAAGGAAATGGAAGAAGCGCAGACGCCGGCCATGGCCTGGGCATCGTGCAACTGGCACTGGTCCAGCGAAGCCGCGGTGTCGCGCAGCGCCTCGAGCAGAACCAGCGCCGGCGCCGAGAGGGTTTTTCCCTGGGCGCTGATGGCGCCAAAGTGAAATGGAATGCGCACATCGAGGTCGCGGTAGACCAGGCCCTGCAACGGAGCGCCCAGCAGCGTCAGCGGGTCCAGAATGGCCACGCCCAGACCGGCGCGCACCAGCGCCTGGGCGTTCATCGACGAATTGGTTTCGATATCGGCCTGCAGGCCCGCAGCGCCGGCCTTGTGCAGTGCAGCGTCGATATGCTGCTTGAGCCGGTGCGGGTTGTGCATGCCGATCACGCGGTGCTTGGCCAGCGCGGCAATAGGGACAACATCGAGCGCTGCCAGCGCATGGTCGGCGGGAACCACGGCCTTGCACGGCACTTCGGCAACCCAGTGCACGGTGATCTGCTGATGATCGAGCGGCAGGCTGCACACACCGATATCGGCCATGCCATGCAGCACATCGCTCACCACATTCTCGGGACGCACGGACAGCAGCTCGATCTTGCTCGCGGCCAGCGAAGGATGGCAATGCGCAAGCGCCGCAGCCACGATGCCCAGCGACAGCGCCGGCGTGGCGGAAATCAGCAGCGGCGGCTGCACGAGCGGAGCCGCGCTGCGCGCATGCTGCTGGATGCGGCGCACCCCATTGACGATGCGCTCGGCTTCCTCGTAAAGCACATAGCCCAGTGCCGTGGGCGTGACCTTGGGGCCGTTGCGGTGCAGCAGCGCATTGCCCAGATCGACTTCCAGCTCCTGAATCTGTCGGGAAATGGCGGGCTGCGAGCGCTCCAGCAGCTTGGCTGCACCGGTGATGCTGCCAATCGTCATTACCGCAACAAAAGCTTCGAGCTGGCGTATATCCATGCGCGTACGAATTATGCAAAAACCGAATGATGACGCATTTGGCATGCGTTTGTGAAATACTAAATTGGTATTTGCTTATGTGCGTTATGTGCGCGCTGCTTTTTTTGCCCCTTTCGCGCCAGGCGCTACTGCGCCGCGGGCGCTGTCATGCGTTGCAGCCAGTCGGAAAACGCCTGCAGCACGGCAGAAGCGGGCAGGGCAGGCGTGATCAGGTAGTAGCTGCGCTCGCGGCGCAGCGACTGCGAGCAGGCCACGACCAGATCGCCGCGCGCGAGCTCGGCTTCAACCAGCATCGGGGGTATCAGCGCCACGCCCATGCCATGGGTGGCGGCCATGGCCAGCATGGAAAACAGCTCATAGCGCGGCCCGTCCAGCGCGCGAGCCGGCTCCAGCCCCGCGGCCTGGAACCATTGCTGCCAGCCATACGGCCGGGTGCTTTGCTGCAGCAGCGGCAATTGCGCGATGGCCTCGGGTGGCACGGTCTGCCAGGCGCGGCCCAAGCCACGCTGCGCTGCCTGGGCAAGCAGGGCGGGGCTGCACATGGGCACGACCTGCTCGTCCATCAGCCACTGCGCCTGTATGCCCGGCCATTGCGTCACCTGCTCGGGCGTGCCGGCGTACAGCGCGGCGTCAAAGCCGGTGTCGGCAAAGAGAAAAGGGCGGGTCTGGGTGTCGATGTGCACCGTGATGCCCGGATGCTCCTTGGCGAGCAGGGGCAGTCGGGGCAGCAGCCAGCGTGTGGCAAACGTGGGCACGGCGGCAAGACTCAGCGTGCCGCCCTCGCCCTGGCGCGCCATGATGTCCAGCGTGTCACGCTCCAGCCCCTGCAACCAGCCACGCACCTTGCGTGCATAGGTGCTGCCTGCCGGCGTGAGCTCCATGCCGTGGCGCGTGCGCCGGAAGAGGGCTACGCCGACGAACTCCTCCAGCGCAATGATCTGGCGCGAGACCGCGCTCTGGGTGAGGGCGAGCTCCTGCGCAGCGCGCGTATAGCTCTGGTGCCTGGCACAGGCCTCGAAGCAGGCCAGGGCTTGGGTGGAAGGGATGGCGCGGCGCATGGTGGGCGGGGTTGGAGCGGTTCGCGGGATTAGGCCATAAAAGCCGATAGGCGCTGGCCGCAGGGGATGCGCGCAGCATCAGCTGGGGGCAGGAGAATGCATACGGTCATGGGAAATGGCGCCGTGCATAAAGTCATTCACCCTTCTAAATCCAGCTTACATGAAGTGAAAATTCAGTCCTAACTTTTACTGCGTTGAATACTCGCAGGTCCCCAACAAAAGGGGGGCGGCCCCCCATGAGCGGCCATGGGCGGCTCTGGCCCCCTGTAGACGCTAGAACGACCGCGCCCGCTGCGACAGCGCGGCGCGGGCCTCATCACTGACCAAATCGCGCAGATGCAGCAGACCGTTGACGTTCTTGAGTCCCGCACGTTCAACCACGTCGGCCAGCGGCATGCCTGCATTGAGCCAGCGCACGATGGCGGTATTGCGCACGATCTGCGGGCCCAGACGCGCCGGCGTGGGCAGGCCGGACGATTGCGCTGCCTCGGAGAGCGTCTTGGTGACCAGGTGCAGCAGCGTGTGGTTCGACAGCGTGCGCGACTTGCGCGAACAAAACAGCGAGGCTTCGCCCTGCATTGCGGGATATTGCGCGCGCGCGCGCAGCCAGTGCGCCAGGCCGCGTGCCAGCGCGGTGCTGATGGACAGTTTGCGCTGCTGGTTGTCGCGCAGGCCTTCCACATGCACGCCGATGATCTGGGTCTCGCCGCTGTCCTCCTGCGGCGTGCTGTAGAGCAGGTTGTCGGTGCGCAGCATGCGAAGTTCCTCGGGCGCCAGGCCCAGCTCGAACAGCAGCATCAGCACCGCGCGGTCGCGCGCCCCGACCAGGTCGTTGCCCTCGGGAATATGGGCAATGCCCGCCTGCCACATTGCGTCCGAAAGAATGGCGCCCTTGGGATCCTCGCTGGGCGGGCGCTCGGCGGCGGCCACCGCATGCACGGGATTGGCCTGCACCCAGCCCATCATCAATGCGTGGTCATAGATGCGATCAAGCACACGCCAGTAGCGCCGCCGCGTGATGTCGCTGACCTTGCGTCCCTTGGCGGTCTGGGGAATGTGGTTGATGAAGTGCAGCACCTGGACGGCGCTGGCCTCGTTCCAGGAAAGCGCGGCGACGTTCTGCCCCTGGGCATCGAGATGCGCCTGCAGGAATTTGCTCCATGCGCCCCAGATGAAGCGATAAGGCTTGGCGGCCTGTGCGGTCAGCGGCGTCCACGCATCGTTGCTGCGCGCCTGGAGCCAGTGGTCAAACAGACCTTCGGCGCTGGGCAGCGCGGCGGCGGCGCTGGAATCGGGGAGGGCAGAAGTGGACATGGCGGGGCCTGGTCGCAGAAGCTGCGAAATTGAACGAACGCAGCTATTGTCGCCCTGGAATCGGGCGCTGCGCCAGCTCGCGTCAGGCAGTCGGGACCGGCTGCACGCACTCTGGGGCGCCGAGATGCGAAAGCTCCCCGTCAGGCGGCCCCTGGAAGCGCCGATACTGGTTCTTGCCACGTTGCTTGGCGTCGTACATGGCCTGATCGGCCTGCTCGAGCAGGGCCTCGGGCCGCTGCGCGTCAAGCGGAAAGACGCTCATGCCTATGCTTGCCGTGACGCGCACCGTCCCGCGCGGCAGCGCCACGGGCTGGGCAATGGTCTCGAGCAGGCGCGCAATGGTGGCTTCGGCCTGGTGCACTTCGTTCCAGTCCCCGAGCAGCAGCACCAGTTCATCGCCGCCCACGCGCGCCGCGGTGTCGTCACCGCGCAATTGAGCGCGTATGCGCCGGCCCTGCTCGCACAGCAAGAGGTCGCCGTCGGCATGGCCCATCAGGTCGTTGACCTGCTTGAAGCCGTCGAGATCGACAAACAGCACGGCAAGCTTGGTTTTCTGCCGCATCGCGGCATGCATGCCCTGTGTCAGGCGGTCATTGAGCAGGCGGCGGTTGGGCAGGCCGGTCAGGCTGTCATAAAGCGCAATCTGCTCGAGTTCGCGTTCATGCGATTTTTCCTGGGTCACATCGCTGATGACGACGATGTAATGCTGGATCCGCTTGCGATCGTCCGGCACCGCGGAAATCGAGATGCGATGCACGGCGTTGACACCGTTGCCATCCATGGCCTCGATCTCTCCTTGCCAATGCGTGGTTTTTTCAACGATCTGCTGCACCGAGTCGAACGTCTGACCAAGCACCAGCGGTCCATAAAGGTCTTCAAGCGTACGGCCCACACAATGGCTCTTGGAAAAACCGCTCATGCGCTGGTAGGCATGGTTGATGTCCGTGACGCGAAAATGCGCGTCCAGCACCATGAAGCCTTCATAACCGTGCTCGAAGACGCTGGCCGCGACGCGCAAGCGCGATTCGGTCTTCTTGCGCTCGCTCAGATCGCTCACGAAACCGACAAACAGCGGGGCATCGGGCGTCTCCACCTTGCGCAGCGACAGCTTGAGCGGCAGGTGGCGGCCGTTCTTGTGCCGGCCCGGCACCTCGGTGCCGGCAGCGCCCAGCATGCGCGCCTCGCCCCCTTGGTGAAAGCGTTCCAGATAGCCATCGTGCTGCTCGGCAAGCGAGGAGGGCATGAGCATATTGACATTGCGGCCCACCGCTTCGTTTGCGGTCCAGCCGAAAATCGTCTCGGCCGAGCGGTTATAGGCCTGGATGATGCCGTTGTTGTCTATGGTGATGATGCCCTCGACCGCCATGTCGACCAGCGACTGCAGGCGCTGCTCGTTGGATTCCACGCGTCGCCACAGCGCGCGGTAGCGCAGCAGGCCCATGAGCAGGCCGATCAGCGCGATCACGGCCAGCGCTGCCAAGGCGACCGTCAGAGCCAGCGTGTGCACTGCGGCACCCCCCGGGCCTTCGACCATGTCGGCTGTGCCGACAAAACGCGCTGCGGCCATGGCGGTGTAGTGCGTGCCGGAGATGGCCGCACCCATGAACAGCGCCGCCAGCGTCTTGACCGTTTCCGGCGACAGCTTCAAGGCCGCTCTCTGGTGATCGCGCAGCGCAAGACGTATCCACAGCGCAAGCGTGGACAAGACCACGGCCACCACCAGCGACGCCGCAAACCACAGCGGGTCGTAGCGCAGCAGTGGCTCCAATTGCATGGAAGCCATGCCGCTGTAATGCATGGTGCCTATGCCTATGCCGACGCAGACGCCGCCGGTCAGCAGCGAAAACCTGGTGATGCGCGGTCGCGAAAGAATGCGCAGCGCAATCCACGAGGCCAGCAGGCTGGGAATCATGGACAACAGGGTGAGGTGGAGGTCATAGTTGACTGTCAGGCACAGGTCGAACGCCAGCATGCCGACAAAATGCATGGCCCAGATGCCACTTCCCAGCACCAGGCTGCCGGCAAGCAGGGCCGCCTGTTGCGCCGGGCCTTTGGTGGCCTGGGCCAGGCCCGCGAGCCGCAGGCACACGGCTGCGCTGACAATGGCAATGAGTACGGACAGCACCACCAGCCCGGCGTCGCTGCGACCGGTAAGCAACTGGGCCGGACTGGCGTCGCTGAGGAAAAAACCGTCCAGCATGATTGAGGCCCTCAGAATGCAGCGCGAATGCGATCCGAATGACACGGGTCCCTTGGGAACTGCTCCATGACACGCCGCAAAAAAGGCCCAAGCCTTGATGTGCCGCAGAAGCCTGCTTCTGTTTACCTGTCATTCAAAGCTTGATTTATATCATCGTTTCGTTACTTTGAGTAACAGACGCATCCGCAACGCGCTGCGGCCTCGCTATGGCACGGCCGCCACCAGGCCGTTGGAAAAATGCTGCTGCATTGCCGCGCGCGCACGCTCGGGCTGGCGATCAAGCAGGGCCTGCAGGATCTGCGCATGCTCATTGAGCGATTCCTCTATGCGCCCCTGGCGGAACAGCGACTTGTGGCGGTTGAGCTTCATGACCTTGCGCAGATCGGCGACGACCTGATCCGACCAGCGATTGTTGGCGAGCGCAAGCAGGCGCATGTGAAAACGCTCGTTGATGGCAAAGAACTGTTCGGCGTCGTGCTGATGGGCCACCAGATCGGCGTGCAGGGCGCCGAGCGCCGCGAGTTCCTCGTCGCTGGCCGAGCCCGCCACCGCCGCCGCGGCATCGCTTTCCAGCAGCGCCAGCAGGTGATAGACGTCGCGCACATCCTTGGTCGAGACTTCGGTCACATAGGCGCCGCGACGCACTTTCATGGTCACCAGGCCCTCGGCCGCAAGCACCTTGAGGGCTTCACGCAGGGGCGTGCGGCTGATGCCGAACTCCTCGGCCATCTTGAGTTCGTCTATCCAGGCACCGGGCTCGAGCACATGCTGGAAGATGCGTTGACGCAGCTGCTCGGCCACCTGTTGGTAGAGCGCGGAGGGGGCTAGGGTAATCACTGACATGAATGATGGATTGTAGCCTGGATTATTTTGAATCAATAATTATGAATCATGTACACTCTTTCGGTCACAACCTACCGTGGTCTCACCGATGGACAAGCCTACAGATATGCGCCAAAGCGT
>Ga0308157_10002482_pt1 | contig 30094 bp, 27 predicted proteins | sample PhyBR1_FD_201035 | JGI IMG/M metagenome (GOLD analysis project Ga0308157, IMG submission 201035) | Phyllosphere microbial communities from UC Gill Tract Community Farm, Albany, California, United States - DLSLB.R1 | ecosystem: Host-associated > Plants > Phyllosphere > Unclassified | place: USA...
GCGCAAAAGGGCGGTCGTCCATTTGGGGCGTTGGTCGTTCGCAACGGCCAGGTGATCGCCCAGGCGGTCAACGAAATCATGACGACCAACGATCCCACTGCGCATGCCGAGTTACTGGCCATCAGGGAGGCCAGTCAGCATCTGGGCTCGGCCAGTCTGGCAGGGTGCAGTGTTTTTGCCAGCGGTCACCCATGCCCCATGTGCATGGGCGCAATGAGGCTGGCCGGGATCAAAGAAGTGACCTACGCCTATAGCAATGAAGATGGTGCCCCCTATGGTCTTTCTACAGCAGAAATCTATTCCGACCTGGCCAGGCCGTTTGACGAGCAGTCCATGACCATTCGTCATGTGCCCACCCGGCTAGCGGCCACGCCCGATCTATACGCCTATTGGAAACGCCAGCAACAAAAAGGGGCTTGAATCCATGTTGCGGGTCCGGACGCCGCTTGTGCGAGCCATGCTTGTTGTAACGGTTGCGCTTATAGGGTTTAATCTGCGACCCTTCATTACCAGTATCGGGCCCCTTGCCGGCAGTATTCAGGCGCACACGGGGCTGGGCCTGCAAGGCATGGCCATGCTGACGCTGGTGCCGATGTTGCTGATGGGTGGTGTGGCATTTATCGGACCAGCCCTGCAAAGTGCGTTTGGTGCGCGCCGTTCCGTCATTGCGGCATTGCTGGTGATCTGTTGCGGTTGCGCTTTGCGTCTGCTGAGCATAAGCGGATGGAGTCTTGTTGCGACGGCAGCGTTGATTGGTTTGGGTGTCGCAGTCATACAAGCGATTTTCCCGGGGATCATCAAGCGTGATTTTGCCCGTCATGTCGGTCCCATGATGGGGCTGTACTCGGCAATGCTCATGGGTGGTGGAGCGCTGGGCGCAGTCACTGCGCCTGCCGTATCGTCGAGCACAGGGCTGTGGACCGTTGGCCTGGCCTGGTTTGCATTGCCGGCCGCTGCGGCGCTCTTGCTGGCATGGTCTTTTCTGCCGGTTGATACAGACAGGAGCAGGAATGAAGGCGCTGCCCGGCTGTTGCTGGCCCGACCTCGCACTTGGCTTTTGATGCTCTGCTTCGGATTGATGAATGGGGGTTATACATCTGTGGTCGCCTGGCTTGCGCCGGCGTATCAGGAACGAGGCTGGAGCGCCGAGGGCAGTGGCGGCTTATTGGCAGTGCTGGCGGTGAGCCAGGCGCTGTCGGCGCTGACGCTGCCGCTGTTTGCCAGGAAGGCACCGGATCGCCGGCCGTGGCTATGGTTCACACTTGTGATGCAGGGCATCGGTTTTGCGGGTTTGGCCTTGGCGCCGGACTTTGCTGCACTTGGCTGGGTGATCATGCTGGGATGCGGTCTGGGCGGCTGCTTTGCCTTAATGCTGATCGTGGCACTGGATCATCTGCCTGATCCTGCACAGGCCGGGGCGCTCTCGGCCCTGATGCAGGGAGGTGGTTTTCTGATCGCCGCGGCGCCTGCTTGGCTTGTCGCGGTACTGCACGAGGCCACCGGTAGCTACGAGGCCGGATGGATGGGACATCTGGCAACCGTGCTGGTTGTCGCCATCCTGGTCTTGCGCTTTTCTCCCGGGCGTTATGCGAGTGCCATGCGCGCGCCCGCCGCCAGCGCCGGGCAACAGGACACATTGCTGCCCACTGCCACGGTCACTGCGACGCCAACCCCAGATACGCGCTGAATCGTCAGTCGCTTGCGCGATTGCGATATTCGACCGGATGCCAGCTGAAACTGTTCTTCGCCTCAGAGCGGACATGGCCGATCCCGGGAAATGGCAAGTGGGGTGCTGCGATGAGCTGGCGCTTGCCGGAGAAATCAGAAAACGCATTTTTTCTTACCGATATTGCGTCTTCTGGCTTCAGGTCATAAACAATGGCGATGTCAGGTTCGGGAAACTGCAAGGACTCAACATGGACAATGTCACCCACGAAAACCATGGATTGGTCCTGGCTGCTGACGGTAAAGAATGCACTGCCGGGCGTATGTCCCGGGTGTATGGTTGCTTTTACGCCGGGCAGTACGGTTTGCCCGTCATCAAAGGTTTTCACTTTTCCCAGTTTTTCATATACACCGATCGTCTTGATCGCTTCTGCGAAATACTTATCGTCATAGCCGGTTTTCTTGGCGTTGCCTGCATCCAGGAAAAAAGCCAGGTCGGGCGCACCGACATGGACGGTGGCATTCGGAAATGCAGGTTTTCCGTTTTGTACCAGGCCACCGGTGTGGTCAGTATGAATATGCGTAATAAGCACATCGGTCACTTGTTCGGATTTGATTCCCACGCTGGCCAGGCTATCATAAAGTTTGCCACCGAAGCCGGGTCCAAAAAGCTCTCCCGAGCCGGTATCAACCAGAATAATACGTTCGCCGTCGCGAATCACAAATGCATTGATCGATGCTTCTACCGGGTTCGCAAGAAATGCCTTGCTCAGCAAATTGTCGATATGAGAATGGGATGGACCAATCAGTAGTTGATACAGATCCTGGGGCACGGTGCCATCAGATATGGCGGTAATGGTCAGGTTGCCAAGGGGCATAGAATAGGCGTCGGCCACTTGCTTATAAGTAGCGGTCTTTGCAACAGGCGCTGCCTGGGCAGAAGCAGGCAGGGCTAAGGCAGGCAGGGCGATCACACTTGCGATGGCCAGGACACCAGAAAAAAGAAGGGGGGTAATACGTGACATTTCGTTGATTTTCCATGGTTGGGTGGAGAAATCACATCATGCGCCACTCTCTGGCGCTGCACAAATTGTAAATTTCAATTCGACCTATCGATACTGCTGATGGCTCGACAACGCAATGACCTCAATTTGTCTGCACCGCGTCGAAAACCATCGACCGCAGCCAGCGGTGCGCCGGATCGGCATTCACTGTTGAATGCCAGAACAGCTTCATCGAGAATGTATCCAGGGTCAGTGGCGGGGTGAACAATTCCAGGTGGCTGGTAAACCGCTGTAGAAAACGTTTGGGCAACGTGCAGATGCAATCTGTTGAATTCAGGATCAGCGGGGCCAGGGCGTAGCTCTGGACCGACACCGTTACACGGCGTTGCCGACCGAGATCGGCAAGAGCTTCGTCGATCATGCCGTTGAACATGCCACCACTGGTCGAAATCAGCAGATGATCCAGTTCGCAAAACGTGTCCAGGGAGAGCGGACCTGTGCCGCGGGGATGGCCGATGCGTTGCGCCGTCAGGAACTCTTCGTTAAAGAGCAGGCGGCCGATCAGATTAGGGGCAGCATCCTGCGCGGTGCCAATAAACAGATCCACTTCGCCGCGTTCCAGTTGCCCATTCACCTGGGTCTTATCGGGTAATGTGAAGGCAACCCTGACTGCCGGCGCCTGGGCGCTGATCAAAGGCAACAGCGCCGGGGCAAGAATGGCCGCCGGGTTGTCCATTGCTGCAATACGAAATGTGCGTTCACTGGTGGCGGGATCGAAAACGTGCGCCGACTGGACAAACTGCGTCAATTGCTGCAACAGGCGTTGCAGTTCCGGTTTGAGCGCCAGGGTATGTGAGGTGGGCGTCATGCCGCGTCCAGAAGACGAAGGCACGAATAGCGGATCATTGAAAATGCGACGCAGCCTGGTCAGGCGCCCGGATAGCGCCGATTGCGTGATGTTCAATCTGGCTGCGGCATGGGTCACATTCTGGTCCTGCAACAGCGCATCCAGCGCGAGCAGCAGATTGATGTCCAGGTCTCCGATCGGCCGGGTCATCGGCGATGCCCTATGGTATTGCAGCAGCAGGCGGCAATGCGTGATGGCATGCAGGGCAGCAGTGTTATTGCAGTTGTAATCACTCTAGGGGCCATGGGAACGATTTTTCTCAGAACAGCGAAACCAGGACAGGCTATTTACTTATCGCTTCGACCCTGAGTATCTCACAAGGCTGTAGGCCCTTCAAGCAATCATTAGCCTGGTGCCGTGCTAACGTTCCGGCTTCATTGCTGCGCCGCCCGGCGATCAAATGCGCCTCCTGTCTGCGCCACGCCCTGGGTGGTTACCGCCGCTTTGCCCAGCAATGGGAAAACCAGTTCGGCAAAACGAACCGCCTCTTCCAGATGAGGATACCCCGATAGCACGAAGGTATCGATTCCCAAATCGGCATATTCCTGCAGCCGGGCAGCGACGGTTTGTGGATCGCCCACCAGTGAGGTGCCCGCGCCACCGCGTACCAGACCTACGCCGGCCCATAAATTGGGTGACACTTCCAGTTTGTCGCGCCGTCCGCCATGCAAAGCCGCCATGCGTTGCTGGCCTACCGAGTCCATGTTGGCGTAATTTTTCTGGGCATGTGCGATATCTTCGTCAGTGATATGACTGATCAGGCGATGAGCGTCCTGCCAGGCTTCATCTTCCGTCTCCCGTACGATGACATGAACTCGTAGCCCGAATCGTACTGTTCGATGGTGCTTTGCTGCGCGAGCTCTGACATCGGCGATTTTGCTGGCGACTGCTGCAGGTGGCTCGCCCCAGGTCAGATAGGCATCTACGTGCCGGGCAGCCAGCTCGTGCGCCGCCTCGGAAGAACCGCCGAAATAAAGTGGTGGCCAGGGCTTTTGCACCGGCGCATGATAATTCCTGCTTTGTGTGACTGACAGGTATTTTCCCTGGAAATCGACGGTTTCCCCCGACAATAGTTTTTTCCATATTTGCAGATATTCATCTGCGGCTGCGTAGCGCTCATCATGGCCCAGTTGCACGCCGTCTGCAGCCAGTTCGGCGGCATCTCCTCCCGGCACGACATTGAGCAGCAATCGGCCATGCAAAGCCTGATCAAGCGTAGCCGCTTGCCTGGCCGAGGGGGCCGGGCCGCCCAAAGAGGTCCTGAGGGCAACCAGCAGTTTGATTCGCTGAGTGACCGGAATCAGGCTGGCGGCGACAACCCACGGGTCCAGGCAGGCGCTTCCGGTAGGAATGAGCAAGCCGTCATAGCCAAGGTTTTCACTTGTGATGGCGATCTGACGCAGATATTCGCTTGTGGGGTACCTGCCAAAATCCGACGTGCCCAGATAGCGTGTGTCGCCGGAGGTCGGAAGAAACCAGAAAATATCGGGGTTCATGACGTTTGCGGTAGAAGATAGGGAATGCATATCGCGCTTATGCAACAGCGCGTTCAGCAATATTGTGGCGTTGTTGATTGACGACGCCGTTAAGCACTGGTGCAGCCAGGGATGCAACCAGTTCGAGACGTTTTGCCAGCGTTTCGCTGACAATCTTCCCATCTTGTATCTCCGCTGAAGTGGCGTAAATACCGGCAGGCAGGCTGAGGGCATGAAAGAACCCAAACAGGGTACGCAACTGATGGTCGATCACCAGACCGTGCAGGGCGCTGCCTCCCGTGGCGGCCAGCAGTACAGGCTTGCCTGCGAGCGCGTCCATGTCGATCAGATCAAACAGATGCTTGAACAACCCGGGGACCGAGCCGCGAAACACCGGCGCGCCAACGATCAGAAAATCGGCATTCTCGATACGCTGCAGTGCCTGTTTTGCAATCGGGTTCAGGTTGTCTTTCGATATGGCTGTGCCAATGAAGGGCACCAGATCGACAAGGTCGATGAATTGGGTGTGGAGTGCGACATCGTGTGAAATTTTCTGGGTCACTTCCTGGAGCAGGACGCGGGTACGTGACGGACGATGCAGGCTTCCATTTATGACAACTGTGTTCAAGAAACGGGGCATTCTGTTCTCGATTGATTGGATAAATAAATGATACGAGCTTCATTACACCATTGCGTGTAGCCAGATCAAACAATATTTATTGCATTTGTATATGCCAGAAAAACTGCAGGATGCGGCATAAGCAAAATACAAATTGATATTGGAAGCATCCATGCACAGGTTGCTAAGATGAACGGCAACTTCAATCAAATATGGATGCACAAGAAATGACAGACAGCGCTTTCGAGAACCGCAGATCATCATTGAAATTACTGGCGGCACTGGGCGCGTTGGCTGCCATTGCACCCCTGCAATTGGCTTGGGCGCAAACCAAGGCTAAATCATTTCGGGTGGGCTGGCAGAAGGGCTCCAACATTGCGCTGCTCAGAGCACGTGGCAACCTTGATGCACGACTCAAAAAAGAAGGAGTCAGTGTACGCTGGATAGAATTTACCGCCGGACCTCAAATGCTCGAAGGATTGAACGTAGGCAGCATTGATTTTGCCTGCGTCGGCGAAACGCCGCCGATATTTGCTCAGGCGGCAGGTGCAGATCTGGTGTATGTAGCGAGCGAGCCGCCGGCGCCGAAGGCCGAGAAAATCCTGGTGCAAAAAGATTCGCCGATTCAGTCGTTCAAGGAACTCAAGGGCAAGCGCGTGGCGCTCAATCGCGGTTCAAACGTGCACTATCTGCTTTTGAAAGTACTGGAAAGAGAAGGTCTTGCCTACACGGATATTGATGTGAAGTATCTGCCGCCGGCAGATGCGCGGGCGGCATTTGAAAGTGGCTCGATTGATGCATGGGTTATCTGGGACCCATTTGCCCAGGCCGCGATCGAACAGATTGGTGCGCGCGTCCTGGTTGCCGGCCACGATCAGGTACACAACTATAATTTTTACCTTTCCACCGGCGCTTACGCAAAATCCTACCCAGAGATTCTGAAATGGACGATAGAAGAAGTTGATGCAACCAATAAGTGGACAGTGGCGCATTTTGACGAAGCGGCAGACATTTTGTCGCCTCAGATAGGGCTGAACCGGGAAATCACCCGTCATGCACTGCAGAACTATGCGTATGGCGTGGCGTACATTACAGACCCGGTTGCGCAGAACCAGCAAAATATTGCAGATGCATTTTCTTCACAAAAGTTGATTCCTCGCGCTCTGGAGATCAAAAATGTTATCTGGCGTCCATGACAAGCCCGCGACCCATGTTGCCGATCAACAGATCGATGAGCAAGAAAGGGTTTTGTTGTGGGAGCGTATTGTAAACAGTAGCCTGGCGCCGTGGCTGGTGCCAATTGTATTGGTCCTGTTATGGCAACTGGCAGCCTGGGCCGGCTGGCTGTCGACCCGCATTGCGCCATCGCCGCTTGCCGTTGTTCTGGCGGCCTGGGAACTGATACGCAGTGGAGAAATCTTTGTTCATCTGTGGTCCAGTTTCGTGCGCGCGGCAATCGGCTTTTTCATTGGCGGCGCTATCGGTCTGATACTGGGCTTTCTGAACGGTGGTTTCAGGGTGTGCGAACGCCTTCTGGACACCACCATACAAATGGTACGCAACGTACCGCACTTGTCTCTCATTCCGCTGGTCATTCTGTGGTTCGGCATTGATGAAGCGGGCAAGCTCTTTCTGGTCGCTTTGGGGACGTTGTTTCCCATCTATCTGAATACCTTTCACGGGATTCGTTCGGTTGACCGTGACTTGATAGAGATGGGCAGATCCTATGGTCTTTCAGACTGGCAGCTTTTTACCAAGGTCATTCTTCCCGGCGCCATGCCCAGCATTCTGGTGGGTGTCCGGTTCGCGCTGGGTTTTATGTGGCTCACGTTGATTGTTGCCGAAACGATTTCGGCCAGCAGCGGGATTGGCTACATGGCCATGACAGCCCGTGAGTTCATGCAGACCGATATCGTAGTGGTGGCGATTTTGCTGTATGCCCTCTTGGGCAAACTGGCCGATATGGCCTCGCGTTTGCTTGAACGAAGGCTGTTGCGCTGGAATCCTGCATTTAAATAGATATATCGATAGCGTACTGGAGCAATGTGAAGGATGGAACAAGTAACTGGCGGAATTGATCTGAGAATGGAAGGGGCCGGCAAACGCTTTGGAACGCGACAGGTATTGCAGGATGTCAACCTTAGCGTTGCAGCGGGCCAGTTTCTTTCTGTGGTGGGACGCAGCGGTAGCGGCAAAAGTACGCTATTGCGTCTGCTCGCCGGTCTGGACACAGCCAGCGTGGGCAGAATCCGGGTGGATGGGCGAGCGGTCGAGCAGTCCCGCCATGACATACGCATCATGTATCAGGACGCACGTCTTCTGCCGTGGCAAACGGTTGCCAACAATGTTGCACTGGGCCTCAAAGGCAAAGGCAGCCAGATCCGCCGGATTGCCATCGAGGCGCTTGAGCAGGTTGGCCTGGCGGACCGCGCCGACGAATGGCCTGGCGTGCTCTCGGGCGGCCAACGTCAGCGTGTGGCGCTAGCCCGGGCGTTGGCACATCGGCCGCGGTTGTTGCTGCTGGATGAACCGCTAGGCGCGCTGGATGCCCTGACGCGTATTGAAATGCAGCAATTGATCGAATCACTATGGAAAGATCATGGCTTCACTGCAGTCCTGGTCACGCACGATGTCGCTGAAGCCGTAGCATTGGCTGACCGCGTGATTCTGATTGACCAGAATACGGTGAAATTTGATCTGGATGTCAGGCTTGCCCGGCCGCGCGTCAGAGGGGATGCACACTACGCGTCCCTGGAAGGGCAGTTGCTGTCCCGTTTGCTCGACCGTCAAGGGGAACCTCACCAGGCACAGGCCGCATAGTCTTCTTTCTTTTTAGTGAGTATAGCGATTTATGACAATAGAACTAAATTGGTATCTGCCTAATCACGGTGACTTCCATGGGTTGACGAATAATCGATTGGGCGAATCGGTCAACAGGATAAGGCAAAGTACACCTGCGTATCTGGAATCGGTTGCGCGGGCGATCGAGTACGCCGGCTTTAACGCCGTGTTAATTCCTACCGGCCCCACGTGTCATGACGGCTGGGTCGTTGCTGCCGCATTGTCCCAGGTCACGACCAGACTCAAGTTTCTGGTTGCATTCCGTCCCGGGTTTGTGCTGCCCGCCGTGGCCGCGCAAAGCGTGCAGTCGCTGCAGCGGATTACCGGCAACCGCTTGTTGCTCAATGTGGTGACCGGCGGAGATTCGGCTGAGCAGCGCGGTTACGGCGACTTTCTGGATCACGACCAGCGCTATGAACGTACTGCACAATTTCTGGATATCGTCCGGAAAATCTGGGCAGGAGAAAACCTCGATTATGAAGGCACGCATTTTCGCCTGAAAAGCGCGCGGCTGCTTCGTCCGATGGTCAGCCCTCCCCCTATATATTTCGGTGGCGCCTCGGCCGCAGCCGAAGCCGTCGCAGCGCAATATAGCGATACCTATCTGTTCTGGGGTGAAACACCGGCGATGGTAGAGGAACGAATCGCTCGGGCCGATGCGCTGGCAGCAAGCCATGATCGGCGACTACGTTATGGTTATCGGGTGCATATCATTTCCCGTGATACGCCTGAACAGGCCTGGGCCGAGGCTGATCGCCTGCTCAGGGAAGTGCCTCGCGAAACCATCGAAAAAGCCCAGAAGCAGCTGCAGAAAAGCGAGTCGGTGGGGCAGGCACGCATGCGGGCCTTGCGCCAAAGCAATACCTTTAATGACGTGCGTGATCTGGAGGTCTATCCAAATCTGTGGACCGGTATCGGTCTGGTGCGTGGCGGGGCAGGCACTGCCATTGTGGGAAGTCATGAACAGGTTGCCGAACGCATCGAACAATTGCACGCATTGGGCATCTCCAGCTTCATTCTGTCGGGTTATCCCAATCTTGAGGAAGCCCTGAACGTCGGCGAAGAAGTCGTACCACTGCTGAACAGCAACACCGCCGTGCGCGCCGTTGCCGGCGCCTGATCAAGGAAAAATATGAGTATTGAATTTAACTGGTTTCTTCCCACTAATGGGGACAGTCGACATCTGACTGGCAACATCAGTAACCCACAATTGCGGCCCACGCATCTGGCGCATCGCGAGCCTGATGTGGACTATCTGGTGCAGATCGCTCGCGCTGCAGAGGCGACCGGCTTTAACGCGGCACTTATTCCCACAGGCGCCGCCTGCGAGGATGCATGGCTGATCGCTGCCGCGCTGGCGCAGAATACTGAAAAACTCAAATTTCTTGTGGCGTTTCGTCCGGGGCTCGAATTGCCCGCGTATGCCGCGCAGAAAGTTGCAGCCATGCAGACGTTTACCAATAACCGCTTGCTTCTGAATGTGGTGACCGGTGGCGATCAGGATCAGCAGCAAGCCTACGGCGACTTTCTTGACCATGATGAACGTTATGCGCGTACTGCCGAGTTTTTACAGGTGGTCCGGCAGGTCTGGCAGGGACCGGGGCAGGAATTTTCCGGAACGCATTACCAGATTCGCAATGGCGGGCTGGTGCGACCGCTCACTGCAGCACCAGCAATTTATTTCGGCGGTGCCTCGCCGGTAGCAGAGAAGGTGGCAAGCGATACGGCCGATGTATACCTGCTGTGGGGGGAAACCCAGGATATGGTGCGAGAGCGGCTGCAGCGGGTGCGAGCCCTGGCGCAGCAGCAGGGCCGTACCCTGCGCTTCGGATTGCGGATCCATGTGATCGCCCGTAGTACGCAAGAGCAGGCTTGGGCAGAAGCCGAAAGACTGTGGCGTGAACTGTCGCCGGAGACAATTCAGAAGGCGCAAAAATCCTTACGCTCCAGCCAATCTGTCGGGCAGGCCCGGATGCAGCAATTGAATAAGGGCGGTCGCGGCAATGCAGTGCGGGATTTGGAAGTTGAACCGGGATTGTGGACCGGTATCGGCCTGGTTCGCGGTGGGGCGGGAACAGCGCTGGTGGGAAGCTATGACCAGGTCGCAGATTATCTTAAGCAATATTGCGATCTTGGTATAGATACTTTCATTCTTTCCGGATACGCCAATCTGGAAGAAGCGTGGCGTGTTGGGGAAAATATACTGCCGCGCGTGCATTAATCAGTTTGCAGCATGGGTCACTCTGTAAAACCGGGGCCATTGCGCAGCGGCCAAGACAGATGACATAAAAGGGGGCGATGTGTATATCGCCCCCTTCTTTAGGTTAACCTGCAAGGCATGCGATCATGCCGCGCGTCGCGTGCGTGCGGGCTCTTGCGCGAGGCCAGATGTTGTAGCGGTCTGATCCGGCGCCTCTTGCAAAGCCGGTGGTTCGGCATCGGCAAGATCTGTGTCAACCCCCAGATGCTGCAACAGATAACGGCGGATGCGCGCAATTTCGTTCTCCCTCGCTGGTGACTGGTCCGGCAAATTTACCGGTATATCTACAGTCAGCTTACCCTGATCCAGAATTAAAATTCGCTGCGCCAGATGGATGGCTTCATCCACATCATGCGTCACTAGGAGTACGGCTGGCTCGTGATGCTGGCACAGCCGACGCAACAAAGCGTGCATGCGCAGGCGGGTCAACGCATCGAGCGCACCAAAGGGTTCATCGGCCAGCAATAGCTGCGGGTTGCGAACCAGCGCGCGGGCCAGTGCAACCCTTTGCTGCTCGCCGCCGGACAGTTCTGCCGGCCAGGACATGTGGCGGTTATGCAGGCCGACTTCTTCGAGCGCCTGCATTGCTCGCGCTTTTACATTGGCTCCGGAAAGCCCGAAGGTCACATTATCGACCAGGCGCTTCCATGGCAGCAGGCGGGCATCCTGGAATACGACAGATAAAGAGGAAGGAACCTGCAGCGAGCCTTCCCCGACCACGTCGTGATCAAGTCCCGCCAGTGCCCTTAGGAATGTACTTTTTCCCGAGCCGCTGCGGCCGAGCAAGGCGACAAACTCGCCCTTGCTGATATCCAGGTCAATGTCGTCAAGCACGGTCCGGGTGCCAAAACGGCGGACCAGGTGCCGTACCGAAACCGCGAGCGATTTGCCCTCGGGCAGTGTAGTTAGTCGTTCAACGTCTTGCGCCATTTGAGTACCTTTTTCTGTAGTAAACGGACCAGGCCGTCTGAAGTGAGTCCGAGCACCGCGTACAGCGCCAGGCCGACAACAATGACTTCAGTTTGTCCGTAGGTTCGGGCCAATTCAATCATGTAGCCGATACCGCTGGTTGAGTTAACCTGTTCTACCACCACCAATGCAAGCCAGGAAGAAGTGACCGCGAAGCGCAGCCCAAGTAGAAAGCCGGGTAATGCGCCAGGCAGCACAACGTGGCGTATGAACTGGCCACGAGTGACGCCCAGCGTTTCGGATAATTCAAGATAGCGACTGTCTATACTGCGCAGGCAGTCATGTGTCTGAATGTAGATAGGGACCACAACAATCATGGCAATGGCGGTGATTTTCATTGGCTCGCCAATGCCCAGCCAGAGCATGAGCAGTGGGATCAACGCCAGGCTGGGTATGGCGCGCTTGATCTGCACCGGACCGTCAATGACATATTCACCGATGCGACTTAGCCCGGCAAAAACGCCCAGTATGACGCCAAATATCACACCCCAGAACAGCCCCTGCAACGCCCTGAAAAGAGACGTTTCGAAGTTGCTCCAGAGACGACCGGACTGGATCAGCTCCGCGGCTGTTTGTACCACGACCCATGGTGGTGAAAGCGTTCGGTGGTCTATTATTCCGGTCCAGGACCCGAGCGTCCAGATGACCAGCAGCAGTATGGGGCCGATTGCGGCTCCGTAGCGAATCTCTTTGCCAGGGCCAAGGCGTGAGCGACGCGAGTTGGCCTGGTTTCTGTCGATGGCGGAAATAGGTTTGTGGCGACGATCGCTGACGGTGTCGGCGGTGAGTGAATTGATCGTATTCATTGTTTGCTTAACGCCTGGGTGGCGACCTTTTCAAAGCGACGGTCAAACAGTTTTGCTGCGTCCAGGCGCGGGTTGCCCGTTTCCGCAGCCAGAAGATTAATGGTCGCTTGCTGGCGGGCAATCACATCGGTCCAGTCAGCCGGGATGTCGGGCTCGCCGGCCGATTGAGCCAGATATTCGCCATCGGCTGTTTTCAGTCCCTGATCCTGGACGTAATAGCCTTCAACCCATTCTTTTGGATGCTCATAGATCCAGCGTGTGGCCTTTGCCCAGGCCTTGACATAGGCGCGTGCAGCCGCCGCTTTGGCCGGATCGTCCAGAACAGCTTGCAAGGTATAAAGATGCCAGGCGTCATCGCGCAAGCCATGTGAAATGACCCGCGCACCGTTGCTGCCATAGTTGGCCAGATATCGCGGCTGGTTGGCCTCGGCGATGGGCGCTGCATCCACCAGTTTGCTGGCAAGGGCGCTTACGTATACGTCGCCGGTGCTCGGCATCTCCACCAGGGTGACATCATCCTTGGTCAGACCGGCTTTCTGAAGGATTCGAAGAACCAGGGCCCCCTGAGCCTGACCGGGGCTAAAAGCGATTTTTTTGCCTTTCAGATCTGCGATGCTTTCAATATTTGCGCCCGGTGCAATGCCCAGCTTGTATATTGGATGGTCAAGCGGCGCTTTGCGAAAGGCCGCAGCAATGATCTGCACCGGCAGGCCGGTCCAGGTAGCGTGAATCGGCGGAATATCCGCGACAGCACCAATGTCCAGCGCATTGGCGCGGAACGCCTCGGTCGTTCGGGGACCGCCACTGATGTTTACCCATTTGGGCGTGAATGGAAGATTTTTTACTTCACCGGAAAGTTCCAGTGCGCGCTGTGTTTTTGGATCGCCAATGGTCAGTGTGGTGCCGGGCGGAACGGTATCGGTAATCGGCGCCGCACCTGATTGCGCATTGGCCAGCGGTGCACACATCAGCATAATCGCAATCGTGGCGCAGGCGCGCGCGGTGATCGATGAAAGAATTCGAATGTGATTTGGTGAAATCATGCGCGGGCTCCTGTTTATTGACTCTGTTGGCTAAATCGTGCTGCCCAAATGACAACACTTGTTTTGAGTCTAAAGGAAACCAAATCTCACACGAAGTACATTGTGCTTATATTGTTATGATGTGCAATTGCAAGCGAAGCACAGCGAATCAAATTGCGCTTCGCTCGAAGCTGCCAGATCATATTGACATTATTGCGATTGTGTTGCGGGTTTGTCGCTGGCTGGCGTCTTGCTGCTGTCAGAGCTTTGTGAAACATCCGGTCGCGGATCAGGCACAAAGCCATCGCGATTGGGCATCTTGATTGCAGCAAGTGATTTTGCATCCAGGCGCGCGTCTTCTGCCACAAGTCCGTTCAAGTGAAGAAGATAGGCGGTAACGGCATAAACCTGTTCGTTACTCAGGCTTTGGGGCGCCGTCAACGGCATGGCGCGTCTGATGTAGTCAAATAAAGTAGGGGCGTACGGCCAGTAGCTGCCTACCGTTTTGACCGGTTTGTCGCTGGCCAGTGTGCCAAGACCGCCTGCCAGTTTATCGCCACTGCCCCCTTCGCCCTTGCTGCCATGACAGGCGGCACATTGCTGGGCGTAAATGGTGCCGCCCTGTGTGACGGTGCCACTGCCATCGGGCAGATTGCGGCCATCGGCGAATACATTGATGTCCCAGGCGACTATTTCTTTGGGTGTCACCGGATGGCCAAATCCAAACTTCTGTTCGGCATGAGCGGCGCCCGCAGTTGCGCCCAGTAGTGCAGCGCATGCTAGCAGCATTACTGTGTGTTGGGCTGCATATGTTTTTGCAAGCGAAGTGTTAAGCACGTGCATGAGTCACCTTTCCGTCAGATGCGATACGCCATGGTGTAATCGCGTTGTTGTGATAGGTATTATTGACGCCGCGCACCTCAACGAGCGATTCCAGCGTAGGTTGTATGTAGCCGGTTTCGTCAGTGGCCCGGCTTTGTATTACCACGGGTTCGCCATTCCATTCCCAAGCAAAGAGAAAGCGTGTCAGCGCCTTGCTCAGGACCGGTGTCTGCAATCGGGCTGGTTGCCAGGTTTTGCCCTCGTCAACCGAGATCTCTACTTTGGTAATGCGCCCTTTGCCGCTCCAGGCAATGCCGCGGATTTCATGAAACCCCTTGCCTTCGATCTGCTGCCCGCCCGAAGGACTGGTAATGATGGACTTGGCTTCCATCACAAATGTGAACTCACGGGCCTTGCCGTTTGGCAGGATGTCCGTGTACTTGGATGTTTCTTCGCGTGAATGCACCGGCTGGTCTGCGACCTGCAGGCGTCGCAGCCACTTGATACTCATATTGCCTTCATAGCCGGGTAGCAGCAGCCTTAGCGGATACCCCTGTTCGGGCCGCAAGCGCTCTCCGTTCTGACTGTATACGAGCATGGCATCGTCCAGGCACTTTTCCAGCGGAATGCTGCGTGTCATGCCAGCACCATCGGCGCCTTCGGCAATGACCCATTTGGCCTCGGGCTTGAGGCCAGCCTCGTTCAGAACCGTCTTGAGTGGTACGCCGGTCCATTCGGCGCAACTGACCAGGCCGTTGACTTCGGCTGCCGTTTTGCCATAGACCGCGTATCCCGGATTGCCGGAGCATTCAAGAAAATAAATCTGGGAGTGTGAGGGGAAACGTCGGATATCATTCAGTGTGAAGGACAGCGCATTGTTTACCAGCCCATGCACGACTAACCGGTGTTCAACAGGATTGATATCGGGAATGCCATTATGGTGGCGTTCGTAGAAGAGCCCGTTAGGTGTAATGATGCCATCGAGCTCCTGCAAAGGGGTGCGGGTCGATGAAGAAAAATACTGTTTGTCCGTCTTGCGCAGATGGCGAATAATCCCGCTTTCAAATTCGGAGGGCTTACCATAAGGACGACTGCCAACCAGGGCGCCAGGCTGTCTGGTCCATGGCGCAATGGTCAGCGCGTTGTCGGCTGCTACCGCTGCTTCTTTGGTCGCTGTTCCGGATTGGGCAGCGGCGGCACTTAGCCCGGCGCTGCCTGCAAGAACGCCGGTGACCGCTGTAACGCCATTACGTAAAAATTGCCGACGCGTGTGCTGTGCGTCCGCCTCTGTTACCGCCAGAGCTTCGTCAGTCGATTCGTTAGCCATGTCAATGGTCTCCGGTGCGAATGTTGATTGGGTCGGTGTGACTGCAAATAGTATAGGGTTGCGGTATGACTGCGTCCAGTACTTACTGCTTATAAATTTAGCGGGCTCGGTTATGTGTGAAACGCAAATTTATCGGACGCATGGTTTTGGTCTGAAAGAGTCCGTTTTTTGCGAAGACAAAAGTTTGTTGTAGAAATATTGATTGTTCCGGCAGGCAGATTGATCGCGGTAACGCCATGCGGGAACAAGCGTGTGCTGCCGGAAAGCATCTGGCGCCCGCCAGGAAAAAACAAAGGGTTGTGAGCGCATCATCTGCTGAGCCCTGATCTTGATAAGTCTGGTCCTGTTGTCGCTGTAATGGTTATTACTGATAGAGCAAGGAAAAATATATGCAGTATACTGAATAATATTCAGTTATATCAGGTCGTCCTGTTCAACCATTTCGCAGCGGTCCAATTTTGATGAACCTCTTATCTAGTCTATCCAGAGCGATCGATGCGCTCGTCTACACCATTGGACGAGCCGTCATCTGGCTTACCCTTGTGGTCGTGCTGATCAGTGCAGGTAACGCGGTGATCCGCAAAACCTTCCATGTGAGTTCCAATGCGTGGCTGGAGATCCAGTGGTATCTTTTCGGCGCCATATTTCTGCTGGCTGCAGGTTACACGTTTATGAAGAACGAGCATGTTCGTGTCGATATCATTTCTCAGATGATGAGCAAGCGCACGCAGATTCTGATCGAAATTTTCGGCGTGTTGTTTTTCATGCTGCCCGCTTGTCTGCTTATGCTGGATCTGTCCATTCCATTTTTCCTGCAGTCCTTTTTGACCAGTGAGCAGTCGTCAAACGCCGGCGGATTGATCCGCTGGCCGGTGAAACTGCTTATTCCCATTGGGTTTTTCCTTCTGGTGCTAGCCGGCGTTTCGCACTTGATTAAATGTGCGGCTTTTCTTGCCGGCAAGGGGCCAGATCCGCTGGCAACGGCGCAAGGAAAGAGCGCCGAGCAACTGTTGGCCGAAGAGATCGCCAATGAGGCCAGGCTCAAAGAAATGGAACAAAGGACGGATAAGTAGCATGGAATTTTTTATTAACAATATGCCACCGATCATGTTTCTGACATTAATCTGTTTCCTGCTGCTGGGGTTTCCCGTCGCATTTACACTGGCCGCCAACGGCATACTGTATGCGTTGCTTGGCATTATTTTCGGCGAATTTACCTTTTCCTTTATGCAGGCGCTACCGGATCGGGTGTTTGGCATCGTATTGAATGATTCGCTTCTGGCGGTGCCATTTTTCACGCTCATGGGCCTGATTCTGGAGCGCTCCGGCATGGCAGAAGACTTGCTGGAAACCATCGGTCAGTTGTTCGGCCCCATCCGTGGCGGTCTGGCCATCGCCGTGGTGGTGGTCGGTGCCATGCTGGCTGCCACAACCGGCGTAGTCTCGGCATCGGTTATTTCCATGGGGCTGATATCGCTGCCCATCATGTTGCGTTACGGTTATGACCGCAAGCTGGCAACGGGCGTGATTGCTGCATCCGGGACGCTGTCGCAGATTATCCCTCCATCTTTGGTATTGATTATTCTGGCCGATCAGCTTGGCCGTTCCATTGGCGATATGTACCGCGGCGCGATGGTGCCCGGGTTTATCCTGGCCAGCGCCTATATTGCCTATGTCGTTATCTGTTCGATCATTAAACCATCCAGTGCGCCGGCGCTCCCCGAAGAGGCCCGTATCTATCGCGAACCCAACGGAAAAAGCGGACTGATTTCGCTGCTGGTGCTGTCGGTGGTTGCCGCCGTGGGTGCGCGGTTGCTTGATACCATGTTGCTGACGGAAAAGACGGCGGCCGACGAAGTGATTGTGCTCAATTTGCTGCTCTGGGGTGTCATTGCATTTGTCATCGCGGTAACCAATAAAGTGCTTCGGCTGCAGATGCTGTCGCAAATTGCCGAGCGGGTCGTATTCGTGATGATTCCGCCTCTGCTGTTGATCTTTCTGGTGTTGGGTACGATTTTCCTGGGTATCGCTACGCCAACCGAAGGTGGCGCCATGGGTGCGGTCGGTGCGATTGTAATGGCGTTGCTGCGGCGGCGCCTGAGCTGGGCTTTGCTCAAGCAGGCAATGGACACCACGACCAAGCTTACCAGTTTCGTGGTTTTCATCCTGGTCGGCTCAACGATCTTTACCCTGACCTTTACCGGCTTCGGCGGACAGCATTGGGTCGAGGGTCTGTTTGCGTCCCTGCCAGGCGGCCAGACCGGGTTTCTGATCGTGGTTAGCGTCGCAACCTTCTTTCTGGCATTTTTCCTGGATTTCTTTGAGCTGGCCTTTATTATTGTGCCGCTGCTCGGGCCGGTTGCCGACAAAATGGGTATTGATCTGATTTGGTTCGGCGTCCTGCTGGCGGTCAATATGCAGACATCCTTCATGCACCCACCTTTCGGCTTCGCGTTGTTTTACCTGCGCTCGGTGGCGCCCAAAGAAGATTATGTCGATCGTATTACCGGCAAGCTGATCAAGCGGGTGACCACCGGAGAAATCTATCGCGGTTCCATTCCCTTTATCGTGATTCAGTTGCTGATGGTAGCCTCGGTCATGATCTGGCCGGGTATGGTGCTGCATTACAAAGGGGCCGGGACGGGGGTCGACCCGGCCACGGTGCGGTTTGACATGGGAACGTCCTACGATTCGGGCGGCTATAGCACCGATCCGTATGGCAGCGGCGCAGCCCCGGCAGAGCCTTCTGCAACTGGCCAGGGTAAAGAATCGCAAGAGCAGGAAGACTCAGCCCCGCTATTTAAGTAATCTCGTCCGCAGACGGGGGCATGCGCAACAGACTGGACGTTGTTGCATGATAATTTAATCAGTATACTGTAGTAAAATCAGAAAACACCATTTAAAGGACAAGGTTCACGCATGACACTGACGCGCAAGATCGCTTTCGAGGAGCATTTTAGTGCCGTGGGATTTGATGATTATTCCAAGGCATTTGTAAAACACATCAACACGCAGGCCAGTAGTGAACTGAATGCACGTCTTGCAGATTTCGACGATACGCGAATCAGTCTCATGGATCAGTACGCCATTGACTATGTGATCCTGTCTCAGACAGGGCCGGGCGTGCAGAATGAACCTGATGCGGCAACCGCGGTGCGCCGCAGTCGCCAGAACAACGACTTTCTTGCTGCGCAGATCGATCGCAATCGTGCACGGTTCGGGGGCTTTGCGACGTTGCCAATGCAGGATCCGGACGCTGCGATCGAAGAATTGCGTCGTACCGTGAAGGACTTGGGTTTCAAGGGTGCGCTGGTCAATGGTCACACGCATGGCATCTATTATGACGATCGGCAATACGATCCGTTCTGGGCCGAGCTGGAAAAACTGGGAGTCCCGCTCTATCTGCATCCATTTGATGCCTATGATGTTCCTCACGCTTATAGCGGGCATCCCGAGCTGGTGGGCGCGACCTGGGGGTGGGGAGTAGAGGCCGGCACTCACGCATTGCGCCTGTTGTTCGGTGGCGTATTTGATCGCTTTCCGGGAGTGAAGGTCATTCTGGGCCACATGGGAGAGGGATTGCCATTTCAGCGCTGGCGTTTTGACAGTCGCTTTGCCGTCTATCCGCATGGCGTCAGCCTCAAGCAGCAACCTTCGCAATACATAGGCAGCAATATCCTGATTACCACCTCCGGGGTCTGTTCCCATGCAGCGTTGCAGGGCGCGATTGCCGAGATGGGACCACAGGCGGTGATGTTCTCTGTCGATTACCCCTATGAGTCTATCGAGCTTGCTGCAAATTTCATTGATACAGCACCGCTGGATGAGCAGACCAAAAACATGGTGTGCTACGAGAACGCGAAAAAATTGTTCAACCTTTGACTTCTCCGGAGAAATTCATGAGCACTTTTGTGTACGGTGCCAATGTTCACGCCAATGGGATCCGCCAGCATTACCTGCGATTTGGTGGGCAGCAGGGCGAGCGCAAGGCACGCCCAAGCGTTGTAATCATACCGGGCATTACCAGCCCCGCCGTCACCTGGGCTTTTGTGGGCGAGCGCTTTGGCTTGCACTACGACACCTATATCCTGGATGTACGTGGCCGGGGCTTGAGCGAGGCCGGTGCAACGCTGGACTATAGTCTGGATGCGCAGTCCAGCGATGTGATCGAATTTGCCCGGGCGCTGGAACTGAAAGATTACATCATTGTGGGTCATTCCATGGGAGCGCGCATCGGCGCCAGAGCAGCGGCCATCGAGCCCACCGGCCTGAGCAGATTGGTCATGGTGGATCCGCCTGTATCGGGGCCGGGCCGCCGGGCGTATCCGTCCAAATTGCCGTGGTATGTGGATTCCATGGCGCTTGCCCGCAAGGGATGCAGCGCGCAGGACATGAAAGCGTTTTGCCCCACATGGACTGAGGAACAGTTGCGACTGCGCGCCCAGTGGCTTCACACTTGTGATGAGCGCGCCATTGTGGAAAGTTTCGAAGGCTTTCATACCGATGACGTTTTTGCGGATTTCCAGAAAATTCGCGTGCCGGTGCTATTGATGAGCGCAGAGCGCGGAGAAGTGGTATTGCCCGAGGACGTAAAGGAAATGGAAGGGTTGATCGGCGAACTGGCGCATGTGCGGGTAGACAATGCCGGCCATATGATTCCCTGGGATAACGAAGAGGGCTTCTACAAGGCTTTCGGGCAATTTCTGGGGCAGCATCTGACACGCGTCTCGCAGGCTTGCTAGCTTTATGTAGCAGGGGAAGCGATGGTTGTGCTTGCGCTGCTTTCCCGACATTTTGTCGTTGCCACTATACCTTTAAAGGAGATATCCATGGCCGTTAGCGACTATCAACTCATCGCCGCATGGCAGCATGTGCTGACCCTGTCCCGGCTGGAAAAGGGGCAGATTGTGACCATACTGACCAGCACCAACACGCACCCCCAGACCCTGTCATGTGCCCTGATCGCTGTGCAATCATTGGGCGCCGTTGTCAACCGCCTGGATCTGCCCCCAGTAAATGCAGAGAAGTCCCTGAGTCGCGATCCGCTGGCCTATCTGGGAACCACAGCGCTAACAGGTAATCCTGCCGCTATCGCCGCGCTCAAGGCGAGCGATCTGGTGCTTGATCTGATGACCTTGCTGTTTTCGCCGGAACAGATTGATATTCTGGAGAGCGGCACCAAGATCCTGTTGGCTGTAGAGCCGCCGGAAATTCTGGTTCGCTGTCTGCCGACAACAGAAGATCGTGAGCGCGTGCTGGCCGCTTCTGCGTTAATTACAAATGCAAAAGAAATGACGGTTGTCTCGGATGCGGGAACCGATTTGCGTTGCCCATTGGGTGAATTTCCCGCCATCAGCGAATATGGATTTGTCGATGAGCCCGGTCGCTGGGACCATTGGCCCAGCGGCTTTTCATTGACGTGGCCCAACGAAGGCGGCGCCAATGGTACGATCGTAATTGATGCAGGAGACATTCTGCTGCCGCAAAAGTCCTATGTGTCTGCCCCGATTGTGCTTACGGTAAAAAATGGCTATGCCGTAAAAATTGATGGTGGGATCGAGGCTGAGCGACTTGCCGAGTATATGGAAACGTTCAATGATCCTGAGGGATATGCCATTTCGCATATCGGCTGGGGGTTGCAGAAGCGAGCCTATTGGTCGGTGCTTGAACTGTATGACAAGGAACAGACCATCGGCATGGACGCCCGCGCGTTTGCAGGCAATTTCCTGTTTTCGCTGGGGCCCAATAACGAAGCGGGTGGTTCGCGTACAACCGCTTGTCACATCGATATTCCCTTGCGCAATTGCACAGTCTGCCTGGACGGGGAAGCGGTCGTGACAAAAGGTAAATTGCAGGAAAATAGACATGGCAAATAATAGCGATTCGGCAGTTTACGCTGCCCAGGGGTTTGGGGCAGAGATTCAATTGAAAGCACCCTTTGGGCTGTTGATCGTGGATCTGGTCAATGGCTTTGCCGACCCCGCGGTGTTTGGTGGCGGTAATATCCGAGAGGCGATTGACAATACGGTACCATTGCTGGCTGCGGCGCGCCAGGCTGGTTGGCCCATAGCCCATACGCGCATTGTTTATGCGGATGATGGTTCCGATCACAATGTATTTAGCGCCAAGATTCCGTCCATGCTGACCTTGACAGAGCAGGCTCCCGCCAGCCAGATTGTTCCCGAATTGGCGCCCCGGCAGGGTGAACTGGTGGTTCGCAAGAACGTGGCATCCGCCTTTTTTGGTACATCCCTGGCCGCGTGGCTGACGCATCGGGGTGTGCATACGCTGCTGGTCGCAGGCGCGGTCACCAGCGGATGCATCCGCGCCAGTGTTGTCGACGCTAGCCAGCTGGGTTTTGTTCCGCTGGTTATTGAAGACTGTGTCGGCGATCGCGCGCAGGGCCCTCACCAGGCCAATTTGTTTGATATGCAGCAAAAGTATGCAGCGGTCATGAAAAGAGACCAGGCGCTGGCTGCGTTAGGTATTGAAGTGCCTTAACGGATTCGGGCCAGTTAGCAGACGGTGGTTCATGAAGATTAAGAAGTAAAAAAGAGCACGACTTGATCGTGCTCTTTTTCTTTTTATTTATCCGCGCCTGCAACTGATGAATCAGATCGGGTAGACCAGGCTGTTTGCCAGGATCTCCGTATCGAAGATAGCATGTCGCTCTTTGAGCTTGAGCTGTCCGTCCACCCGCACATGAGTGTCATGATATGTGCCAGCAAGATGAACGGTGGACGGGCCTTCGATCAACGTCTGCATCAGCAGGAAATTGGCCTGGGACTCTATCTCACCGGTTGCTGTTTCCTCCAGGATACGAAGGTTTGAGACAAGGTGCAGCGTAAAGCGCGGGGCGTACATTTGCGTGCGCGAAGTCGCTACGGCACGGTCATGCATCATGTCACGGCCTTCTGCATAGATCAGCCCCACAGGCATGCCCAGTTCGGCATTCTCGCGTGAGGTGGCGCGATAAAGCCCGTCTTCGATAAAAAATTCTGGCCACAATTCAACCTGGTTCTGATCCAGTACAGCACAGTACTCCGCGTGGAAATTCTCTATCTCAGGGCGTAATGCCGAAGCCCTTTCAATTGAAATATTCTGGGCCCGGTAGGCAAACATATTTTTCATTCGCAATTTCCTTTTTTCAGATATCCATGACTTTGCGGTAGTACTCATACATGGAGCGTATGGCAGATTCGGAGATCAGCGTATCGGATGTGCCAACTTTATTGGCGTCCAGCTTGATAATGCTGGTGTCTGTGGTTGAACGGCGCACCCCCTCCTGAACGAATTTCATCGCTTCGTTGTCTTCCAGCCCCAGAAATCCGGCCGGACCCATCAGGTTCCCCTGGCGCAGCCGATGGCGTATGGTTTCCTCGGAATCGTCTTCGTAGCCAAACATGGTCCATTGCATGATCAGGCTGTTTGGCCCGTTAGGGATAATCTGGCGTACGCCCAGGGTATTCATTTCCCGCTGTACGATCAGGTTGGGCCAGATCGTCTGCATAGTCACAGACCAGGGTGAATCGAATTCCTTGACATAATTGAGGAAGCGTTCGTCTTTGAGCCGCAACGTGTCAACGTAGGAGCGCATTTCCTTTTTGTTTTCATCGCTGACACTGGCGTATTTGTCTTCTGACTTGGCCGAGGCCATGTAGCCGTGGCGTCCATGGACGGTATCGACAAACATTTGCGATTTATTGCCGGCCACCAGCAGCCCGAATACCACCAGAAAGGTATGCAGTAATGTAGCGTGATATGGATCTTTCAGATTCTCGTGATACATTTTCCAGTTGCAGGGCACCTCGTTCCGATAGTAACCCACCACCCGCAATGGTTTGCCCGGGAAAATGACATTGAAATCTTCCAGGATTTCCGGAGTCAGGTATTCTTCAATCGGTTCGACCTGGTCTGAGTACGAAGCAAAGATCACGCCATGATAAGTGGTCACATTCAGCGTTTTCAGCCCATGGTCCGCGTTTTTGAAGTCGCGCGGCATGCCGCCTTCTTTATTGACACCCCGTTTGAACGGAATACCCTGCAGATCGCCCTTCAGACTATAAGACCATTGGTGGTAAGGGCACACGAATTCGTTGGTATTGCCCTGGTTTTTTCGACAGAATTCGGCACCCCGGTGGGCGCAGCGATTTTCGAAGACATTGATGGAACCATCCTCTGCGCGCGACACTACTACAGGCGTTGCGCCAACATAGGAACGCTTGAAGTCTCCTGACTTGGGAATCTCGGCTTCCAGGGCAACGAAATTCCATGTGTTGCCGTGGAAAATGCGTTCCATTTCAAGGTCATAAATGGACTGGCTGGTGTAGACCCAATCGGGGATGGTATGCAGTTTGTCTGCGGGCCAGATGCACTGCTCGGCAGCAATATTCTTGGTGCCCAGTGTCTGGCCGATGACCGTTTGCGACTGAAACATGATTTTTCTCCTGAAATGATCCGGCGGCTTGTCACTTACATGACGGCTGCGGCGGTCGCCTTTTTAACGAATTGCTTGATAGGGATGTCGGTATTGCTGAAGGCCGCAGGATCAATGGCGACTTTCTTTTCCAGAAGGCTGCGGATAGCGCGCAATTGACCGGCGGCGTTCACAGCCAGTGCGTAATGAGGAATGTTGTCTTTGAGGCCGAGCAGCAAAAATTCCGGTGTGGCAGAACGCGCATCAATGTCGCCTCGCACCAGAAACTGCAGATCGGTCACAGAGGCGCCCAGCATCTGGATATTGCAGGACAGTTGATCCGTCCAGAACCAGGGAAAGGCCGCGGCCTTTGGCGTAATACCCAATATGGCATCTGCAGCTATACGAGCCTGCTCGTTGGCGTTCTGCCAGGATTCCATGCGCACGCGTTCGCCGGTTTGCCGATCCACGTGTGTAGCACAGTCACCCGCTGCAAACACGTTCGCAATATTGGTGCGGCCGTGGTTGTCAACTTCAATGCCTTTGGTTTGAGGACACACCGTCACGCCTGAGCGGGCGGCGATCTCCGAGTTCGGATTCATGCCAATGGCAACGATCAGATGATCTACGTTCAATAGGTGACCATTGTCCAGTGTCAGTTTCAGCGTGCTGGCCTGCTCGCACCGCTGGCTGGCAGCGATTTTTGTACCAAGATGCAGGGTGATACCGGCGTGGCGGGCACGTTCCTGTAGCCATTGCGAAAAAACAGCAGGCGCATTGCGTGTCAACAGCGCGGTGGCTGTTTCTATCACATCGACGCTAGCGCCCAGGGTACGCGCGGTGGAAGCAAGCTCCATGCCTAGAAAGCCGCCGCCCAGAATGGCCACGCGCGAGTCGGGGCGCACGGCCTGCCTGAGCCGCAGCGCATCATCGGCAGTACGAATATAGTGCACACTGGGGCTGCCATAGGGGTAGGCCGGCAGTTGACGCGCCTGGCCGCCGGTGGCAAATAGACAATAATCGTAGGCAATCTGTTGCCCATCTTCAAGCATGGCAACGTTTCGCTCAGTCTCGATCCGGGTTACCGACTTGCCCAGAATGAGTTCAATCTTTGCCGTGTCGTAGAAATCCTGGGGATGAATACAGATGCTCGATACATCGGCGGCAGGATCGGCAAGCATGGCTTTGGACAGCGGGGGGCGCTCGTAAGCCGGGTACGGTTCCTGGCCGACCACTTTTATGCAGCCGGTAAATGCCAGGCTGCGCAATTGCTGTACTGCCATGGCTGCGGCCTGTCCGTTGCCGACAATCAATATCGTCTGGTTACTGTTTTGTTCAGGCATTGTTTACCTCTATGGCAGGCTGGGTATGGCACATGTCTTTGGGATGGATGCAGGAAAGGGGATCAGGGAAAGCAAACGAGTACTTGCTCGTCTTCCTGCCGGACTTCATATACTTTGATGCCGACTGTGGCAGGCGCGCTCATCGCCTTGCCTGTTTTCAAACAGAATTGCGCCTGATGCAGCGGGCACTCAATACAGCCGTCTTCCAGAAAACCTTCCGATAGCAGGGCGTATTGATGCGTACAAATGTTGTCGCTGACATAGAACTGATCATCCAGCTTGTGCAGGGCAAGTTTGTGGCCCTCTATTTCGAAGCCGAGAGATTCTTCATTATCCAGCTCATTTGCCTTGTCAATTTTTATCCAGGCCATTATTGTTCCTCGCGAAATGAATGAAAAAATTCGTGGGGCCACCGATGTTTTCCATAGGGCGGCGCAGCAAAAATATTATTCAGTATACTGTACTAAATCATACTACAATATTTCCCCGGTAACACTCATTTCAATTGAAATTTTGCTGTTGTGTAAGCCAATTAAATTGATGTTTAAGTTTTTTGACAAAAAAATCCCATAAAAATCATCACATTACAAACGTCATTTTTGATTATCAGTATTTACCCTGCTTGATCCACAAAAAAATAATCAGCATACTTGCATAAATGTTGCAGGCAGTTGGTAATCGAATATTCCATTGACAGTCATTTCGTTCCAGGGGAAAAAAATGAAAAGACGCAGTTTCCTGATTAAATCTGCCGGCGTTGGTCTGGCATCAGTGGCCGCCGCGCCAGCAGTGGCTCAAACGGCTCAGAAAGTCAAATGGCGCATGTCGGCCGGATGGCCCAAAAACCTGGACGCCATTTATGGTTCAGCGGAAAATATGTGCAAGCGCATCGGTCAGCTAACCGAAGGCAAATTTCAGATTGACGTGTTTCAAACAGGGGAAATTGTGCCGTACTCCCAGAACATGGATGCGGTCTCCAACGGAACAGTGGAATGCAATCATGTGCTCAGCACCGCTTTTATCGGGAAGAATCCGGCGCTCGCTTTTGATACCGGCCTGTCGTTCGGCATGAATGCGCGTCAGCACTATTCATGGCTGCACTATGGCGGCGGCATGGATCTTTTGCGCGAAATGTATGCCAAGTCCAATATTGTGAATTTTGCCTGTGGCAACGTTGGCGTACAGATGGGCGGCTGGTTTCGCAAGGAAATAAAATCACTGGCCGATTTCAAGGGCCTGAAAATGCGTATTGGCGGCATCGGTGGCATGGTGCTGCTCAAGATGGGCGCTATTGCACAGCAGATTGCACCTGGCGATATTTATGCGTCGCTGGAAAAGGGTACGATTGACGCTGCAGAATGGATTGGCCCCTACGATGATGAAAAACTGGGCCTGAACAAGGTAGCGCCGTATTACTATACGCCTGGCTGGTTCGAAGGCAGCGCCGCCCTGACCAGTATGGTTAACAAGGCAGCATGGGAAAAACTGCCCGATACATTTAAGATCGCATTTGAGACAGCCAGCAATGAGCAGTATATGGCCTGTCTGGCGCATTATGATGCGCTTAATCCAAAAGCGCTGCGTGAACTCATTGCCCAGGGAGCCAAGCTCAGCCTGTTTCCCAAGGATGTGATGGAGGCGGCCTACCAGGCATCGCAAGCGCTTTGGGATGAACTTGCGGGCAAGAATGCCGATTTTGCCAAGATTTATCCGCAGTGGAAGGCATATCAGAAGGACCAGGCTGCCTGGTTCCGCGTTGCTGAAAGCCCTCTTGATAACTTTACATTCAGGCAGTTGAACAAGGACCAGTAAGCACATTGCTGGGCAAAGAGCAGGCAGGACTATGAACGACAGCGAAAAGACCTTGGCGGCAGTGAAACCACAAGGCGTTGGGGCGCGGCTTCTGCGCAAGGAAGACGATCGTCACTTGCAGGGCAAAGGCAACTTTATCGGCAATATGCAAATGCCAGGCTTGCAGGAAGTGGCTTTTCTGCGTAGCCCCATGGCGCATGCCCGATTGCGGGGCATCACGGTAGATGCGCAGGCGCAGGAAAATGTGATATTGCGAGATGCCATGGACTGCGCAGACATCTTTGCGCCGTCCACGCTGCCCGGGTACCAGAATTCCACCACGCCGCCTTTGGCCAGTGGCAAGGTGCGGCTGGTGGGCGAGGCCGTTGCCATGGCGTTCGGGCCTACCCGCGCCGAAGCTGAAGATTTCACGGAAATGGTTGAGGTCGATTACGAAGAGCTGCCCGTCTATGCCAATATGCATGAGGCACGTCAGGCACAGGACAACTTTGTGCATGACAGCTGGAAGAACAACCTGTTTGTACAACTGAACAGCGACGTGAAGTTTGAGCAATATGCGGCCAAGGCGCAGCGTACCGTCACTCACCGTGTAAGTTTGTCACGTCAATGCATGCTGCCCATGGAAGGCAAGGCTGTCCTGGCGTACTGGGATCATCAGGCTGATCAGCTGGTCGTGTACTGTGGAAGTCAGATCCCCCACATGCATCGCACGGGCTTTGCCCAATTTCTGAATCTGGATCAGTCACGCATCCGGGTTATTTCTCCCGATGTGGGCGGTGCCTTTGGCTACAAATGCGTGCTTCACCCCGAAGAACTTTGTGTGGCCTGGCTGGCCAAAACCTATAAAAAACCGTTCCGGTACATGGAAGACCGGCGCGAGCACCTGATTGTGGGGGCTAATACCCGCGAGCATGAGTATACGCTGACCGGCCATATCGATAACACAGGCCGTCTTCTGGCGCTGGATGCCGAAATCACGGTTGACGCCGGTGCGTACTCGGTCTGGCCCTTTACCGTAGGGCTGGAGGTGGGCCAGGCCCTTGGTAATCTGCCGGGACCTTATCGGATACAGGGCTATCGTTGTACGACAACCGGGGTGGCTACTAACAAGCCCGGTTTCATGCCTTATCGTGGCGTTGCCCGTACCGGTGTGTGCCTGGCGATCGAACAACTGATGGATGCCATTGCGCGGGAAGTGGGGCGCGAGCCGTGGGAGGTGCGCCTGGATAACCTGGTCCGTGCCGAGGATATGCCTTATGTAAATGTGGCCAACAAGCACTACGATGGCGGCGATTATCCGGCAGGTTTGCGCCGTGCATTAGAGATGATCAACGTTCAGGACGTGCGGGCGCGCCAGCAGTCCCGCAAGCCGGGCGAGCCCTTGCTGGGCATTGGGGTGGCGACCTATACCGAACAGTCTGCCCACGGCACTTCTGTGTTTGCTGCATGGGGAACTGCCGTGATTCCTGGCTTTGATCAGGCGATGGCGCGCATCTCTGCCGATGGCAGCCTGGAGCTGAGCGTTGGCGTGCATTCGCACGGGCAGGGTATGGAAACCAGTTTCGCCCAGATCGCAAATGAAATTCTGGGCATTGATGTATCCAGAATCAACCTGACGCATGGCGACACCGGTCGTACCCCGTTTTCCACGGGGACTTATGCATCGCGCTCAGCGGTGATGTCCGGCGGCGCCGTGTCCAAAGCCTGTAAGGCCCTGTTGCCGCGCCTGTTGCATATCGGCAGCCATATGCTGGGCGTACCCATGGATGAGGTTGAACTGGTCGATGGGCAGGTGCGTCATGGCCAGCGGCATGTCACCGTCGCTGACATTGCCGATGCGTGGTACATCAATCCCCAGAAGCTGCCCGCCGATGTGGACCCAAGTGGTCTGGAAATTACCGTGGGCTACAAACCCAAGGTCGATACCGGCAGCTTTACGTATGCATCCTGTGCGGCGGTCATTGCGCTGGACCCGCAGACCGGTATCGTCAGAATACTGGATTACGTGGTGGTGGAAGATTGCGGCACGATTCTGAATCCGCTGATTGTCGAAGGCCAGACTATTGGTGGCACAGCGCAGGGCATTGGCACGGCATTGTACGAAGAAATGCCCTATGACGACGCAGCCCAGCCACTGGCTTCGACGCTGGCCGATTATCTGATGCCCGGCGCCCCGGAAGTGCCCAATATTCGTATTGAACACACGCAAACGCCGTCGCCCAACACTGAGTTCGGGGCCAAGGGCATGGGAGAGGGCGGCGCGATCGCACCGCCCGCCGTCCTGATGTCCGCCATCAACGACGCTTTAAAAGGACAGAACGTGCTGGTCACACGCACACCCATGACGCCCCGGCGCATCCTGCAAGCAATGGCGCAGGCTGATCTTGCGAATGCCAACCAGGATAGTGGACAGGGATCAGTCACGGCAAATATCCAGGAGGTCGCATGAAGGCCGCTAAATTTGATTACGCCCGTGTTGATGGCATAGACGAGGCGCTTACGCTGCTGGATGTGACAGATATCAATGTCAAGGTGCTGGCAGGCAGCCAGTCACTGGGACCCATGCTTAACCTGCGGCTGGCGCGTCCTCAGAAATTGGTCGATATCTCTGTTGCAGCCGCGTTGCGCACCGTGGAAAAACAAAAAAACAGCATTCGAATTGGTGCTGCCGTAACGCACGCGGATATCGAAGACGGGACGCACGAAGCACTGCGTAGTCACATGATGCATTACGTCGCGGGCAGGATCGCCTATCGTGCGGTGCGTAACCGCGGCACCATAGGCGGCAGCCTGGCCCATGCGGATC
>Ga0308157_10002483_pt1 | contig 30080 bp, 24 predicted proteins | sample PhyBR1_FD_201035 | JGI IMG/M metagenome (GOLD analysis project Ga0308157, IMG submission 201035) | Phyllosphere microbial communities from UC Gill Tract Community Farm, Albany, California, United States - DLSLB.R1 | ecosystem: Host-associated > Plants > Phyllosphere > Unclassified | place: USA...
GAAAAAAGTAGTTTTTTGAAATAAATAGAGGTGCTCACTTTGCACCGAAATTAGGTGGTCAATTTAAACCGAAAATAGGTGGTCACTTTAAATTGGAATTAGGTGGTCAATATCACTGGTTTTTACAACCAATCCAATAAGGTGCTGGGAATGTATGAGGTATCTTCAGGAGGAATCGCCGGCACTTCCGTAGACCTCAGGCTGGTTTTTGCAGCAGCCCTTAAAGCAAATGCCGTATCGCTGATCATGATCCATAACCATCCTTCAGGACAGATCACACCTTCCGAGGCTGATAAGCAGATTACTAGAAAAGTAAGAGAAGCAGGCAGAATTTTGGATATCACGATGCTGGATCATCTGATTATTACTCCCGAGACGTATTATTCCTTTGTAGATGAGGGAGCTTTATAGCTCCGTAGAGTACAATAGGTTATTTCATATTATAGTTTATATGGACCATAAAATTTCCGAGGAAATTTAAGGGCAGTTATTCTATATGGTACAAATCAAATTGCTTAGAATAAACTCGTTGAATTTTGGTTACTAAGTTGTAATCAAGTGGTCAATATCTGTAATTAAGTTGAGAATTTATTTGATTTGTTCCTGTTACAATAATAAAGAAAGAAATCAAATGGGAATTTATTTGTGAAAGATTTCAAATTTAACTATTATTGATGTACTTAATCTTATATATGAATCAAGTAGAAATTCGATTAAAAATTGCGGAGGAATCGGACGCAATTAAAAATATATCTTCGCCAGCTGAGGCAGTAAACAGGATATATAACTTAATTTCGATGAAAGCATCAGTAAATGATAAGGATGGAATATATAAACTTACAAAACTATTCATAATTTATTATGTCCAGGTCATTAAAGATGCTGACTATGGATACGATGACTTTAATTTTTTTAAAATTAAAAATGTACTTGGGCATTTAAACTACAAATCACAGATTTCAATACTACAGTTCATAATTTCTACTATGACAAAAGAGTTGCCAGAGTATGAGAAGGAATGGTTTGTAAATTTTAAAAATGAAATTCAGATCAAGGAGATTTTAGAGGATTTTAAATTTTCTAGAATTACGAAATTAATTTCTTTATATACTGGATTAAATATATGGACACTAATTACGGCACTGTTAATAGTTTATCTGCTTGCATCACTAATCTTTCTTCCATCTCCTTTCGATGTTTTCGAAATTTTCGAAATAAAATATGAAAAATATTCTTCAGATTTCATTGTAAATCATTTTTTAAATATTTTAACATTATTTGCAGATATTGATAACGACTTTAAAATTATTCCTTTGAATTGGTTTGCAACATTATTATTGGTTACTGGTAAAGTAGCCTTTATTCTTATGGTGGTAAATTTTGTATATACTAAAATTACTAATAAAATGACATCATAATGGGGAAATACAATTTCATAGATATAATACAACAAAAAGTAAATTCCATTCTATTTAGAATGGTGTTACTCTTTTATGCAACAATAATAATTGCTGGTAACGAAAATATTTTCTCCCTTTGGGTATACGTTCCTTTGTTTTTCGTTTACTTCGTAGTGTACTTAATATTAATAGGATTTAGTTATGGAAGGTTGGTAAATGATTCGGTATTTATTGTTGTAGTATTGTTTGGTAAATCACCCTATGATATTTATAACTTTATATTCATTATTCTGCCAATAATAAATTCAATAAACTTTTCGGGAAAAAAAAAGTCGATACTCCTGTATGTGTTTACTTTAATAGAATTTGCAATTGTTTATTATTCATATTCGCACTCAACACTAGAATTTAATAGAATTCTAAAACTTTTTTCACTAATTGTTTTCCTGAGTATTATAAATTGGTATAGTCATCTTAGAGCAAAAGTAAAAATGTTTAGGGAAGAGCTTTTTGAGGTTGTTGACAGATTTTATCTTGATAAAGAGCAAATAAAAAAGCCGTACAAAATATACAAGAAATTTATCGAAGTAATTCATGAAAACATTAAAAATGATTTAATTCAAGATCTATATTGCTTTAGTATACGTGCAACAAGTTCTGAAAGAGTAATTATAATCAATGGAACATCTTTTGTGTGGACCTATCAATTTACTCAGAAAGATTTTTTAGCTAGATTGAGAGAGAAAAAGACATTATTTAATGAACCGGTAACTATAGACGACACTCAAATCAATAAGAATCTATTAATTTACATTAATATTGATAGCAATGAGTACGTGTTCTTATTCTCTCTCAAAAAGGATATTCCAATTTATTACCAATTGATAGGTTTTTTTAGAACCATAGAACCCCCATTATCAAAAATGGCACAAATCTTACTAAGTGAAAGAAAGCTTTTTGAGATAAAACAGGATGAAATTGAGAAATTATCTGAAAAAAGTCAGTATGTAAACAGAGCCAACAACATGATGCATTTTATTCGAAATAGATTAAGTCCTTTTGCAAATCTTTCAAAAATGCTTGGCAATCTTTCATCAATACCTGACGATAAAGTAGATGATTTTAAAAAATTGCTGTTTGAACAAAATACGAGAAGTCAGATTGAATTAAAAAATATAATATTTAGAGCAGATGACATGTTGGAAAAAAGCAAAAATCCTTTTTTTTATAAAACGTTAAAGGACGTCTCGATTGAAAAGACTTTTACAATTTTAAAGAGAAGTTTTTCATTCTATTTCCCTGACGAAGAAATAATAGTAGATATTAAACCGCAATCAATCAGACGAAACGTAAAATTAAATGAAGAAGGATTTGAAATATTTATTTCCGATTGGTTAAATAATGTAAAAAAGTATAAAAAGAGTATTATTAAGTGTAATTTTACTGCTAATGAACATAAATTGTATATTTCGTTTTTTAACGACCATTTTCTACCCAAAGAAGACATCGATCAACTTCTAAATGACCTAAAATCAAATGATAGAAATGAAATAATAAAGCGCACGACACATGGTGTTTTTATAATAAAATCGATACTTGATGATATGAATATTACTTATGATGTTTTATATGAAAACGAATTAATTGAATTTAAAATTGAACTAAATATAAGTGAAAATGGAAATAGCAATATTTGAGAATGAATACGAATCTGTAAGATTTGCATTCGAGACAGCTAATTTAATGTATTTTGATAATAAGATAGATTTTGTGATTTTTCCTTCTTCTCAGTCTGCTAATCATGCTGATTTTGGAAGTTTTAAAGTTATTTTTATTGATATTGATTTATCTTCAAAAAGCCATCATGATGGATATTCTTTAATTGAAAAAATAGTAAGCACAGATATAAACCTTAAGAATAGAATTGTTATTCTGACGGGGAATAATAAAATTAATGAATCTTTAATTTCTAGAGGTTTAAATAATCTTAAAATCATAATTAAACCGACGGATTACGAAGAAATTTCTAAAAGCATTTTATCTGTAGTTAATAGTTCCAGACCTTTATAGTTGATTTCAGAAAAAATGATATTTTCTTTGGATGGTAAAACTGATGAAATTACCATTTTTTTAATCTTGAAAATTCGAGAATCTCTTTAGTATTAGATTCATTATGTAATAAGCACGCAATTTTTAGACTCCTGTTATTTTAACTTTATTTCAAGAAGAGATCTACCCATTTAATTTTTTCTACGTAATTCCTGTTTAAAAAGTTGATCAAAATCCATTAATGCTTCTGCACAGATTTTTTCTAAATGAAAAAAGTAACTTTCAAGGGAAGTGCAATCAATATTTAATTCCTTCATGTATTGGGGAAGAAGGCTATTAAACATTTCAACATCAAACTCTTTTGTTTCTTCATTCTTGTAGTCGATATTTCCTGAGGCAAAAGCAGAATTAAAGTGTTTTTCCGTGAGATGATGATATTTTGCGAGTTCTTCCTGAGATAGATTAGAGAGTTGCTCTTTAAAAAATATCATGCAGCCTACGCTAACATAATCATATAAGGGTCTTGTTGTCTTTGAAATTTCAATTAGCTTTTTTCTAATCCATTCTGCTTTAAAGGTGTTTTCAAATTGAAGCCAATTGACTAATTGCACATTGGTATTTTTAATTGCATCAAACGCTCCTCTCTGAAAGCCCATCTTTGAAATTATAAAACCGTAATTTGATCCATAATCATTTATGACTGAACGAAATGCATGTACGACATTTTTTGGAACTTTTTTTTTCCAGAATTTACATTCGCAAATGATTACGCTTCTAGACATTTCTCGGTTTATTTCTGCATATACATCTACATTAACTTTTTCCCTTATTGTACTGATTTCTTTTTCTGTTTCAGAAAGATACCCACATACCGTTAAAAGTTCAGAAGCTTTGCTTTGCAGCTCTTTCCATGTCTTAGGCTCATTTTCGTAGATAGTCATTTTTAGGTTTTAAAATAGTAGTTTTTTACAATGTAACAAATCTGAAATAATTAATGCAAATTATTCTTCCCAAACGACACTTATTATAGTTCTTGCCTGTTTGTAAGGAATGCAGTATTCATAGAAATCACTATCCTCTTCATCATCCTTCAGTTCAAACCATGTTGATTTATATATTGACTGGGCTTTTTCTTTTCCTGAGTACAGGAACTCGTAATTACCATCAATGTATTCCTGAGCAACGGAATCTTCAGGCGGAGGTAATTTAGTTATTTCTTTGATTTTTAGCCAATAACCATCTGATTTACTCCAGTATCTAACCTGTCCATTATTAATAAAAATAACAAAGAGAGGATAAATATTTAGTGATAGTAATCTATAAATAATGGAGGTTAGACTGGTTTTAAATCTTACGGATAGTTCCTTTACCAAATCAGGTGAGAATTTTTTTTTAAATACTGCTTTTCTTATTACAGCTTCAGGCATTAAGAGTTCTGATGCAAAATCATTGGCTTCCCATTCTTGAATTCCTTTTTTCGCCTGGTTCTCAGCATCATTAAACCAATTCAAAGTGTTGGATGTTTCATTATGAACTTCCAAGTCCAGTTTGTCATGAAGCAGATAATGTCCAATTTCATGAGCAGCTGTAAAACGCTTTCTTTCTTCAAATTCGATATCTGAGTTCACTTTAATCAATGTTTTAGAATTGCCTCTAATGATTTTACCGTCTGAGTTTGGTAATTTTTCTTCTATTAAAGTTGCTCCAAGACCGGCAGCAAAAATATCCATAGGAATATCTGTAATCTCATCAAAGCCAATTTCTTCCAATAAAGCTTTAGCTCTATTGGAACCTCGTCTATTTCTGATCATTTTCCAATTGCTCCAGAAGTTCTAATAAATTCTGGTCTTTGATTATTTCTTTAATCTCATCAATTCCCAAACTGTCTAAATTTCTATATTGAACCTGAAACTGATTATTTGCAATTAAAGATTTTAAATAACTAATAGGCTTATCCACATTTTTCGCAATTGCATTTTGCAGTAATGCAGAAGCTTTTTCTAACAAATCAGTATCTCTCTGTTTATTTATATGTGCTTTTAACAGAAATGAGTGCTTGCGAAAATTCTTTAGAGCATAAGTTTCAATCTCCTTTATATCAAAACCTTCCTCTTTAAGGATTTCATCATAAGTACTAGAATCACCTTCAATAATTTGGGAGATAATTGCCTTGTCTATCTTTTTGATGAAGTTATTTTTCATAATTCAACACTTTCAGTTTTTCTTTTATATATGGTAATTTGCGATCAAGCCGCTTTTTAATATTTGTCAGCTCTTCGTTGCTTATCCCTAAGAGTTCAGACAAATCATTTCGTTTCATACCATTGATTATGTATGGTTCAAAGAGTAATAATTCATAATCTGTTGCTCCCATAGCGGTTAATTCATCATGGCATATTGATAATAATGATTGATAATCGGAATCGTCAAAAGACATCTCAATATCATTCTCTAAAATTTCAAATGTTTCGTTTGCTTTGTCAAGCTCAGCATTTAATGTATTTGAAATAACACTATCTAAAGCACTTATTATCTGCATTCGGAAATCAGGAAATTTCTCTGGATACCAATTTCTGCCACCTTCTTTAAAGAAGGCTTCAATAGTATCATTGATCATATCCTCAACCATAATGCCTCTAAATCCCTTATCATGGTTGTACTTGATTCCAAAAACAGTTTTAAGTCTTATTATAGCGTGCTTGAAAAGATCAGCATAAAATTCAGGAGTGTAAATCTCCTGAATTGCTTTGCATTTCTCATCAAATGATGCAACAATTCTATTATCTGACTTCATTTATACTGTAATGCTTAAATTTTTTTAAAAATTTCCATATCAGTGGCAATTTATGAAATTTATGTAGCATTACAATGTATAAGAACGTTTTAACTAAAATATATATTATGAGTAAATCAGCAAATTATGTAATATCTGGTGTTTGGAAAGATTCAAAAGATAATATTACGCACGTAATGTTACATCCAGTAAATGATGGTGATTCATGGAATATGGGTGAAAAAACTACTGAAGCCAATACAATTGAATTATTGAAAAAGGGATACATTATTAGAACTGTAGTTTGGAATTATCCAGGTTGGTCTATTAGATCAAGAGTAACATATATAAAAGGAATAGGAAAAGAATATTTAAGAAGTGAAGCAAATGCTACACCAAAAGATAATTTGGATAATTTAATATCAATGAAAGCAATAAAATAAAAATATTATGGATAAGAGTTTACATTTAGATTCGGTAATTAAAACACATCAAATTACCAAAGAAGAACAGCTTTTAAAAAAGCATAAAGAAAAAAATAAAGAAGTTAAGGAAGCTTTGGAAAAGAAATACGAAGAGAGTATTTATTCACCTTTTAATTCGGGTTCCTATGCAAAAAACACGGCAGTGAATATCAAGTTTGATTTTGATATGGTTTGTCCTTTCAAGAGAAATGCATTTGGTTCAAATGGCACATTAAAGGAGATGTACGAAGACGTCTTTGATTTTTTATATGATAAATATAAGGATGAAGCAAGTGTCAGAAAACAAAAAGTCTCCATTGGTATTGAGTTTTTTGCAGATGAAGACGGTGATGTTGTAAAGATTGATGTTGTGCCTGGACGTGAACTAAGCCAGGATAAATACAAAGATGATGAAAATCTTAATCTGTACGTTTATTACAAATATGGAAATTTTGATCAGGGAAGTGAGAGAATTAAAACCAATGTGGAGGCTCAAATCAAAAACATTAAAGATAGAGCAACTAAAGAAAAAGATTCCATTAGGAAAATTATTCGTCTGCTAAAAGTTTGGAAAAATACCAAATACAATTATCCTACTAAATCTTTCTTTTTAGAATTGATTACTATTAAAGCTTTTGATAATAAGGATGTATCTGGGAATTTGTGGAGTAAATTAGAAACAGTATTAGAATATATCCGTGACGAAGTTACCGGCGAAAGTTTTTCATTGAAGGATCCTGGAAACAGCTCTAATGATTTAATTGATACTCTGACTGTTTCTGAGAGACACACTCTCTCTAATGATATGAAGAATATGCTTGAAAGAATTGAAGATAACGATGAAAATATCAAAACTTACTTCCCAGAAAACCCAAAATTTATTGAGGAAGAAGAAAGTGATAACAAATATGAAAACAAAGGAAACGGGTTTTATTCTACTCCTCATAAAACTGAACGTTTTGGATAATTATGGAAGATAAGTTAAAGAAAGTTCAAAGCATTATTAGCAGTCTTGACAAGGTTCTTGTTGAAGAGCCTTTTGTTGTTGACCAGGATTTAAATGCTGTTGGAAAGGTAAAAGTTATTTACAATGAAATTGGAGATGCTTTGAGCTTTACTGTAAAAGTACTTCCTGAATATCCTCTGAAAAGATTAAACGCAGAAGCGATTACTTTTTATAATAAAGAATTAATAGAATATGGGCATGTTATGGGGGATGGTTCAATCTGCATCCACACCGCACATAGTTTTGATGTAAAAAAGAAGCTCGAAATAGATTTTTCCTCACTGAAGAGATGGATTCAGAGGTATTTTGTGAATAAAGAGCATGATGACCATTATGAGCATATAATTATGCAGCCCGTAAAATATAAAGATGAACATCACTCATTTATTTTTACTGATACAGAACATATATTCCATTATGGTGATTTTGGTTTTTTTGATTTTGCCCAAATTCATTCAGGATTATTTTATGATACAAAAATTAATAACCGTATAATCCTGAATTTTAAGGACAAGTACAGCAAAATAATAACAGCTACAAAGTGGAGTTTAGCTTATTCTAATTTACCTGCAGCTAATATTCAATCTGGTTTATACATATTTATGGAAAAGCCTCCAGTAGCTCAAAACCGTTTTCTCATAAATAACTGGAGGGATTTGGAAGGTAAAGTTCCGGCAGAATTTTTTACATTTCTTCACGGATTGGAGCGAAATAACCAAAAGGCAGTTGGTGCGCCAATTCCATTAATTATCGGATATAAAATTTCTGAAACTGAAATACACTGGCAGGCAGCAATGCTGGAGTTTGGCAGATTCCCAATAGGGCATGAAAAAGTAAATCAGATGTGGGGAGGTTTTTTTATAGATCAGAAAATTGATTGGATGATCACCAGGAACAGCTCCTATGAATATTTTTTTGGAAGAGGGAAATTCACTGATGAAATAACAAATGCCAAAACATTGATAATTGGCACCGGAGCAATCGGCAGTATGATCGCAACAACACTGGTAAGGGGAGGGTGCAAAAATATTCACCTAATTGATCATGACGTTAAAGAGCCGGAAAACGTATGCCGTTCGGAGTATGCTTTCTCCAATGGGATAACAAATAAAGTGGACGAGTTGAAAGAAATTCTCACTTCAATTTCTCCATTTGTAGAAGTACAGATTATGGATAATCAATTTTTTCATGTGCATACTAAGGTTTTTAACCGCCCACATCATTTAAAGGGTCTGGAGAAAGCCCTAGATGAATATGATTTAATTTTCGACTGTTCTACCGATAATGACTTAATGCATATATTGAGCCAGCTGAACCTTCGCCAATTGATAACGTTGTCAATTACAAATAATGCACAGGCATTAGTATGCGGTACTGAACCCAGCCACTACTCATGGGTAATGAATCAATATGAAAATGTTCTGCATAATGACATTGAGGATGTTTATAATCCAACGGGATGCTGGAGTCCAACATTTAAAGCTTCTTATAACGATATTGCGGTTTTAGTGCAGTATGCTTTAAAAAATATTAATGTTAAAAAGGGACAGGGAAAGGAGCTGAGGAATTTTGTTTTACAAACTAATGAAAACGACGCGTTTTCAATAAAATTGGAAGAGTTTTGATGTATAGAATTAAAGAATTAGGTTTAACGCTGGATATTGATGACGATTTAATAAGCAATTTAGTAGATATTGGAAAAAAACATTATCCAAATGAATTTGGAGGTTTTTTAATTGGTTATTATTCAGAAAGTCAAAATCATCTTAGAATAACAGATACAATTTTTCCAAATAAATATAAAGGCACTCCCTATATGTTTGAGAGAGAAGCAATAGGCATTGAGAGTAAATTGAAGCAGTTCTATACTGAAGATCCCAAAAAATATTATGTCGGAGAGTGGCATACTCATCCAAATAATTTAGCAATTCCCAGTGCTGTAGATATAAAAGCTGTTAAGTCAATTGCAGATGATCCTGAGGTATCAATCAAAAACCCTGCATTGCTGATTATAGGTTACACTAATAATAAAATAGAACTTGGTTTCTATGTTCACTTTAAAAATAAAATTTATAGATATGAATAATAAAATTAATATAGGAAATTTATTCAGTGGGTTGCAAAAACAAATGGTTGCCCAGTTAAATACCAACAGAGAATTTATTTTACATCCAGGATCAAAAGGAGATTCATTAGAAAATGTTTGGATAGAATGGCTTAGAAAATACCTCCCTAATAGATATTGTGTTGATAAAGCAATAGTAATTGACAGTACAGGAAGTTTAAGTCATCAATTAGATTTAGTTATTTATGATCAGCAGTACACTCCTTTTGTTTTTACCCAGAATGGAATCCACTATATTCCCGCAGAAGGAGTATATGCTGTTTTTGAAGTAAAGCCTGATTTACAGGGAAAAGTAGGGGATGATAATTTTTTTGAATATGCAGGTAAAAAAATAGAAAGTGTCAGAAGTTTAAAAAGGACATCTGTCAAAATAATTAATGCTGGAGTTGAAGTACCCGCCCGCCCACTAACAAAAATCGTCGGCGGAATACTGGCAAGCACAAATTCTTTTACTCATGCCAATAACAATACGATTGAAAATCATCTTAAAAATTTAGAAAAATTACAAACAATTGAAATGGGCTGTGCTGTAGATTACGGCAGTTTTTATGTTAATTATACTGGCTCAGAAGATACAAGCAGTAGAGATTTTGATAAAAGAATAAATGATTACTATTTGACCAGAAAATTTGATAGTATTACATTTAGTCAAAAAGAAAATTCATTAGTTACATTTTTTCTTCAGCTTACAAGATACCTACAACAATCAATTGGAACAGTTGCGGCAATTGACTTAAATGCATATGCAAAAACTATCGGTTTTGAAATAGATCAAAAAATTTAGATTAAATACTTGTTCTTGTCAAATGTATAAGTATTTATGCAGTCTAATCGAATTATCAAATTCTATCAGCTAAATGTCTACAATTTGAATGTTAGATTCTGTTAGCTTTATTGACTTCATCACTAAACATTGGGCGTTATCTAATATATATGTCGGTCGTAAGTGAGATTAGCGGAAAAATCTTTTATTTAATTGTTTTATTTTTTTCTACTCAGTAACTATTTCTTAGAGATAAATTAGATTTATTTTGTACCTTATTTGTACCATTGGTTCGTAAATCTTTGTTTTATAGGGGTTGTTACTTTTGAAGAGGTAAAATAATTCTTTAGTATTAAGTAATTAGTACAAAGTATTAAGATAGAAAACCGAGTCAGAAATGGCTCGGTTTTTTTTATGGGTATTAATTACTGTAGAGATGCACTGCAGTGCGTCTAAGTCTAGGTTTTCCACAAACTGATAATTGTCATTTCGTGTTCGAATTCTTTTTCGTAATATTACTATTGTAAATTTTCATGAATGAGAAAGATCAAATACAAGAAAGGACGTAAGTTGCAACACATTACTTTAGAGTATACTGGCACGCATAAAGAGCACGAAACAGAAATGCAGCTTTTTGTTTATAATGATAATGATGTTGTTGAATATGATAAGTTTACAGTTCTTGCCCTTAATTCTTGTTTTGATTATACTAAAAACAATTGGCTCAATATTCATGGTTTAAACGATATTAATCTGATAAAAACTATTGGAGCGCATTTTAAACTTGACGATTTTCTTTTAGCCGATATTTTAAATACAACCAAAAGAACCAAGTTAGAAGAACAGCAAAATGTTTTATTCTTTAATATAAAATCGCTTTTGCCCTCTGAATATTCCGATAATATTAGTGTGGAACAAATCAGTTTTATTCTGAAAGAAGGCATTCTAATTTCTTTTCAAGAAAAAAGAAGCGATTTCTTTACCCATATTCGTGAGCGTTTGCGTACGCATGCAGGAATTGTTAGAACCAAAAAGGTAGATTATCTCTTGTATTTGCTTTTAGACGCTGTAATGGAGAATTTCTATATCACATTGGAAGACGAAGAAGATAAAATTGAAGAATTAATCAATTTGACCAAAAAAGAAGCGAAACCCGTTATTTTAGAGAAAATTGAAAATCACCGTGATAATTTAAATTTCTTAAAACGCTCCATTATACCGCTTCGGGATTCTTTGTTTTATCTAAAAACGATTAAAGATGATGATGAATCCAACGGTTTAATTCAAAAAGAAACATTTAATTTCTTTATTAGGCTTCATCAAAAAAGTCTAGAGCTTTTAGAACAGATAGAATCTGACATGAGCGCATTGGAAAGTGCCTCAAACTTTTATTTCTCGGAACAAAGCCGAAAAATGAACGAAATCATGAAAACGCTGACGATTATTTCAGCAATCTTTATTCCGCTTACTTTTATAGTTGGAGTGTACGGAATGAACTTTGAAAACATGCCAGAACTTAAAACCCAAAACGGCTATTTTGTGGTCATGGGGATTATGTTCTTGCTCGTAGTCGCCCTGATCATTTATTTCAAAAAAAGACGCTGGTTTTAACATTTGTTACAACCTAGAGAAGTAGTATTTATGTAATTTTGTTATTTAGAATAAATATAAATAATTATGAGTAAAGCAATATATATAGCCACTAGCGACCATAACAGTGGTAAATCAATTATAACGCTCGGTTTAATGAGTATCTTGATTGGTAAAACGGCTAAAGTAGGGTATTTTAGACCTATAATCGAAGATTTTGTGGATGGTGAGGTAGATAATCATATCGAGACTGTTTTGTCGTATTTTAACCTTGATATTGCGTTTGACGATGCGTATGCTATTACCAAAAGCAGATTGATTAAGAAAAAGAATAAAGGTAAGATAGGAGAGGTCCTCGACTTAATTATTGAAAAATATAAAAAGCTAGAGGAACGTTTTGACTTTGTTTTGGTTGAAGGAACAAGTTTTACGGGAGAAGGAACTTCTATCGAATTGGACTTAAATGTTTTGATTGCCAAAAACCTCGGAATTCCAACCATAATTGTAGGTTCAGGTGTTGGCAAAACCTTAGAAGAACTTTTAGATAGTTTATATTTGGTTTATGATTCTTTCAAAGTAAAAGAGGTTGAAGTATTATCAGTTTTTGCCAATAAAGTGCAGCCAGAAAATATAGAATTGGTTACTACGAGCTTGCAAAAAAGTTTACCTTCAAATGTGTTGATTAATACAATTCCGCTTATTTCGAGTTTGAATAATCCGACCATGCAGGAAATCGTACACGAATTGAATGCCAAAGTGCTATTTGGAGAAAATTATCTGAATAATGAAATTGGGCATTACAGTGTAGGAGCAATGCAATTGCATAATTATTTGGTCCATTTGCATGACAATGCGTTAGTTATTACTCCAGGAGACCGTTCTGATATTATCTTAGGAGCTTTACAAGCAAATGAATCAGCAAATTATCCAACTATTTCAGGAATTATCCTGACAGGAAATATTGTTCCAGAGGAAAGTATTTTAAAGCTTATAGAAGGACTTTCTCCTATTGTCCCAATTATTGCTGTTGATGGCGGAACTTATCATATCACGAATAAAATAGGTTCGATTAAATCGGAGATTTACGCGAACAATACTCACAAGATAGAAACATCGATTAACACTTTTGAAAAGTACGTTCAAATTGAAGCTCTATCGCAAAGAGTAATCACTTTCCAACCTGAAGGAATGACTCCAAAAATGTTTCAATACAACATGGTTAAAAGAGCTAAACAGCATAGAAAACATATTGTTTTGCCAGAAGGAAATGATGACCGAATTATTGCAGCAGCTTCAAGATTATTAGATATGGATGTGGTTGATATTTCTATTATTGGAGACAAAAAACAAATTGAAAGCAAAGTGGCAGAACTTGGACTTACATTTGATTTTTCTAAAGTAAACATCATCAATCCGATCGAATCTGAAATGTATGAAGATTATGCTAATACGTACTATGAGCTAAGAAAGGCGAAAAACGTAAGCATTACAATGGCAAGAGATTTAATGGAAGATGTTTCGTATTTCGGAACAATGATGGTGTACAAAGGACACGCAGACGGAATGGTTTCTGGTGCGGCGCACACTACACAGCACACGATTTTACCAGCACTACAATTCATTAAAACAAAACCGAATTCATCTGTAGTTTCTTCTGTATTTTTCATGTGCTTAGAGGATCGAGTTTCTGTTTTTGGAGATTGTGCCATTAATCCAAACCCAACAGCAGAACAATTGGCAGAAATTGCAATTTCTTCTGCAGAATCAAGTTTAGCTTTCGGAATTGAACCAAAAATTGCAATGCTTTCTTATTCTTCTGGCTCATCTGGAAAAGGCGATGAAGTAGACAAAGTAAGAGCGGCTACAGCAATTGTAAAAGAAAAAAGGCCAGACTTAAAAATCGAAGGGCCAATTCAATACGATGCTGCGGTAGATTTAACTGTAGGAAAGAGCAAAATGCCAGATTCAGAAGTTGCAGGGCAAGCAAGCGTATTAATTTTCCCTGATTTAAATACAGGAAATAATACGTATAAAGCCGTTCAAAGAGAAACTGGAGCTTTGGCAATTGGTCCAATGTTACAAGGTTTAAATAAACCCGTAAATGACTTAAGTCGCGGTTGTACTGTAGACGATATTATCAATACAGTTGTAATTACAGCTATTCAAGCACAGGGAATGTAAATTCAATTAAAAATTGAGAATTAAAAATTAAAAAAAATAGAATGCAGATGATTCGCTATTGCGAAAACACCGATTTGTTTAGATTTTATTTTTGAAAGAAAAAAAAATCCGTTTTAATCCATGTCTTTACGAAGTAAATCTGTATTATCAGCGTGCCTCTGAACAATAAAAGATAAATAACAAACTAAAATCTTAGAATCTTAGCTTCTTAGAACCTTAGCAACTTAAAAAGAATGAAAATACTAATAATAAACTCAGGAAGTTCTTCAATTAAATATCAATTAATGGTAATGCCAGAAAACGAAGTAATCTGTTCTGGAATGATTGATAGAATTGGTTTAGAAACTTCAAATATAACTTTTAAAACAGCAACAGCTTCAATCGAAGAAATGCTTCCAATTCCGAATCATAAAGTAGGTTTGCAAAAAGTAGCCAATATGCTTTTGGATGCTGAAAAAGGAGTTATTAAATCAACTTCAGAAATTTCGGCAGTGGGACATCGTGTTGTGCATGGAGGAAGCGATTTTAGTGACACCGTAAAAATTGATGAGAAAGTTAAAGAAAAGATCAAACAGCTTTTTGAATTGGCGCCTTTGCATAATCCAGCAAATTTAGAAGGAATTAATGTAGCAGAGGAGATTTTCAGTTCAGCAGAGCAAATTGCTGTTTTTGATACCGCTTTTCATCAGACTATGCCAGAAGTAGCGTATAAATATGCTATTCCAAATTATCTGTTGACAGAAAATAAAGTTCGTGTCTATGGTTTTCATGGAACGAGCCATAAATATGTGTCTGAAAAAGCCATTAATTATTTAGAAAATAATTCTAAAATAATTACGATTCACTTAGGAAATGGCTGCAGTATGGCCGCTGTTAAAAATGGAAAATGTATTGACACTTCAATGGGATTTTCTCCTTCAAATGGTTTAATCATGGGAACCCGTGCTGGAGATATTGATCAGTCTGTTGTTTTTTATATGATTAAAAATTTAGGATATACTCCAGATGAAGTAAATGCTGTTTTATTGAAGCAGAGTGGTATGCTTGGTCTTACGGGCTACAGTGATTTGCGTGATATTGAAGCTGAAGCCGAAAAAGGAAACAAAGATTGCCAGTTGGCATTACATATGAATGCTTATAGAATCAGAAAGACGATTGGTGCTTACGCAGCAGCTCTAAACGGACTTGACGCTATTGTTTTTACTGCGGGAATTGGAGAAAACTCATCATACATGCGTAATTTGATTTGTACAGATATGAATTATTTTGGAATTGAAATTGACGCAGCAAAAAATCAAATTCGTTCTAAAGAATTAAGAGAAATCAATTCAGAAAATGCTACTACAAAAGTTTTAGTTGTTCCAACAGATGAAGAGTATGAAATTGCCAATCAGGTTTTTCAATTACTGGAAAATTAAATTTAAAAATGGACAATAAACTATTTGAGCTTGAAAAGCAACTTGAAGATTATTCTGGATATTGTCAATTAGACAACGAAAGTCGTTTGTTGTTTCCTGAAAATTTCAGACAAATTTATAAATATAAAATTTTTGGAGACAATCTACTCTCAATCCCAGCAAATTTAATTATCGATGGTGATGATGATGAATTTGAAAAGCCATTTAGTTTTTTAAACACATCAGAAGAATTAGATGTTTTTGAAAAAGAGTTTAGATCTGAAATTTCAGACCATTTTATTCAAATAGGTCATTTATATAATTGTACAGAACTTGTACTGTTAAATAAGATAAAAAATACAGTGCATGTTTTTCATGTTTTTGATATTGCAGATAAAGACTGGTTGAATTATAAATTAGAAAATGGGATTTGTAATTTGAATGAATTTGTAAATAGTATTAGACCACAGACAGTTTGTTGTTTAATCAATCCGAAAAATTATTCTGAATGGGATATATTTGAAATTAGAAATGAGACAGAATTAAAAACTGAAGCAGAATTGATAGAATTTGAAGATAAAAAAACTGTCAATCAAGAATATATTGCACAAGTGAAAAAATCTTTAGAAAAAGGATTTGATATTAATTACGCTCCTCAATCAGTACTACTTAATTTTAAAAAATGATTTTATCTAAATAGTAAAAAAAACTCCTCAAGCTTGAGGAGTTTTTTTTGACCTAAAAATTAAATATTTGTGAGTATCTTTGAAGTTAAAAACGAATACTTTGAAATCGATACTTTTTAAATCAGTTATCTTCTTTTTCATCGCTTTACAACTTCAAGCACAAGAATTACTTCCCTTTGTCGAAAATTACAGCAAATCAGATTATCAGGGTGATAATCAGATTTGGAATGTGGCACAAGGAAATGATAATGCGATGTATTTTGCCAATAATCACTATTTGCTTCGTTACGACGGAGTAAAATGGGAAAAATATACACTTCCGAACAAAACGATCATTCGATCTATCCTGATTGAAGGAGATAAAATCTATTCTGGTTCTTATAAAGAATTTGGCTATTGGTATAGAAAAGAAGGAACAATGCACTATGTTTCTATTACCAAAAATCTTAAATTATTTGATGAGAAGGACAACGAGGAAATTTGGAAAATATTCAAATTTAACGGGTCTCTTTATTTTCAATCTTTTAATGATGTTTTTATTTATAATGGAAAAACAATTAAGAAAATTAAATTTCCATTTCTTATTTCTTATTGTTTTGGTGTCGATAAAGATTTATATGTTGCTTCTGTGAGAGACGGAATCTTTAAAATGAAAGGTAAATACATTTCCAATCCAAAAGGATGGAATGTTTTGAAAAATACTGTCGTTCATGCCATAGAAAAGTATCAAAACCAGACTTACATCTTTACACAGAAAAAAGGAGTATTTATTGTAGAAAAAAATGGACTAAGAAGTTGGGAGCATCCAATAAATGAAGTTTTAAAATCGGCTACAATTAATGTGGCAAAATTTGTAAAAAATGAAAAACTAATTATCGGAACTGGAAATCGTGGAATTTTCATTTTAGATTTAAAAACCAATTCATTCAAAAATATTGAACGCAATAATGTCTTAATGAATAATTCGGTTTTAAGTTTAGGGTTGGATAAAGAAAATGATTTGTGGGTTGGTTTAGATAATGGTATTGCGCACGTTGAGGTTAATTCTCCTATTTCTTTCTTTTATGATAATTCTGGACTTTTAGGATCAGTTTATGCGGTTGCTTCAATTAATAAAGGCTATTTAATTGCTTCCAATCATGGAATTTTTGAATATAGTGCCGGAAAGTTTAATATGATGCCTAATACGCAAGGGCAGGGCTGGAATATTTCTCTTATTGATGGAAAATATATTATAGGTCATAATGATGGTACTTTTTCGTATGAAAATAATACGCTGACGAAAATAAATGGTGTTAGTGGAGGTTGGAATATGTCTAAGAGCAGTATTAATGACACTTATTTTCAGTCAACTTACAGCGGTATTCTGGTTTATGACGATCCCTCAAACATGTCTCATTATAAAATCATAAAAGATCTTGCAAAACCTATAAAATATGTAGCTCAAAATAAAAAAAATGAAATTTGGGCTGCAGATAATTATCGTGGTTTGTATCGTGTTTTATTAGATGATAATTACAACACGCTAAAAGTTGAAAATGTCACACAGCAGAGTAAAATACAAAACGATTTTGGGATAAAGATTTTTGAGTTTAGAAAAGAAATACTTTTTCTAATTAATAATTCTTGGTATACCTACAATTCGATAGCTGGTAAATTGGAAGAAAATGAATTGTTTAATACAAGTTTTAAAAATGTAACAGATATTGTTTCCATAGACGATGATCATTTTATGGTGTTGCAAAACGGAATTTTATATCATATTTATGCCGAAGGAAACAAGTTTGTGTGGAATATTATTCAGGAGAAATATTATAAAGGAAAATTAATCAATGAGAATTTAAGGATTTTCAAGAAAGATAATTATTATCTGTTTAATCTCGATGACGGATTTGTTTCACTTAAACTTGAATATGAAAACAAACAAAATTCTGGAGTAAAAATTGAAGCATTTAGTAATGATATTTTAGTTCCTAACGAAGAGAAAGTTAAATTCAATACGGAATTAAAGATTAACGTCATTTCGGGAATTTATGGTGCGAGCAGACCAAATTTGTTTTATAAACTTGATAAGGAAAAAGAATTTATCTCTATTTCAGACGGATTAATCGTTTTGAACAATTTAAGCAGTGGTGATCATACAGTAGAAATATTCAAACACGATGGATCAACTTATGATAAAGTTTCTTCTTATAAATTTAAAGTTGCAGAGCCGTGGTATTTTTCTTTTTGGATGATTCTGTTATATCTTCTTGTTGTTGGTGCCGTTTTATTTTTCTATTATAAATGGAATAAACTTCGCTATATGCAAAAATTAAAATTGCAGGCTGAAGAATTAAAACATCAGAGAGAAATTCTTGAGATGGAGTTGAAGAAAGAAAACGAACTTAATATTCAAGAATATGAAAAACATATCTTGGAATTAGAATTGCAAGCAAAATCTTCAGAAGTAGCGGGTAAATCTTTATCAATTGCCAAACAAACAGAAATGATTGATAAAATTCAAGGTATCTTGGAAACCGAAAAAGATTTTGGCAAACTTAAAAATGAAATTAGAAAAGCAATTAAGATCAATGAAGTGAATAAGCACGAATGGGAAACTTTTGAAACCAATCTGAATCAAATTCACAATGAGTTTATTATTAACCTTTCTAAAAAATATCCACAATTAACTCCAAAGGATATAAAACTGTGTGTTTATCTAAAAATGAACCTTTCTTCTAAAGAAATTGCTCCTATGATGAATATCTCTTTTAGAGGTGTAGAATTGCATAGATATCGTCTTAGAAAGAAGCTAAACCTTACTCAGGACGAAAACCTGTCAAAGTTTTTATTAACTCTGTAAGATTTGGTTTTGTTTTTTACAGAATTTATATTTTTCCATATCATTTTTTATATAATTGCGATACATCATTACTACATCATAATGTTATGTTAAACGAATTTATTTAACATTTATAGTATTGATAATCATTGTTATAAGCTAAAATTTTAACATAATGATGTAGCTGTGTTGTAGTGGTATTTGATGTACTACAACGTTGTAATTGCTTAATTTGGCTCTACTAACTTAAACGATTACGTACTGTATGAAAAATTTTATTTTTAGCTTTTTAGCGCTCTTGCTGCTGCCTACCTATATGATGGGGCAAGCTCAAGCAATTAAAGGAAAAGTAGTAGACAGTAATGGAATGGGAATTCCAGGAGCAATTATCGCTTCAGCTGATGCTAGAGCAACTGCAGATGCAGATTTCGACGGAAACTTTACAATTAATGCAAAACCTGGAGACATTTTAAAAGTTTCTATGTTGGGTTTTGATTCGGTTTCTGTACCGGCTACTGCCGCACCAATGTCAATAACCTTAAAAGAAGCGGGTGATACTGCTTTAAAAGAAGTAGTTGTAATTGGATACGGTACAAGAAAGAAAATTGATAATACTTCGGCTGTAAGCTCAATTAAGTCCGAAGAGATTACCAAAATGAAAGTAATAAATGCTTCTCAAGCTATTCAAGGTAAAGCTGCAGGGGTACAAGTTGCTACTTCAGACGCACCAGGAAGTACACCTTCTATTGTTATTAGAGGGGTTGGTACTGCATTAGGAGGAAGAAATCCATTATATGTTGTGGATGGTATGCCTACTGATAACATTAATAATATCAACTCAAATGATATTACTTCTTATGAGGTTTTAAAAGATGCTTCTGCACTTGCTATTTATGGAACAAGAGGTGCAAATGGGGTAATCATGATTACTACTAAAACAGGTAAAGGAAAACTTACTGTAGATATTGATAGCTATGCTGGTTTTAGATCTCCTCTAAAGAAAGTGAAAATGGCAAATGCTGACCAATATATTCAGTATAATAATGCGGCATTTATTAGTCAGTTTCCTGCTGGAAGATTTTCTCAAAATCAACCGTATAATACAAACTGGTTTGATGAAATAACAAGAACAGGAGTTTACACTCAAAATAACGTATCGCTTTCTGGATCAGGAGAAAATATTAAATATTTCTTTAGTGTTGGTAATTACGAAGAAGAGGGTATCTTAAAAGGAACTGAATACGGGCGTACTACTTTTAGAAGTAATAATGAGTACAAAATTTCGGAGAAACTTAAAATTAGCCAAAATTTCAGTGTTAGTTCTATAAAAAATACTCCACAGCCAATGTCTGCATTCACATCTGCTTACAGACAATCGCCTTTAGTTCCGGTACGTTTTCCTAATGGAAAATATGGTGTGCCATTTATACAAAATGGAGTTATTTCTCAAACGGGAGATTCATTCAACTCAGTTGGAAACCCTGTTGTTGCATTAGATTATAACAACGAGCAACAAAAAACAGTTACACTTCAAGGTGGATTAAGATTAGATTGGGATATCATGAAATCATTGAAGTTTACATCTCAATTTAATGGAGAATATTTTACTTATAAACAATATAATTTTGTTGATAATTTAGGTCTTTGGTTAGCAGCTGATCCAAGCAGAGTAGAAGCTTCTTATGACAAAAAGAGTTTGAATACAAACACTTTGACAAGAAATACTGATGATTATTTCAACTGGAATTTATCGAACTATTTTACTTATAACAAAGTTTTTGCAGAAATTCATGATGTTGAAGTTACTGCAGGTATTGAGGCTAACGTAATAGGAACTAGATCAAAAACTACTGCAGATATAAGAAACGTAAATCCAAATAGTAACTATTGGGGACTTGATGGTATTAATTACGCACAAAATGGAGGTGTAACTACATATAAAGCCGTAAATGATAATCAAGCTCGATTAGCATCATATTTTGCACGTTTTCAATATAAATTATTGGATAGATATTTATTAACAGGTACTGTAAGACGTGACGGATCTTCAAATTACTCTAGCGACTACCGTTGGGGAACATTCCCATCAGTAGGTATTGGATGGATTGTAACAAAAGAAAGCTTCTTATCTGATATTAAAAATTTAGATTTATTAAAAGTTAGAGGTTCTTGGGGTAAATTAGGAAACCAAAAAGTGCCATTAAACATTCAGTCATTTACATCTGGAGTAGATTATAATGGAGGTTCTGGAACAACTATTAATTCCCAAATTGATCCAAGTTTATCATGGGAAATTGTAGAAGAAGCTTCTGCAGGTATTGATGTTGAGTTATTTAATAGCAGATTGAAAGGATCGTTTGATGTTTACAGTAAAAATACTAACAATGCTATTTTAAATGTTACGCCTTATTCAACTTCAGGAATTACTGTAGAATCTCCAACACACGTAGGTGAGGTATCTAATAAAGGGTACGAAATCGCTTTACGTTGGGATGATAAAATCACAGATAACTTAAGTTACTGGGTAGGAGGAAATTTCTCTCATAACAAAAATGAATTAGCTAGTTTGAAAAATGTAAGACTTGCAACAATTAATGGTGGTTCATTAGGAAATGGTCAAGTAACAAAAATACTTGATAATACATCAGTAGGACAGCCTTTAGGTAGTTTCTATATGTACGAATATGCAGGGGTTGATCCAGCAAACGGACAAATGTTGTATTATACAGCAGACGGAAATAAGGTAGCTCAAGGTGCTTTAGATCAAACTAAAGACAGAAAATATGTAGGTTCAGTTTTACCAACTTCTACTTACGGGGTTACTTTAGGATTAAATTACAAAAATGTTGATTTCTCTGTAGACGGATACGGAACAGGTGGAGCCAAAGTATATAATGGAAAAAAAGCGCAGCGTTTTTATGGGGAAAATGTAGAAACGTCTTTACTTAATGACATGTGGACTCCAACAAACACATCAGGATCTAATCCAGCTCCATTTAATCAGGTTCCAGTAGCATCAACTTATTATTTAGAATCTGGAGATTTTTTCAGAATCAATAATATCACATTAGGATATAAACTTCCATTAAAAGAAGAAGGTTTTATTAACTATTGTAGAATCTACGTAAATGCTATGAATCCTTTCATTAGCCAAAAATTTTCAGGATTCTCACCTGAGGTTTTAGGAGATGGTGAATTAGTTAAAGGTACTCAGGGAGTTGAGTTAGATGCTTATCCAGCATTGAAAACATTTGTAGTTGGTGCAAACTTAAAATTTTAATATCATGAAACGATTATATATATCACTTTTTATACTTTCTGGTTTGTTTGTATCTGGATGTTCAGATGAATTTTTGGAAGTAGATCAGACAAAAAATATTCCAGCAGATCCTGCTTTAGTGGATAGCGATGCAGGGGCTACATCAATGGTTGATGCAGTTTATAATATATTTTTATCTTGGGACATGTCTTCTTTTGCTTGGAACGGGGTAAGCAGTATTATGACTGACGACGCAGATAAAGGTTCAGATCCAGGAGATACTGGTACAGATAAAGATGTTTTAGACGCTTTAACGTTCAATTCTTCTACACCATCTTTTAGTAGTATCTGGAATTATAATTATGCAGGAATCAACAGAGCTAATCAAGCATTAGCAATGTTTCCAAAGCTTAAGCAAGTATCTCCAGCTTTAAAAACAAGATTAGAAGGAGAAGCTAAGTTTTTAAGAGCTTTTATGTATTTTACTTTAGTTAAAGGATATGGAGGAGTTCCAATTGTTGACCGTTTGCCAATTCCTGGAAATGAAGAAGACAGACTTATGCAGTTAACTCGTAAAACTCCAGCTGAAGTTTATGCTTTTATCGAAAAAGATTTAAATGACGCTATCGAAGCTTTGCCATTAAAATCTTCATATAGTGGAAATGACGTTGCACGTGCTTCTAAAGGAGCTGCTTATGCTTTGTTAGCTAAGGTTAATTTATACCAAAAAAACTGGCAAAAAGTAATTGACAATTGCAATCAAGTAACAGGTTATTCTTTAGTTTCTGACTATTCTCTACAATACAAGAAAGAAGGAGAGTTTGGTCCAGAGTCAATTTTTGAAATTAATGGAATTGGAGGAACTTCTTCTCCAGGATATGGAATAGGAAATTATACTGTTTCTCAAGCGCCTAGAGGTGCTGGAGGATGGGGATGGGGTTTCAATACACCATCTCAAGGACTTGCTGACGCATATGAAGCTGGAGATGTAAGAAGAGCTGCAACCATTATTTTTAGAGGTTCTGTTTTGTATGATGGTAGAGAGGTGGCATCTACTGTATCTAACCCAATGTACAATTATAAAGCATATTCATCAGCGTTTTACAATCAGGAATTTACAGACGTAAATCTTAGATATTTAAGATATGCTGAGGTAATATTAATGAAGGCTGAGGCTCTAAATGAATTAGGACAAACTTCAGAAGCGATTCCTTTGATCAATCAAATTAGACATAGAGCGGGATTAGGTGATACTCCAGCAACAGGTCAGTCAGATGTTAGAAAAGCAATTTATAAAGAAAGAAGATTAGAATTTGCTTTTGAGCACGACAGATGGTTTGATCTTGTAAGAACAGGACAGGCAGAAGCAGCTATGAAAGCTGATGTTAGCGCTACTTTCCCTAACGGAAAAACTTTTATAGTGGGTAAACATGAGTTATATCCAATTCCAGCTTTAGTGGTTCAACAATCTGGAGGGGTAACAACACAAAACCCTGGTTATTAATCAAAATCTTAAAAATCACTTCCCTTTAGATTTTCTAAGGGAAGTGATTATTTATTAAAATCTTAAATTTTTATAATGGTTAGAATTTCAGTTTTATTTTTAGCTTTTACTTTTTTTAGTTGTGGATCCAATGCCGATAAGTCGAAAGAAAATGTACAGGAAAATACTTCTGGCGTTACTGCATTAACAGACGAGCAGCTTTTAGATGCTGTTCAAAAACAAACTTTTAAATACTTCTGGGACTATGCAGAACCAAATTCTGGATTAGCGAGAGAACGTTATCATCCTGACGGAGTTTATCCTGAAAATGATTCGAATATCGTTACAACAGGTGGTTCAGGTTTCGGATTAATGGCACTTGTTTCAGGAATGTCTCAAGGTTATATTACTAAAGAGCAAGGGGTAGAAAGACTTAACAAAATTGCAGATTTTTTAGGCAAAGCAGATCGTTTTCATGGAGCATGGTCTCATTGGATTGACGGAAATACAGGAAAAGTAAAACCTTTTGGAACCAAGGATAATGGTGGTGATTTAGTCGAAACTTCATTTTTGGTTGCAGGAATGATTACCGTTCGTGAATATCTTAAAGATGGTTCTGAAAAAGAAAAAGCGGTAGCACAAAAATTTGATGCACTTTGGAAAGGTGTTGACTGGCAATGGTACACAAATAATAAAAATGTTTTGTACTGGCACTGGTCTCCGAGCTATGCTTGGGAGATGAATTTTCCATTAGAAGGATATAACGAATGTCTTATTACTTACGTAATGGCAGCGTCTTCACCAACGCATGCAATCGATGCGAAAGCATATCACGAAGGATGGGCGAGAAGCGGTGGTATAGTTTCTTCAAAAACAAAATACAATATCCCACTTATTTTAAAGCATAATGGTGCAGAAGAATTTGGAGGTCCATTATTCTGGGCGCATTATTCTTATGTAGGTTTAGATCCAAACCAGTTGACAGATAAATATGCTAACTATTGGGATTTAAATGTTAATCAGACTAAAATTAACTACGAATATTGTGTTGAAAATCCGAAAAAAATTGCGGGTTATGGACCAGAATATTGGGGATTAACAGCATCATATTCAAGAAATCCTGACGGTTCTATTGGATATAATGCACATATGCCAAGTAACGATCAAGGTGTGATTTCTCCGACAGCGGCAATTAGCTCAATCGTTTATACGCCAAAAGAATCAATGACATTTATTCGCAATTTATATGAGAATCATAAAGATGAAACTTGGGGAAATGCAGGTTTTTATGATGCTCTTAGTTTAGGAAATAAATGGGTAGCAAAACGTTATTTGGCAATTGATCAAGGTCCAGAAGTTGTAATGATCGAAAATTACAGAACAGGATTATTGTGGAAATTGTTTATGAATGCTCCAGAAGTAAAACAAGGCTTAACAAAACTTGGATTTAAATCTGGAAAATACGGAATTTAAGGTTCTATGAAAAATAAGTTAGCATTTATATTTCTGTTGTTTTCTATAGTTGTTTTTGGGCAGAGTGAAACAACTGGAAAAATCAATACAGTTATAATGTCTAAATATGAACTGGGATATGTTTTACATCGTCCAGCGAATGTTAAGGAGAAAAAACCATTGATTGTTTTTATTTCGGGCGATGGAGAAAAAGGAACCGATTTGGAGAAAGTAAAAATTAATGGTCCTTTAAAATATTTAAAAACACACCAATTAGACGCTTATGTTTTGGCCCCGCAATGCAAAGAAGACGAAAATTGGGATATAGAATCAATTTATCAGCTGATTGTAAAAATTCAGAAAGAGAATAAAATCGATTCAGAAAGAATATATGTTACTGGTTTGAGCTCAGGAGGTTGGGCTTCTTGGAATTTGGCTTTTTCACATCCGGATCTATTTGCAGCAAATGTACCTGTCGCGGGTTTTGTAGATTTAATTCAGTTAGAACATGCTTGTGAAATAGCTAATATTCCAACCAGAATTTTCCACGGATTACAGGATAATGTGGTAAATGTAAATTATGCCATCACGATTTATAATGAATTGAAAAAATGTAATACCAAAGATGTAAAGCTGACCATTTTTGATGATGCAAATCATGACAGCTGGACAAGAGTTTATGATAACAAAGAGATCTATGACTGGATGTTACAGCAAAGAAAAACGAATACAAACAAATAAATAGAATAGAATGAAAAACAAATTAGTCTTACTTTTTTTAGGATGCGCTGTTTTGGGTTATGCTCAAAAAAAGCCAGCTAAAAATACAGTGAAAATTAAACCAAAGTCTGAATTTGTGGCGGAATTAATGTCAAAAATGACTTTAGACGAGAAATTGGGTCAGTTAAACTTGCCAACATCTGGTGATATTACCACTGGGCAGGCAAACAGCTCAAATGTGGCAAAAAATATTGCTGAAGGAAAAGTGGGTGGTTTGTTCAACATTAAATCAGTTCAAAAAATTAAAGAAGTGCAGAAAATTGCGGTTGAAAAAAGCCGTTTAAAAATTCCGTTGCTTTTTGGTATGGACGTTATTCACGGTTACGAAACAACATTCCCAATTCCGTTAGGATTATCTTGTACTTGGGATATGGGATTAATTGAGAGAAGTGCACAAATTGCTGCAAAAGAAGCCAGTGCAGACGGAATTAACTGGACATTTTCTCCAATGGTTGATGTTTCTCGCGATCCAAGATGGGGAAGAGTTTCTGAAGGTTCAGGAGAAGATCCATACTTAGGAAGCCAGATTGCAAAAGCAATGGTGAATGGTTACCAACAGCATGATCTTTCAAAAAACAACTCAATTTTAGCTTGTGTTAAGCACTTTGCATTATATGGAGCTCCAGAAGGTGGACGTGATTACAACACTGTCGATATGAGCCACATCAGAATGTTTAATGACTATTTCCCTCCTTACAAAGCTGCAGTAGATGCTGGTGTAGGTTCGGTTATGGCTTCTTTCAACGAAGTTGACGGAATTCCAGCAACAGGAAACAAATGGTTAATGACAGATGTTTTAAGAAAACAATGGGGTTTTAAAGGATTTGTAGTAACAGATTTTACTGGAATTCCTGAAATGATTGAGCACGGAATGGGAGATTTACAAGCAGTTTCTGCTCAATCTCTAAATGCTGGTGTTGAAATGGATATGGTTGGAGAAGGTTTCTTAGGAACTTTGAAAAAATCTTTAGACGAAGGAAAAGTAAAAATCGAAACAATCGATAATGCTGTAAAACTTATTCTAGAAGCAAAATACGACTTAGGATTATTCCAAGATCCGTATAAATATTGTGATGAGAAGAGAGCAAAAACAGAGATTTTTACAACAGATAGCAGAAAAGAAGCACGTGATATTGCTGCACAATCTTTAGTTTTATTAAAAAACCAAAACCAGCTTTTACCACTTAAAAAATCTGGAACAATTGGTTTAATCGGACCATTGGCAGATGCTAAAGAAAACATGCCAGGAACTTGGAGTGTGGCTACAAAAATGGAAAATGCCGTTTCATTATTGAGAGGTATTAAAGAAGTAGCGGGAGCTGGAACTAAAGTTTTATATGCAAAAGGAAGTAACTTAGATTACGATGAAACTTTTGAAACTAATGCGACAATGTTCGGTAAAACTTTACACCGTGATGCTCGTTCAAAAGAAGATTTATTGGCAGAAGCTTTAAAAGTAGCAGAGCAGTCAGATGTAATTGTAGCAGCTTTAGGAGAATCTGCAGAAATGAGCGGAGAATCTAGCAGCCGTACAAACTTAGAAATTCCACAAGCGCAGAAAGATTTATTAAATGCGTTATTAAAAACTGGAAAACCAGTTGTTTTAGTTTTATTTGATGGACGTCCGTTAGTAATTACAGACGAAGAAAAAACAGTTCCAGCAATTTTAAATGCTTGGTTTGCTGGTACAGAAGCTGGTTATGCAATTGCTGATGTGTTATTCGGAGATGTAAATCCTTCAGGAAAATTGACTTCAACTTTCCCAAGAAGTGTTGGACAGTTACCAATTTATTATGCACACAAAAATACAGGAAGACCACTTTCTAACACAGAAGGGAAATTCGAGAAATTCAGATCAAATTATATTGACGAAAGAAACGAGCCTTTATTCCCATTCGGATTTGGTTTAAGCTATACAACTTTTGATTATTCAAACTTGAAAATTTCTTCTGATAAAATGAATCCATCTGGAAAATTGAAAGTAACTGTTGATGTAACAAATACTGGAAATTTTGACGGAAAAGAAACAGTTCAATTATACATTAGAGATTTAGTTGGTTCAGTAACAAGACCAGTTAGAGAATTAAAAGGTTTCCAAAAAATAGCACTTAAAAAAGGTGAAAAACAGACAGTAAGTTTTGATATTACTGTTGAAGATTTAAAATTTTATAACTCTGATTTACAATTTGTAGCAGAGCCAGGGCAGTTTGATATTTTCGTTGGAGGAAATTCAAATGCCGATAAGAAAGTTAGTTTTGAGTTAACTAAATAGTTGGTTTATTTGATTAGTGAAAAGCCCTTCGTTTGGAGGGCTTTTTTTCTAAAAAGACAAAACCTTTTTGTAATTTTTTAACTACGTTATTATGAATAAAATTAAAATATTTAGTGCCGTATGTCTTATTGCTTTCTCTTATTGCAATGCGCAAAAAAATGCAATAGTAGCACATCGCGGAGCTTGGAAAAAGAATAATCTGCCTGAAAATTCTATTGCATCATTAAGACATGCAATAGATTTAAAATTGCCAGGATCAGAGTTTGACGTTTGGAGAACAGCAGATGATTCACTTGTAATCAATCATGATGCCCATTACAACAAACTGCTTATTGAAGAAACGAATTATGCAGATTTGATAAAGTTTAAACTTTCTAACGGAGAAAAACTTCCAACACTACATGAATATATTTCAGAAGGAATGCGAAATAATAAGCATACACTTTTGGTTTGCGAAATTAAACCTTCGGAAATCAGTAAAGAAAGAGGACAAAAAACGGGTGTAGCAGCAGTCGAAACCATTAAAAAATTAAAAGCCAATAAAAATACCTGCTACATCAGTTTTGATTACGATATTCTAAAAAAAATCAGAGTAATAGATCCGAAAACTTCTCTGCAATATTTAGAAGGGAATAAATCTCCAAAAGAGGTAAAAGCGGATAAAATTAACGGTGTTGATTACCATTATTCTGTTTTTCAAAAACATCCTGAATGGATACAAGAAGCAAAGGATAATAAAATTATTCTAAATGCTTGGACTGTTAATGAGGCTAAAGATATGGATTGGATTATTGCACACAAATTCAATTACATTACTACAAACGAGCCCGAACTTTTAAAGGAAAGAAAAGAGATTAAAAAATAAGTTGTAAAGCTTAACTAAAGAATCTAACCATGAAGAATATATATAAACAATTTAAGCCAATTTTATTGCTTTCGATACTTTTCGGAAGTAGTCTTTCGGCACAAAATTCTGGGAAAACAGAATGGTTTGACCCTAGCAGACCGGCAACAACATATTGTAATCCGATAAATATTGGGTACAATTTTACGACTCATAATCACAACGGAATTCCAGAATCACGCCGTTCAAGCGCGGACCCAGTAATTATTACTTATAAAGGCGAATATTATTTATTTGCAACCAATCAGGCTGGTTTCTTTTGGAGTAAAGACATGTCAGACTGGAATTTTGTTTACGGGAGTTTCCAGAGGCAGCCAGGCGATGACGACCAATGTGCTCCAGCAGCGTGGGTTGTAAACGATACTTTATTTTATGTAGGTTCAACTTGGAAAAGAGATCATCCGATTTGGAAAACAGCAGATCCGAAATCGGGAAGATGGACACGCCACGTAGACAAAGCAATGCTGCCAACTTGGGATCCGGCAATTTTTCAAGATGATGACAAAAAAATATATATGTACTACGGCTCAAGCGGAAAATTACCACTTGTAGGTGTTGAGGTTGATTATAATACTTGGCTTCCAAAAGGAAATCAAGCAGACTATGCAGAATTGTATAAAGCGACAGAAGTAGAGGATATTCAGAAAGTTTATGGACAAGTTAAAGAAGTAG
>Ga0308157_10002486_pt1 | contig 30070 bp, 21 predicted proteins | sample PhyBR1_FD_201035 | JGI IMG/M metagenome (GOLD analysis project Ga0308157, IMG submission 201035) | Phyllosphere microbial communities from UC Gill Tract Community Farm, Albany, California, United States - DLSLB.R1 | ecosystem: Host-associated > Plants > Phyllosphere > Unclassified | place: USA...
TTTGATGGATCAAGGTTATCGGCTGGAGTCTAAAGATTTTGTAAAGACTTGGGCGGGGGGTGTAAACAAACTGTAAACAAGGCGTAAAAACCGCCGCTTTTTACGGGTTGTTTATGCCGGGGACGCGATTCTTTAGAACATTTTTACGGGCCGCGCCTTAGGCTGGACCTGTCTTCACTACCGGTCTTCTCGACCCGAATACATCATGAACAGCAGTTTTTGCGGTATCTGGGTGCCGCTGGTCACGCCCATGGAGCACGGCGACATCGATCTCGCGCGCCTGCAAACGCTGGCCGACGGCCTGATTACGCAAGGCGCCCATGGCCTGGTCGTCTGCGGCACCACCGGCGAAGCGCCGCAGCTGGACCTGACGGAACAAGCGGCTGCCCTGTCGGCCGTGCTGGAAACGGCGCACCGGCGCTGCCCGGTGCTGCTGGGCGTGGGCGGCAGCGACACCTTTGCCGCTGCCAGCAAGGTCAGGGCGTTCGACGATGATGATTTGGCCGGCTACCTGGTCTCCACGCCCGCCTACGTGCGGCCGTCGCAGGAAGGGCTGCTGCGTCACTTCGAGACCATTGCCGACGCCACCGACCGCCCCATCGTGCTGTACAACGTGCCGGCCCGTACCGGCGTGGACCTGTCGCTGGCCACCGCGCGCACGCTGGCGCAGCGCCCGCAGTTTGCCGCCATCAAGGAAGCGGGCGGCAGCCTGCAACGGATGGAAGAACTGGCGCGGCATACGCCCCTGTCCCTGCTGTGCGGCGACGATGCGCTGCTGTTCGCGGCGCTGTGCGGCGGCGGCGCTGGCGCCATTTCGGCATCGGCCCACATCCGCGTGGACCTGTACGTGCAGCTGTACGACCTGGTGCGCGCAGGCCGGCTGGCCGAGGCCATGACCCTGTTCGATCACCTGCTGCCGGTAATCCGGCTGCTGTTCTCGGAGCCGAATCCGGCGCCCCTCAAGGCCGCGCTGGCGATGCAGGGCCTGCTGCGCGACGAACTGCGCCTGCCCATGACACCAGCCAGCGATACCTGCCGCATGCAGCTGGCGGCGGCGCTGGCGACGCTCAACGCCATCCCGGCATATCTGCCTGAAGAGGAGGCGGCATGATCGTCGCACTGACTGGTAATGACAATAACGGCGCCGTCGCCGACCTGGCCGAGGAACTGGCGCTGCTGCGGGTGGCGGCCGGCAACCGCGTGCTGCTGGTGTGTCCCGAGCCGTGCGCCTACGATCCGCAGCTGTATGACGACCTGGTGATCGATGCGTCGCACAACACCACGCGCGATGCCGCCTCGCTGGCCGGCGCCGCCGTGATCGTGGCGCTGCTGCGCCACGAAGACCTGGAACACCGCGATCATGCGGTGCTGCTGGCCCGCCTGCGCGCGGCCAGCGAAGCCAATCCGGGCGCGCGCGTGCTGGTTGCTGTCACCCACGGCCGGCAACCGCTCACGCCCCACCAAACCGGGTGCCTGCTGGTATTCGTCGCCCAGTTGCCCGGTGCACGGCTGGCCGACACGCTGGTGCTCGACCACGATACCTACCATTCGTACCACAGCGCGCTGGAAGCGGATGCCTACAAGACCGCCAACGTGCTGTGCGCGCCCGAAGTGCGGCACCTGTATCGCCAGGTATTTAATACATCGAGAAGATAACGGCAGCGAGCCGGGCGGAATCACCGGCCGGCTCGAACAGGCAATACAGGAGGATTTGCTTAGAAGGTCTTGCTTAGAAGGTTTTGCTCAGAAGGTTTTACTGATAGTGAGCAGCAGCGCGGTCTTGCCTGTGAACTTGCCGTTGGCCGGCGACGCGTACGCGGTCTTGCTGCCGTTGGTGCCCACCACGGCCAGCGCTCCGGTCACCACGCCGAAGTCTTTCGTCGCGCCGATTTTCCAGTCGGTGTAGTTGGCGGCGTCGTTGTTCCGGATCTTTTGATGACCGGCGTGCAGGTTGATCACGAAGCCCTCTCCCGCCTCGATATTGGCGCCCACGTCCAGGTAACCGCTGTTTTTGCTGTCCACGAAGCCGAACAGGTTGGTCACCGCATGCGAATACTTGACGTACGCGGGGCCGAAACCGAGCTGGCCATACACCTCGGTGGTGTCGGCATTGACGAAGCCCGCCACGTGTTTCAGGCCGTTCGATGGATACACGTACGTGAGCACGCCCACGTCATACGAGACCGCATCGCTCACCTGGCCGCGTTTGCCCGCGTAGATATCGAGCTCCACATCGCCGTCGCCGCCGGCATCTTTGGTCCACTTGATGGACGACGCCCACGCGCCCACATACAAGCCGGTGGGGTTGTTGACGTAGTCCGCCCCGCCCTGCACCGCCGGCTGCAGGCGCGTTTGCGATATGCCGCGATAGCGGTAGTCCGACACCACGGCCGCATTGAAGCTGACCTCATTTGCCGGCTTGACGATATCCTCGGCGTGGGCGACGCCGGCGGCAAATCCGGCGCACAGCGCCGCAGCAAGTACCATTTTATTCATGTTGCACTTTCTATTAGTAGTGGGTGGTTTGCGTGAAACGCCCGAACTCCGCGCCGGGCAGCGACCGCATCACCGCTTCCATCACCGGGTTGACCATGGCCGCGCCCACGCACAGCCACACCTTCATGCGGGTGCCGTGCTCGCAGATTTCGATGCGGATGAATTCGAGCGAGTCGCCGCACATGCGCGTAACCAGGCGGCGCAACTGGGTGACCGATGCCGTGTCGACCTTGAGCATCATCACGCAAGGGAAGTGGTTCATAACGACTCCGATGAGGGCTAAGCGATGACTCCAGCTTATCGACCGCTCCGTAAAAACGGTCTAAAAAGACGGTGCCCCGCTGTAAACATCGTGTATAAATTGCCGCTGATTCCTCCGGTTGAGGATAGAATACGCAAAACGCGCACTAAAACTGTACATAAACCCAGTATCGAAATTATCAGCTTGATCACGTATGGCCACTAAAAAACCAGTTTCCGACTATAGCGAATCATCCATCCGCGTCCTCAAGGGCCTGGAACCAGTCAAGCAGCGCCCGGGCATGTACACCCGTACCGAGAACCCGCTGCACATCATTCAGGAAGTGATCGACAACGCCTCGGACGAAGCATTGGGCGGTCATTGCAAGAACATCGTCGTTACCCAGAACGCCGACGGCAGCATCACGGTGGAGGACGACGGCCGCGGCATCCCGGTCGGCCTGCACCCGGAAGAAGGCGTGCCTACGGTGGAAATCGTGTTTACGCGCCTGCACGCGGGCGGCAAGTTCGATAAAGGTTCGGGCGGCGCGTACGCGTTTTCCGGCGGTTTGCACGGCGTGGGCGTATCGGTTACCAACGCGCTGTCCAAGCGCCTCGAGATCACCGTGTGGCGCAAGGAGCCCAATGGCACCGGCCTGCACAACCTGGTGTTCGAGCATGGCGACGTGGTCGAGCCACTGACCTCCGTCGTTGCCCCGCGCGATGGCAAAAAGTCCGGCACCCGCGTCACCGCCTGGCCCGATGCCAAATACTTCGATTCGCCCGCCATCTCGCAAACCGAGCTGCAACGCCTGCTGCGCTCCAAGGCCGTGCTGCTGCCGGGCGTCACCGTCACGCTCACCAATGCCAAAACCGGTGAATCACAAACCTGGCAGTACAACGACGGCCTGCGCGGGTATCTGACCGAAGCGCTGGCGCAAGCCACCGATGGCGAAACCCTGATCCCGCTGTTCGAAGGTGCGCAGTTTGCCGGTCCCGACGCTGAAGGCTTTGCCGAAGGCGAAGGCGCGGCATGGGTGGTGGCATGGACCGAGCAAGGCGCCGTGGTGCGCGAATCGTATGTGAACCTGATCCCCACCCCCAACGGCGGCACCCACGAATCGGGCCTGCGCGACGGCCTGTATGGCGCCGTCAAAAACTTCGTCGAAATGCACTCGCTGCTGCCAAAAGGCGTCAAGCTGCTGCCCGAAGACGTGTTCGCGCGCGTATCGTTCGTATTGTCGGCCAAGGTGCTGGACCCGCAATTCCAGGGCCAGATCAAGGAGCGCCTCAACTCGCGCGACGCCGTGCGCCTGGTCTCCACGTATTCGAAACCGGCGCTCGAGCTCTGGCTCAATCACCACGTCGACTACGGCAAAAAGCTGGCCGAACTGGTGATCAAGCAGGCGCAATCGCGTCTGCGCTCGCTGCAGAAAGTGGAAAAGAAAAAGTCGTCGGGTGTGGCCGTTTTACCGGGCAAGCTGACCGATTGCGAATCGACCGATGTGACGCGCACCGAATTGTTCCTGGTCGAGGGCGATTCTGCGGGCGGTTCGGCCAAGATGGGCCGCGACAAGGAATTCCAGGCCATCCTGCCGCTGCGCGGCAAGGTGCTCAATTCCTGGGAAACCGACCGTGACCGCCTGTTCGCCAACAACGAGATCCACGATATCTCTGTGGCGATCGGCGTCGATCCGCACAATGCCACCGACACGCCGGATTTGTCCGGTCTGCGCTACGGCAAAATCTGCATCCTGTCCGATGCGGACGTCGATGGTTCGCACATCCAGGTGCTGCTGCTCACGCTGTTCTTCAAGCATTTCCCGGGCCTGATCGCCAACGGCAATATCTGCATCGCCCGTCCGCCACTGTACCGCGTGGATGCGCCAGCCCGTGGCAAGAAGCCGATCCAGAAGCTGTATGCACTCGACGCCGGCGAACTGGTGGCCATCGAGGACAAGCTGCGCAAGGACGGCCTGAAAGAAGGCGCCTGGTCGATCTCGCGCTTCAAGGGCCTGGGCGAGATGAACGCCGAACAGCTGTGGGAAACCACGATGAACCCCGACACGCGCCGCCTGCTGCCGGTGGCGCTGGGCGAGTACGAACACGGCGAATCGGCCGCGCGCTTCAATATGCTGATGGGTAAAGGCGAAGCAGCAGCGCGCCGCGCCTGGATCGAAGAACACGGCAACGAAGCCGAAGCAGATATCTAATCAAGAACGACTATGACTCAAGCAAATCTCTTTGACGAAGCGCTGCCGGACCCGGACGGCGCACTGCCGCCCGGCGGCCCCACCGACAGCGGCGAAACCCTCACGCTGTCCACGTTTGCCGAACGCGCCTATCTCGATTACGCCATCTCGGTGGTGAAGGGCCGCGCCCTGCCCGACGTGTGCGACGGCCAGAAGCCGGTGCAGCGCCGCATCCTGTATGCGATGAACGAAATGGGCCTGAACTCCACCGCCAAGCCGCGCAAATCGGCCACCGTGGTGGGTGACGTGCTCGGTAAATTGCACCCGCACGGTGACCAGTCGGTGTACGACGCCATGGTGCGCATGGCCCAGGACTTCTCGCTGCGCTATCCGCTGGTCGATGGCCAGGGTAACTTCGGCTCGCGTGACGGCGACGGCGCAGCAGCAATGCGCTACACCGAAGCGCGTTTGACGCCGATTGCCAAGGTGCTCATGGACGAGATCAATCTCGGCACCGTGGAATTCCAGGCCAACTACGACGGCTCCACCGAAGAACCGAGCCTGCTGCCGGCACGCCTGCCGATGGTGCTGCTCAATGGCGCCTCCGGTATTGCCGTGGGCCTGGCTACCGAAATCCCGTCGCACAACCTGACCGAAGTGGCGCAAGCGGCGGTGGCGATGATCCGCAACCCCAAGATTTCGCACGGCGAGTTGATGGCGCTGATTCCCGGCCCGGACTTCCCGGGCGGCGGCCAGATCATCACCCCGGCCACGCAAATCAGCGACATGTACGCCAATGGGCGCGGCAGCATGAAGGTGCGCGCGCGTTGGAAAATCGAAGAACTGGCGCGTGGCCAGTGGCAGGCCGTGGTGACCGAACTGCCGCCGGGCACCTCGTCGCAAAAGGTGCTGGAAGAAATCGAAGAGCTGACCAATCCCAAGGTCAAGATGGGCAAGAAGGCGCTGTCGCCGGAACAGCTGGCGTTGAAATCGCTGATCCTCAATTCGCTCGACACCATTCGCGACGAATCGGGCCGTGCAGCGGCCGTGCGCCTGGTGTTCGAGCCGAAATCGAAAAACCAGGACCAGACCGAATTCATGCTGATGCTGCTCGCGCATACGTCGCTCGAGTCGTCGTCGTCGATCAACCTGGTGATGATCGGCGGCGACGGCCGTCCGCGTCAAAAAGGGCTGACCGACATCCTGCAGGAGTGGATCGATTTCCGCTTCACCACCGTCACCCGCCGTACCCAGTTCAAGCTGGGCAAGGTCGATGCGCGCATCCATATCCTGGAAGGCCGCGAGACGATCCTGCTGAACATCGATGAAGTAATCAGCATCATCCGCAATTCGGACGAACCGAAAGCGGCGCTGATGGAACGCTTCCGCCTGTCGGAAATCCAGGCCGAAGACATCCTGGAAATCCGCCTGCGCCAGCTGGCGCGCCTGGAAGCGATCAAGATCCAGCAGGAGCTGGCCGACCTGCGCAAGGAACGCGGCATCCTGCAAGACCTGCTCGACAATCCTTCGTCGATGAAGCGTTTGATCATCAAGGAAATCGAGAACGATTCCAAGACCTATGGCGATGCCCGCCGTACCGTCATCGAAGAAGCGCAGAAAGCAGTCGTGGAACAGAAAGTGGTGGACGAACCGGTCACCGTGATCATCTCGGAAAAAGGCTGGATCCGCGCCCGCACCGGCGTGGGCCACGACGCCACCCAGTTCACCTTCAAGGCCGGCGATGCGCTGTACGGCGCCTTCGAATGCCGCACGGTGGACAACCTGCTGGCATTCGGCAGCAACGGCAAGGTCTACTCGGTGCCGGTGGCGGCATTGCCCAACGCCCGTGGCGATGGCGTGCCGGTCACCACGCTGATCGACCTGGCGACGGGTGCGCGCATCCTGCATTACTTCGCCGGCAGCGGCGCCACCCAGCTGATGCTCACCACCAGCGCCGGTTTCGGCTTCATCGCCAAGGCCGGTGACATGGTCAGCCGCATCAAGGGCGGCAAGTCGTTCATCACCCTGGACGAAGGCGACGTTCCGCTGCCGCCATCGGTGGTGGGTCCCGAAGCGAGCGCCGTGGCAGCGCTGTCGGCCAATGCCCGCGTGCTGGTGTTCGGCCTCGATGAAATGAAGGTGCTGACCAACGGTGGTCGCGGCGTAATCGTGATGGAGCTGGAAGACAAGGAAGTATTAGTGTCGGCCAAACCGATCAGCCAGAAAGGCGTAATCGTCAGCGGCATCGGCCGTGGCGCCAAGCCACAGGACGTGAGGCTGTCGGCGTCCGCCCTGGCGGAGCACATCGGCAAGCGCGCCCGCAAGGGCAAGGCGCTGGCCACGCGCATCAAGCCGAGTGGTTTGACGCCGATTGTGTAACTACCGGCAGCCTGGGCCCCGTCATTCCCGCGCAGGCGGGAATCCAATTTCTGCTTGCGCCATCACGGCGCGTGTGAATTAGATTCCCGCCTACGCGGGAATGACGACTCAACTGGCAGCAGTCAACCAATCCCTCCCCTTCCCATCCAGCGCCGCCGCAATCACCGGCTCCGGCAAGCTGTACACCGTCGCCCACGTCGCCCGGCCATCCGCGCTATTCGATGGAAAACTCGCGGTCTCGATCGGCCAGTGATATTTGCGCTTGAGCGTGCGCACAATTGCTGCCAGCGTTACCCTTCCGCGCAGCGGCTCGGCGCCGGTCTGGTCGGCATTGGACAGTAATACCGCCAGCACCGCGCCACGCGCAGTACGGGGGCCGGGGAAGACGGGAGTGTTCGAGGATTTGCGTGTCATGCGTGCATTCTAAATAAAAAAACGGGCGCACCCTCGCGGGTGCGCCCGTTTTTATGTACAGCTGCGATTTACAGCTGCGAATTAGTGCTTGGCAGCGGCTTCTTTAACGTCGGCAGCGGCTTTGGCGCGTACTGCGTCGGTTTTGTTGGCAGCCAGTGCCTTGTCTTCGGTAGCGTCAACGGTTTTCTTGATCGCTTTGGCGTCCGCTTTCACGGTTTTTTTCTCGGCCTTTTCCATTGCCTTGGCAACGTCTTTTTCGCCTTTGGCAGCTGCTTTGGCTTTGTCTTCAGGATCGGCCTTGGCTACTTTTTCGTTGGCTTTGGCAGCTTCGGTGTTGACCTTGGCTTGTGCTTCAGCGTGGGTCTGGTCGGCTTTGGCGACAGCCTTGTTGGCTTTTTTGTCGGCCTTGGCATCTACCTTGGCTTCTTTTTGTTCAGCCTTGGCGATATCCTTGTTGGCTTCGTTCTGGGCGCGGGTGGTGTCGGCGGTTTGGGCGAAGGCAGCGGTAGCGAACAGGCCGGCGATCAGGGTAGCGATGATTTTGCTCATGATAGTTCCTCTCAAATTTGTTTGGATACGTTCTTATTTAAATCCGCTTTCCGATTTTTGGAAGAAGCGCTAGGTCACGTAATCAGAATAACCAAACCAGCAAGTATTCACTGTACGCTACCGTACTAAACTGTTTATTTGATTGCAGGACGGGAATATAGGTCGATAATGGTGCTGACCGCATCGGCGCACACCGCGCAGAATTTATCGCTGCGATCAAACATCAAACACTGCATCTCGGGCCGGAAATAACCGGTCGCTTCATAGTTGGCGCCCTCGAACGCGCCCACCGTGTGCAGGTGCGGGTCGCGCGAAAACAGTTCGTGGGTGTGCTCCAGGTCTTTCCTGAACAACGCGCTCATTTCCGACTCGGGGCGGTTGGCGGCCCGCAGGGCGGCGCGCTCCTTCTGATACGCACGCGACGCGGTTTCATACGCTTCCTTGGGCCACGGCGTGGGCAGCGGCGTGCCTTCCTTGACGAATTTTTTCCATTTCAGCTTTGCAGGATCGCGCAGCGCCGTGGCATTCGGCTCCCACGGTTCGCGCCGGGCGCCGCCGGTGGCGTAGGCCACGGGCGACGTGTAGTACTCGTCGGCCAGGCCGGCAAAGTGGTGGCCGAATTCGTGCACGAACAGGTAGTTGGCCCAGTCGTTATTGGCCGCTGCGGTGCTGAACTGGCCGAAGATGCCGCCACCGCCATAGGTGTCGTTATTCACCAGGATTTCGATGAACTCGTACGACGCGTTTTGCGCCAGCTCGCGCAGCGCGCGATTATCGGTGGTCAGTACGTAACGTTCGCTGCCGAAGATGTCGTAGCGCGTGCCCAGGGTGGAGGCGTGATGCACGCCCGTCGATGGCCGCGATACGCCAGATTCGCTCGTGGGCACCGCCAGCGCCCACACGTTGAAGTCCCTGGCGCGCTCCTTGAACGGCGAGACGGAAAACAGATGGTCGGCCAGCTTGCGCGCGGTGGCTTCGAATTTTTTCATCTCGGCGGCCGTGTAGCCGTCGCCGAGGATCAGCAGATCGACCTTGTCTTTCGGGTCGCCGTTGACGCGGATGCCGATCGGCTTGACCGGCGCGGCCGGCTGCTTGCGCACCACATCCATGGCGCCGGCATCGACGCGGGTGGTCCATACGACCGAGAACGCGCCGCGCTCGTCGCGCTTGAGGATGCGCACCCGCACCGGCTGGTCGAACCTGGGAAAGCGCACCGATTCCTGGAAGCCGCGATTGGTGTGGCTGGCCTCTTCGGTGCTGGCCCATTCGGCAAACACGGTGGAAAAGCCGCGCGAGTACAGCAGGTTGCCGGTTTCGGCATCGACCACTTCCACCAGGTTGTTACCGCGATTGGTGTCGTCGATGGTGCGGGTCATGTCGCCCGGCCACGGTAGCGGCTCGATCACCACGCGGTCGACCGCGTATTGTTCGGACAGCGCATTGCCGCTGTGGAGGTAGTCCAGGCGGACGGTGGCGGGTTGTACCACTTGCGCCGCGTGGGCCGATGCAACGACCAGCAACAGCGCACCGAACAGGGATTTGAAGAACATGGAGGTCTCGCACAATGGTCGAAAGATGACGATTGTAGAGCAGGCAGAGGCTGTGAACAAACCGCAGCACTGAGGTCCGTCATTCCCGCGAAGGCGGGAATCTAATTTTTGGGCGGACCTGCGAAATTGGATTCCCGCATGCGCGGGAATGACGGCTCCAAGGGCAGCGGTCAGCGCTCGGCGCCCAGGCTATTGATAGAGCTACCTATACCGATACAACGGCTGCTGCAACTGGATCGGCCGGATATCCATGCGCAGCTTGAGCACCGAGTACGCCTCCACCTCGGTCGAGCTATACCCCACGCTGTTGATGGTTTTGCTGAAGCGGAACTCGAAGCCGATGTCCGGATACGAATCGCGCGGGTTGCCGAAGGCGATGCCGATGGCGTCCTGCTGGGCGTTGTCGATCAGGTTCACCATCAAGTCCAGCACCGCGTTGTTGCCGAGGATATCGTTGGTGTACACCACGCCGCGGGTGTCGGGCTGGTTCGGGTCGAGCTTGTTGTCGGCCTTGTCGGGCGATGGCGTGAATTCGCGCGTCACCAGGTTGAACTTGTCGCCCCGGTCCAGGTAGCTGATGGTGGCATTGCTGATATTAAAACCCTTGACGGCGCGGTCGGTGATTGCCGCCGACAGGTCCAGCAGCAGCGCGCCGCTGTAGCCGATGATTTCCACGTCGCGCTTGGCGTTGACCACCATTGCCGTGTTCTCGTCGATGCCGAGGCCGATCTGGTAACCTTTTTTCAGCATCACCGGGATCATCCGGGCAAAGCGGCCGCGCACCAGCAGGTGCTGGTCGATGAACACGTCGTCGCCGATGAAGCCCAGGCCCGGGGCAATTTCGTTACCGTCGGTCACGCCCTGCTTGAGCATGTCGAGCGTGGCCTTGGCATCGTAAAACATGGTGGTGCTCATGATGGCCGCGCCAGCGGACGAACCGGCCACCAGGCCGCCGTCGCGGTACACGTCCCACACGGCTTCGAGTGCCGCCGTGCGCGTGCCGTCCGGGCGCACCAGCGCCTTGGTGATGCGGGCCTGGTCGCCGCCGGTGAAGTAAATCCCGGTGGCGGAATGGATCAGGGCCACCACCTCCGGATCTTCGGCCGCCTTGCGGTAGTCGCTATTGGCCAGCGTAACGCCCAGTGGAATGAAAAACGCCTGGGCGCCGTATTGATTGAGTTTGTTGACCGTGTTCTGCGCCGCGTTCTCGGGATTGATCGATGCCGAGCCGAACACGCCGATGCGCGCGCCTTTGCCTCCCGCCAACAGCACGATCCGTTGCCAGACTTCCGCATTATCGGCGCGCAAGCCGCCGCCGATGATCACCAGGTTGCCCGCCGGCGGTGCCAGCACCGGCTTGGGCGGAGGTACCGCCTTGGCCGGTTTGACCGCCTTACCGGTGGGTGCCTTGGCTGCCGCAGCGGGTTGCGCCGCGTGTACGCCGAAGCTGGCAAGCACCAGCAGCCAGAGCACGAACAGGCGCTGGCACGTAAAACCTGAAAAATTCATGTTGCCCTTCCGAAGTGAAACCGGCGCCGGGGCTTGCGCGCGGCGCCGTGGTAATACAGATGATACCAATCAATTACTTAAGGCTATATTACATTGTAGAGGGGCAGTAAAAAACTATGTAAATTGATGGAATTATCCTGATCATTTAAACGCGTAGTTGGCACTGGCGAAGAAGCGGCGGCCACGCGGATCGGTGTAGGTCGGATCGTAGCCCGACAGGAAATAATACGCCTGGTTCGAGAACGGCGGCGAACGGTCAAACATGTTCTGGATGCCGGCGCGCAGCTTGAAGTTCTTGTTGACCTGCCACGCAGTGGACAGGTCCCACAGCGAGTAGGAGGTCACGTCGTTCGGTTTGACCACCGAGCCGTCGTCGAGGTTAATCGCCGAGTTCTGGTCGTGGTAACCGCTCGAAAACGTGTTCGAGAGCGTGGCCGACAGCGGGCCGTTGTCCCAGTCCACCGAAATGGTATGGCGCCAGCGCTGCACCACGCCGTCGGTGACGAAGCGGCCCAGGTTGCTCACAAAGGCTGCACCGTTATCGTTCTGGATCTTGGAATCGAGCACATAGGTGCCCGACAGGCGGCCACCGAAGCGGCCAACCGATGTCTTCACGCCGCTGTAATCGAGCACCAGGTCCAGGCCCGAGGCGATCTGGGCGCCACGGTTTTCCTTGCGCAGGTCGATGTAATCGATTTCGCCGTCGTCGTCGCGATGCACCAGGTCGGAATATTTGTCCAGGTTGCTCAGGATGACGTCGTCGCCGATCTCGCTGATCAGGTTGGTACGTTTGATGTGCCAGTAGTCCAGCGTCATCGACGCGTTGCGCGACGGCTGGATCACCATGCCGATCGACGCCTGCTTGCTTTTCTCGGGTTTCAGGTTGACGTTGGAATAACGCCGCGTGTCCCAGTTGTAGGCGCACTCGGCGTAATCGTTGTTCACCGTGGCGCAGTACACGGGGTCGGGCAAGGTGGCGGTGGCGCTGTACACGGTAGGACGGTACAGGTCGTTCATCGATGGCGCCCGGAAACCGCGCCCGGCAGACGCCCGGAACAGCATGGTCTTGGTAGGCGTGTAGGTCAGGCCCACCTTGGGACTGGCAGCGCCGCCCACGACCTGGTAGCGGTCGTAACGGGCGGAGACCTGCGCCTCCCACTGCTTGGTAAACGGCAGCAGCAGCTCGGCAAACACGGCTTTGACCTTGCGGCTGTCGCTGGTGCTGGCCACGCCTTCCACCGGTGCGAAGTCATCGTTGATGTTGTCGCTCATCAGCAGCTCGGACTGGTCGAAGCGCGAGCGCTCGCGCCGGTATTCGCCACCGACCGCCAGCCCGGCATCGCCACCGGCCAGCGTGCCAACCGAGCGCGACACCTTGAAGTCCACCGAATCCATCACGCCGCGCGCGTGCCGCACTTCGTCGTTGACCTGGTAGCTGTCGAGCAGCGCCCGGCCTTCGGCACTGGACGGGCCGAACGGATTGATCAGGCCGTCGATGATGCCCTGGCGCGTTTCGTTGTACAGCACGTAGCCGTGGGTGTCGCGGTCCTTGATGGTATTGACGCTATGGGTAATGCCCATGTCGTAGTCCCAGCCGTTTTTGCTGCCGGTCAGGCCCACGACGTAGCGCTGGCTTTCGCTGGTGAGCTCGCTGGTACGGCGGCCCGCTTCGTTCAGGCGCACCCGCAGCTCCACCTCGCCGGGAACGTCATCCTCGTCGTCCGGGTCGTACAGGCTGGGATCCGCCAGATTGTAGCCGGCCAGCGCCGGTATCACGCTGTAGTCCACGTAGGCGCGCACGCGCGCCGACGACCCCACGTACGTGGTGCGCGAACGGCTGAGCGCCACTTCGGCAAACAGCTGGGTGCTGGGCGAAATCTGGAACACGCCGCGGGTAAGCGAATTGACCTTGTTCGATTTGGGGAACAGTTCGGTGTCGCCCATGTAGTCGTAGGTACAGCCGTCGGGGCCGCCGGTGCCGGCAGGCAGGTGCAGATTGGCCGATGGCGCGCAGTTCGGTACCGATGGATTGATGATGGTGCTGGTAATGGGCCGGCCGTTGATGGTAAAGCCCTGCTGCTGCAAATAGTCGAGCTGGTTGCTGGACAGGCGGATATTGGCCGGCGACGTAAAGCCCGACAGCAGATGCGGCAGCCGCTCGGGCACGCGCAGGTCGCCCACGAATTTGCGCTGCGACGTGGACAGCGCGCTGGTGGCCTGGATGTCGGCCACGGTGAAGATATTGAAACCGTTCTTGTCGAGGTCGCCAAAACCTGCCGTGATGGTCGCCGTGCGCTTGCCCGCCCCACCCTCCTGGGTCTTGTTGCCGTAGGTACTGAGCTCGATACCCTTGAAATCCTTGCGCGTAATGAAGTTGATCACGCCGCCAATGGCGTCGGTACCGTACAGCGCCGAGGCGCCGTCCAGCAGCACCTCCACGCGCTGGATGGCGGCGGCGGGAATGTTGTTCAGGTCCACCCCGGCATCGTCACCGGGCGACGCGAAGTTGGCCATGCGGCGGCCGTTCAGCAGCACCAACGTGGACGACGTACCGATACCGCGCAGGTTGGCGCTGTTGAAACCGCGCTGGTCGCCGCCGACGTTGATGCTGGCGCCGTCGGTCAGGCCACCGACGTTGGACGACAGCCGCGCCACGATTTCCGACGCCGTGGTGACACCCACTTTTTCGATGTCGGCGCGGGTGATCACCTGCACCGGCAACGCGGTTTCCGATTCAATGCGGCGGATGGCCGAGCCGGTGATTTCCACCTTGGGCACCGGCTTGGCGGCCACGTCGGTTTCAGCGGCGGCAACCGGCGCAGCGGGGGCTTCCTGCGCCAGCGCACCCTGCCCGGTCAACCCGATCCACCCCACCATCCCCAGGCCCAGCGTGCGGCGCACCGCGTGAGCCATCGTCGAAATTCGCATGCCGTGCAGGTCTGCCATAGGTATTCTCATCTTAGGTGGTAATGTTATAAACAAATATTTAAACTTACTGTACGCATAAGTAGCCAAAAACTCAAGAATGCACCGCTCGATTCGCCCACTATGATTTACTTTGTGAAAATAGTGCTACATACTCAAGCGCTGAGCGCAACATCTGTCGTTTTTTACCCCACTCTTTTCCCAGCCGCCCGCCACCATGCAAGCACAAAAACACCCTCTTTCCGGCCTGCACAGCGCCAATGCGTTCGAGCTGACCAGTTTTCATTTCGGCACCCCCGGCGCCGGTAAAAAAGTCTATATCCAGGCCTCGCTGCACGCGGACGAAGTGCCGGGCATGCTGGTGGCGCAATTCCTGCGCAAGCAGCTGGCGGCGCTGGAGCAGGAAGGCCGCATCACCGGCGAAATCATCCTGGTGCCGGCCGCCAACCCGATCGGGCTGGCGCAGGCGATCCAGGGCGCCGCTTTCGGCCGTTTCGATCTGACCACCGGCATCAATTTCAACCGCAACTACAAGCACGTGTTCGACGAGCTCAAGGTGTCGCTCGACGGCCTGCTGGGCCAGGATGCGCCAGCCAATGTGCGCCTGGTGCGCGAGCACGCGCGCGCCTCGATCGCCACCTGGCAGCCGAAGACCGATGCCGAAACCCTGAAAAAAGTGCTGATGACGCTGGCCGTGGATGCCGACATCGTGCTCGATCTGCACTGCGATAACGAAGCCGTGATGCACCTGTACGCCGGCACCCCGCTGGCTCCTGCCGTGGCGCCGCTGTCCGCCCTGCTGGGCGCACATGCCCTGCTGCTGGCGCTGGAAGCGGGCGGCGAACCGTTCGACGAAGCGTGCAGCCGCCTGTGGTGGGACCTCGACCACCACTTTGCCGGCAAGTACCCGATTCCACCCGCCTGCGTGGCCGTCACGGTGGAACTGCGCGGCGAAGCCGAAGTGAGCTACGACCTGGCGCAGCGCGACGCCGATGCGCTGCTGCGCTACCTGGCGCTCAACGGCGTACTGCGCGACGATGCGGCGCCGACGGAGCTGCCGGCGCCGCTGTGCGCGGCCACGCCGCTGGAGGGCGTGGAACCGCTGTACGCGCCGCACCACGGCGTGCTGGTGTACACGCGCAACCTCGGCGAGCGGGTAGCACCGGGCGACGCCATCGCCGACCTGATCGACCCGGTGAGCGGCGAGACGACCGTGGTGCGCGCCAGCGTGGCCGGCGTGTTCTTTGCCCGCAGCGCCCACCGCCACGTATTGCGCGGCATGAACATCGGTAAAGTGGCGGGCGCCACCGCGTTCCGCGCCGGCGATTTGCTGAGCCAATAAAACCTTACTGCGACATACACATGGCCTTTAAAAAATTCAAGCTGCCGCACACGTTCGTCCTGCTGTTCATTATCCTGGCATTGATTGCTACCGCCACCTGGCTGGTCCCGGGCGGCAAATACGACACCCACCTGGTCAACGGCAAGCAGTTGATCGTGCCGGACAGTTTCCATTACGTGCCGAGCGCGCCGCAGGGCGTGGTCGCCCTGCTCAAGGCGCCGATCAAGGGTTTTGTGGAAGCGGCGCAAATCATCGCCTTTGTGCTGATCGTCGGCGGCGCGTTCGCCGTGCTGCACAAGACCGAGGCGGTCGATTCGATGATCAAGGCGCTGGCCCAGGCGCATAAAAACTCGCGGTTTATCCAGAAGGCGCTGATCCCCGTATTCGTCACCTTGTTCTCGATCGGCGGGGCGACCTTCGGCATGAACGAGGAAGCGATACCGTTTATCCTGATTTTCGTGCCGCTGGCGCTCGCCTTGGGGTACGACACGATTACCGGCGTGTCGATCCCGTTCCTCGGCTCGCAGGTGGGGTTCTCGGCGGCGTTCCTGAATCCGTTCAACGTGGGCATCGCCCAGGGCATTGCCGGCGTTCCCGTGTTTTCCGGCTGGGGCTACCGCCTGATCGCCTGGACCATCGCTACCGCCATCACGGTGGCGTTCCTGATGTGGTACGCGGCGCGCGTGAAAAAGAATCCGCAGTTGAGCCCCACGTATGCACTGGACCTGGAAAAACGCAAGGAGCAGCCCGACGGCCTGGGCGAATTTGGCGGCATGACCGCGCGCCATAAGCTGGTGCTATGGATGTTTGCCGGTTCGCTGGCGATCATGGTGGTGGGCGTGGTGCACTACGGCTGGTACATCGACGAGATTGCCGCGCTGTTCCTCACCATGGGCGTGGTGATTGGCCTGGTGGGCCGGCTCGATTCCGGCCAGATCGTCGACGGCTTCATTCAGGGCGCGCGCGACCTGGTGGGCACGGCGCTGGTGATCGCCCTGGCGCGCGGCACCATGATCCTGGCGCGCGACGCCCAGATCATCGACACCATGCTGCATGCGTTGACGCCCCTGGTGCAGTCGTCGTCGCCGATTTTCACGGCCTGGAAAATGTTCGGCATCCAGACCGTGATCAACTTTTTCATCCACTCGGGCACCGGCCAGGCCGCGCTCACCATGCCGATCATGGCGCCGCTGGCCGACCTGGTGGGCGTCACGCGCCAGACCGCGATCCTGGCCTTCCAGTTCGGCGAACTGACCACACCGATGATCCCCACGTCGGGCATCACCGTGGGCGTGCTGGCGCTGGCGCGGGTGCCATGGATCACCTGGGCCAAGTGGATGATCCCGCTACAACTGATCTACGCGGTGATGGCGCTGGCGCTGCTGGTACCGCCGGTGTTGATGCATTGGCAGTGATTATTGGATGGCTGGCCGTTGTAGATATCGGGGCGGTAGCGCTCCATCAACGACGCTGGCCGCAATGGCGCGGTAAAGCCGAACTGCGCATACAAGCCATGGCATCGCCGGTAGCCAGCGTGAAGCGGCGCAAACCCTGCAGGTCCGGGTGCGCCATCACGGCTTCCATCAAGCGCTTGCTGCATCCGTGGCCGCGCAACTCCGGCAGCACGAACACATCGACCAGATTGGCAAAGGTGGCGCCATCGGTCACCACGCGTGCAAAGCCGATCTGGCGACCGTCGAGGTACGCCCCAAAGCACAGCGAATTGGCGATGGCGCGGTCAAACACCGGGCGCGGCAATCCCTTGGCCCAGGTGGATTGTTCACTCAAAAAACGATACACCAGATCGGCGTCGAGTTCAGTCTGATCGTTACTGATGTGCAAAGTAGGCATGAATAGCGTGTCATAAACGGCAATGTTGACATATTTTTGTGCAGCTTGGGGTTTATAATCACCGCTGACTTTTTGCAGCCCCCTATTTCAGCTTTCACATCGCGCCTCTTAGAAAACCATCATGACTGATCAATTCTCCAAAAAAAGCGAAGCCTGGTCGGCCCGCTTTAACGAACCTGTTTCCGACCTCGTCAAACGCTACACGGCCTCGGTCTTCTTCGACAACCGCCTGGCCAAGGCCGATATCCAGGGTTCGCTGGCCCACGCCGAGATGCTGGCCGCCCAGGGCATCATCAGTGCCGCCGACCGCGCCGAGATCGAGCGCGGCATGGCGCAGATCCTGTCCGAAATCGAAGCGGGCAAGTTCGAATGGCTGCTCGACCTCGAAGACGTGCACCTGAATATCGAAAAACGCCTCACCGAACTGGTGGGCGACGCCGGCAAGCGCCTGCACACGGGCCGCTCGCGCAACGACCAGGTGGCCACCGATATCCGCCTGTACGTGCGCACGGCCATCGACGACGTGGTGCAACTGCTGAACGCGCTGCGCGGCGCGCTGACCGACCTGGCGGAAAAAAACGCCGACACCATCATGCCGGGTTTTACCCACATGCAGGTGGCGCAGCCGATCACGTTCGGCCACCACATGCTGGCGTACGTGGAAATGTTCGGCCGCGATGCCGAGCGCATGCTCGATTGCCGCAAACGCGTCAACCGCCTGCCGCTGGGCGCCGCTGCACTGGCCGGCACCACGTTCCCGATCGACCGCCTGCGCGTGGCTGCCACGCTGGGCTTTGACGACGTGTGCCACAACTCGCTCGACGCCGTCTCGGACCGCGATTTCGCCATCGAGTTCACCGCTGCCGCTTCCCTGATCATGATGCACGTGTCGCGCATGTCGGAAGAACTGATCATCTGGATGAGCCCGCGTGTTGGCTTCATCGACATCGCCGACCGCTTCTGCACCGGCTCGTCGATCATGCCGCAAAAGAAAAACCCGGACGTGCCGGAACTGGCGCGCGGTAAAACCGGCCGCGTGTACGGCCACCTGACCGGCCTGCTCACCCTGATGAAAGGCCAGCCGCTGGCCTACAACAAGGACAACCAGGAAGACAAGGAACCGCTGTTCGACACGGTGGACACCGTGGTCGATACGCTGCGCATCTTTGCCGACATGGCGGGCGGCATCACCGTCAAACCCGAGAACATGCGCGCTGCCGCGTTGCAAGGCTACGCCACTGCCACCGACCTGGCCGACTACCTGGTCAAAAAGGGCCTGCCGTTCCGCGATGCCCACGAAGCCGTGGCCCACGCCGTGCGCGCCTGCGACGACCTGAAAATCGACCTGTCGGAAATGTCGCTCGACCAGCTGCGCGCCTACTCGCCGCTGATCGACGACGACGTGTTTGCCGTGCTCACGCTCGAAGGTTCCGTTGCTGCACGCGACCACGTGGGCGGCACCGCGCCGAACCAGGTGCGCAAGGCAATTGCCCGCGTCCGCTCGCAACTGGGCTGATCCGCTAATGCATCTTGAACCGGGCCAGCGCCGAAAAGGCCGGCCCGGTCTGGTCTTGCTTGAGCAATAGCGTCAACTCGGTGTTGGTGCAAATCATGTTGACCAGGTTGATCTTGTCCCACGCCAGCTGTTTCAAGATGGCGTGATAAATCCCCGGTTGCCGGCTGGCGCCGGGGTCCAGGTGCAAGGTCACGGCATTCAGATCGTCGAGCCGCGCCAGCAAGCGCTCGCCGACGAACGCATCTTCGACCAGCGGCGCCAGGATGCGGCTGCAAATCACCATCACTTCATTCACTCCGCGCGTGACCGTCACGAACGCGCCGCGCAGCGGCTCGGTTGCCGCCAGCAGCTTGCGGTGGCATTCGTGCACACCGTCCGACTGCCGGAACGTGTACTCGGTCAGCTCGGTGCGCGTGGTCAGTTCGCCCGTTTTATGGACCAGCACGATATCCCGGCCAGGCTGGGCCGGCAAGCGTTCGGCCAGGCGGCGCAGCGCGGTGACTACTGCGGCCTGGCCCACCGGTTTCCATAAATCGTTTTCGAGTTGCGGCTGCAACTGGCGCGCCAACTCCGACAGGTTGATCAGTCCCCTTCTCAGCCCTTCCGTCAGAAAGGCCGATTCCAGCACGATGCGTTCAACTTTGGTGGCAATCGACAACATGACTATCCCCGCACTCTGTCTACGCCGGCGGAGCGCTATCGTCTCGTCCGGCATCAGGCAGTGTAATTCGGACGAGTAACAATCTAAACGATTTTCGCTGAAAAATTGTGCAGAGTGTTGCATCGCGGCCCATCCGAAATTGACGAGTTCGCCTTTAGGTAAGGGCGATACGCGATGGCTCATATGAGCCATTTTCTCTTGCACGACCCATTTCCGAAGTTTTTTGACTTGCCGATGGCAAGGGGAATAGTGTCGCCCGTTCCGGCTGGCATGACGCCGCCGTGCAACCATTTGGGAGAAGAGATGAACTTACGTAAGACCCTGCTTACTGCATCCATCGCCGCCTTGCCGCTGATGGCCACGACGACGGCCGAGGCCGCAACCACGCCCGCGAACGATCCCGGCAAGTCGGCCACACCGCAAGGCCAGACGGCACTCCAACCATTAATGGCAAAGCTGGCCGCGCGCGATGCCCAGCTCGGCCTTGGCGCCGACAGCAGCTCCCGCATCGCCAACCAGCATCCCGGCGATCCCGGCCAGAGCATCACGCGCATCCAGCATACCTACCAGGGCTTGCGCGTGTTCGGTTCCGAAGCGGTGGTGGTGACCGATGGCGGCGGCGAGATCGTCAGCATGTCGGTCAGCGAACGGCGCGCCGGGCTCGACGCCAACACGGCGCGCGTCCAAGGCCCTGACAGTTCCGTGACCGCCATCGGTCCGCAAGCCACGGCGCCCGCCAGCCTGAAGCCGGCGCTCACAGCCGATGCTGCCATTGCCCTCGTCGCCAACAAGGTAGCGCTCACCGGCAAGCACCGCTGGCCGCCCACGGCCGAACTGCTGATCTACCCGGTGCTGGCCACGGAACGCGTGGCAGCCGCTGCCGACAAGGCCGAAGACGAACTCAACGCACTCGACGTCGAAGACGTGGTACAGCGCTACGCCCTGGCCTATTACGTGCAAACCCGCATGATCGTGGACCGCAAACCGGTGTATGTCGACACCATCGTCGACGCCAGGACCGGTGAAATCATTGCCCAATGGCAGGCGCTGCAAACCGTGACCGGCACCGGCAACAGCCAGTACAACGGCGCCGTGCCGATCAGCACCAGCCCCACCGCCAGCGGCTTCCAGATGCTGGACCCCGCGCGCGGCACCGGCGGCAAGTTCGGCGGCATGGCGATCACCAACGCCAACCATAGCTCGCAAGAAAATCCCAGCCCCGGCAACGTCTACACCAACAGCACCAATACCTGGGGCGACGGCAAGCAGTACATACCGGGCGGCAGCACCACCAATGCCAACGGCCAGACCGCCGCCGTCAACGCGCTGTGGGGCCTGATGAACACGTACGACACCAATAAGAACGTGCTCGGCTGGCAATCGCTCGATGGCCGCAACACCGCCACCTATATCGCGGTGCACGTGGACAATGCCTACGACAACGCGTTTTACGATTCCGGCTGCAAATGCATGTTCATCGGCGATGGCGGCCAATATTTCTACAACCTGGGATCGATCGATGTCATTGCCCACGAAATGTCGCACGGCGTGACCGACGCTACCTCGAACCTGGTGTACGCCGGCGAATCGGGCGGCCTCAACGAATCGAACTCGGACATCGGCGGCGACATGGTGGAAGCGTATGCGCGCGCCGGCGGCACCGGCGCCGTGGTGCCCGCCACCGGCAACGACTGGATGACCGGCAAGGAGATTGCCCGCAACGGCCAGCCGCTGCGCTGGTTGTACAAGCCCAGCAAGGACGGCCGCAGTCCCGATGCCTGGAGCACCAGCCTGAAAAACATCGATGTCCACTATTCCAGCGGCCCCAACAACCGGATGTTTTATTTCCTGTCGCAAGGATCCAACGCCAGTTCCGGCAGCGATTTCTACAGCGCTTACCTGACCAGGAGTCCGGCGGCGATGACCGGCATCGGCAACGACAAGGCGTACCGCATCTGGTTCAAGGCCAACACCACCAAGTTCACGTCCGGCACCAACTATGCCGACGCCCGCGCCAAGGTGTTGCTGGCGGCGCAGGAGTTGTACGGTCCCACGTCGAAAGAGGCGATTGCCGTGCAACGCGCCTACGCCGCCATCAACGTGGGCAACGACGTGGATGAAACCGCGCCCGGCTCGAGCCTGGTCATCACCACCCAGCCGGCCAGCGTGACCGTCGCGGCCGGCGCCGCCGCGTCGTTTAGCGTGGCGGCCGGCGGCGGCACCGCGCCGTACACGTACACCTGGTACCGCAACGGCGCCCCGCTGGCCGGCGCCAACGGTCCCACCTACTCGCTGACCGCCACCGTGGCCGACAACGGCGCCGTGTTCAAGGCGGTGGTGAAGGATGCCGCGTCGCCGCCCGCCAGCGCCGCCTCGGCCGGGGCCACACTCACCGTGGTAAGCGGTGGCGGCGGTGCCACCGAGCGCGTGATCAATGGCGGTTTCGAAGCGGGCACCAGCGGCTGGAGCGGCACCACCGACGCCATCGGCGCATTCAGCGGCCAGCGCCCCTACGAGGGCGCGCGCTACGCCTGGCTGGGCGGCAACGGCCGGCGCAGCACCGAAACGCTGACCCAGAGCGTGGCGATCCCGGCCGCCGCCACCGCCACGCTGAGCTTTGCGTTGCACATCGACACCAGCGAGCGCGGTACCCGTCCCTATGACCGGCTGGTAGTGCTGGTGAAAAATGCCAACGGCGCAGTGCTCGATACGCTGGCAACGTACTCGAACAGCAATGCCGCCGATGGCTACCAGGTGCGCACGTTCGACCTGTCGCGGTTCCGCGGGCAAACGGTAACGCTGTCATTCGTGGCGACCGAGGATTCGTCGCTGCAAACGTCGTTTGTGATCGACAAGGTGAGTGTGGTGACGAAGTAAGCAATCACTGCCGCACCTGGCGCCGTCATTCCCGCGCAGGCGGGAATCCAATTTCTGGCTGCGTTATCGCGGCTCGTCAATATTAGGCTCCCGCCTGCGCGGGAGCGACGGAACCAGGTCAGTGCTTACGCTGCCACCACCATTTGATCTGCAACAGTACCCCACCCTCCCCTCCGATCTAGCGTGAGCTATCCGCTCAGGCGGCCTCAGCGCCATCATCCGATGTCTGCTGGAACCGGGTTCAGGAGGACAAGATGAATCTGCACACGTCGTTGTTACTTGCACGCATGGCCGGCATTGCCGCCTCCACCCTGGCGGCCACTGTCGCCGCCCAGCCACAGGGACAGCCGCTGGCACCGGCGATGATGGGCGGCCCGGTGGCGCCGCCCACACCGCAGGACAGCGCCAACCTGGCGGCGCGCCTCGCTGCCCTGGACCATTCGCGCAACCTGGCTGCCGCGCCCGGCTACAGCTTCCGCATCGCTGCCCACCACCCGGGCGCCGCCGGCCGGAAAATCTCGCGCATACAGCACACGTACCACGGCTTGCGCGTGTTCGGCTCCGAAGCCGTGGTGGTCACCGGTGACCAGGGCGCCATCACCGGCACCTCGGTGACGGACCGCCGGCCCGGCGCAACCGCTGGCCAGGGCCTGGCCGCCACGCCGCTGCCGGCGCCGGCCGACCTGAAACCGTCGCTGTCGCCGCAACAGGCGATTGCAGTGGCGATCCGCGCCGTGCACACAATCGCGGCCGGCATCGAGCACCGCTGGCCGCCCACGGCCGAACTGCTGCTGTATCCAATCGTGGCCAGCACCCGCACACTGGCCGCTGCCAACAAGCCCGAAGCGGAACTCAATGCGCTGGACGTGGAAGACGTGGTACAGCGCTACGAACTGGCCTACTACGTCAAGACCCGCATGGTGCGCGATAAACAGCCGGAGTACCACGACACCATCGTCAACGCCAGAACCGGCGCCATCATCGCGCAATGGAAAGCGCTGCAAACGCTGGATGCGGGCACCGGCAACAGCCAGTACAACGGCGTGGTGACGCTGAGCACGTCGAAAAACGGCGACCAGTTCCGCATGCTCGACGCCACGCGCGGCAAGGGCGGGCGCTTCGGCGGCATGGCCATTACCAATGCCGACCACAGTTCGATGTACAACCCCGATCCCGGCGACGTCTACGCCGCCGCCAGCAATACCTGGGGCGACGGCAAGCAGTACAACGGCGGCAGCACGGTCGACGCCAACGGCCAGACCGCCGCCGTCAACGCGTTCTGGGGCCTGATGAACACTTACGACACCAACCGCAACGTCCTGGGTTGGCAGTCCCTCGACGGCAACAATACCGCCACCCACATCGCGGTGCACGTGGACCGCGACTACGACAACGCGTTCTACGACGACCGCTGCAAGTGCATGTTCATCGGCGACGGCGGCTCGTACTTCTACAACCTCGGCTCGATCGACGTCATTGGCCACGAAATGTCACACGGCGTCACCGCCGCCACGGCGGACCTGGTGTACTCGGGCGAATCGGGGGGGCTCAATGAATCGCACTCGGACATCGGCGGCGAGATGGTGGAAGCGTACGCGCGCGCCGGCGGCACCGGCGCCGTGGTGCCGGAAAAGGGCAACGACTGGATGGTGGGCCAGGAGATCAGCCGCGACCACGAACCGCTGCGCTTCATGATCAAGCCGAGCAAGGATGGCAAGAGCGCGGACGCCTGGAGCAGCACCCTGAAAAAGCTGGACGTGCACTATTCGAGCGGCCCGAATAACCGCATGTTCTACTTCCTGTCGCAGGGATCGAGCGCCGACACGGCCAGTGACCGCTACAGCAAATACCTGGTGAAGGCGCCGCAGGCGATGACGGGCATCGGCAACGACAAGGCGTACCGGATCTGGTTCCGCGCCCTGACGACCAAGTTCACGTCATCGACCAACTACGCCACCGCGCGCGCCAAAGTGCTGGAAGCGGCGCAGGAGCTGTACGGCGCCGGCTCGAAGGAAGCCGTGGCCGTGCAGCGCGCCTACGCCGCCATCAACGTCGGTGACGACATTGACGAATCGAAGTAACGCCCGGGCGACGCGACTCAGCGCACCGTGACGAACACCGGGTTCGAATAGAACCACAGGCTGCGGTAGTTGCGGTCGTTGATGTCGTTGAAGCGCTGGGTATTATCAGCGGTGGACGTGCGCTGGTCGGCCAGCGGTTCGCCGGCGGCAGTCAGGCCGGCGACGTCGGTCCCCAGGTTGGTGCCGCGCAGGCGGAAGTACTGGCTCCTGGACGCGGTGGTTTCGTAGCTGATGCTGGTGTAGCCATCCGCGTCCACCTTCCAGTCGGCGCTGGTGAAGCGCTTGACGACCTTGGTGCTGGCATTGGTGGCCACGGCGTAGGCGGCGGTGCCCGGCGCCGCCCTGGCGCCCACGTCGCCCACGATCAGGTCCACGTGGTCCACCACCGGTTTCACGCTGGCCGACGTGCCGCTGTCCACCGGCTTTTCGTAATTGTTTTTGGCGGGGCTCTTGAAGCGGATGGTGACCACCACTTTTTCGCCGCTGGCCACTTTGAGTTCCCCGCCCATTTCCTTGCGGTCGGTGGTGCTGGCCAGGTTGAAGTCGAGCGCGTTCACCAGGTCGCCGTACACCGAGAACATTTTGCCCGAGCGCAGTCCCTGCAGCAGGTCTTTGGTGGTCGGCGCGCCGGTGGCGGTGTTGAACACGTAGTTCTTGGCGTATTCACCCGGGAAGTAGCCGCTGCTGTTGCCGCCCACGATCTTGAAGTGGGTGTCGGAATCGGTGAGATTCCATACGCGACGGCCTTCGCCCAGCAGCGCATCCCACACGCCGCCCACCTTGGCCACCACGACATCGACGCCGCCGTATGCACGCAGCGGCGCGTTCTCCGCCGTGTACGCGGCCGTGTAGCCGCCACGGTCCGGCTCCATCTGGTTGCCCACCATGCCTTCGATGGCGAACATGATGTTGGGGGCAATATCGTTAAAGCGGCGGAAGTCTTCCACCGTGTAGCTGCCCTTGTTGCGCGACGGGTGATTGATCACCGCGTAGCTGGTGTCCGGGTGGTTCTCCTTTAGCCAGGTGATGGCCTTGAGGGCATCGTCGGCGGTCTTGTTGTAGCGGGTTTCGCCATATTTGGCTTTCCATGTCGCCAGGTCGGTGGCGTCGAACATGGCGGCGTCGCGCGTGGTGAACAGGTATTCGAACTCGCGCACGGCGCGGGTGCTCACGGCCAGTTTGTCGGCGCCTTCGAAGATGCCGATGCCGATGTGGTCATGGGTGGGCATGTCCCACTCGAAACCGGAGAAAATCAGCTTGTCGGCATAGGTTCCGGCCGTTTGCAGCGCGGCGATGCGTGGCAACTCGTACCGTTCCACGCCGGTCGCCATCGGGATTGGCGTGGCCAGCAGGTTGCCCTTGTCGTCGCGGGTCGATACGCGCAGGTGGTTGGTCACGGCCATCCAGTCCAGGCCATACGTGGTGAAGGCCTTGGCCAGCACCTTGTCCAGGGTCTGGCTGATGTCGGCATCGGCCGATTGCGTGGTGTGGGTGTGCAGATCGCCGGCGATCCAGCGGCCCTGGGCGATTGGCGGCACGTTGTTGTCGATGGTGTCGTCGCCGCCACCGCAGGCAACGGCAGCAATCGCGATGGCCAGCGCGGTGGGGATCAGCATGTGGCGCGGGGACAGATTTTTGAAACGCAACATTGTAGCTTCCTGGTGGTGAAATCTCGAAGCGGGCACACTAACATTGGCCTGTTACCGCTTGATGACTGCTGCTATCATCTTCGACCAACATCGTCACCGAAACAGGAATAGCAAAATGACCATAGGCGGAAAAACCATCGAAGAGGCGCTGGCCTCGCTGTCGGACATGACGGCAGGTGCAGTGCCGATCGCCAGGGACGAACACCTGGAACGCGTGGCGCGCGCGCAGGCCTTCATGCGCGCGCAAGGCGTGGCGGCGATCTACATCAACGCCGGCGCCAACCTCACCTACTTCACCGGCACCAAGTGGCATGCCAGCGAACGCATGGTGGGCGCCATCCTGCCGGCCAGCGGCGCCATCGAATACATCGCCCCCGCGTTCGAGGAAAGCACGCTGAAAGACTTCATGCTGGTGGACGGCCCGGTCAACTGCTGGGAAGAGCACGAAAGCCCGTACCAGTTGTTCATCGATACGCTGGCGCGCATGGGCATCGCGCCAAATGCGCAGGCCGCGCCGCGCATCGGCATCTGCGAGAGCGCCGCGTTCTTCATCTATGACGGCATCCGCCCGCTGGCCACAGGCTATGCGCTGGAAAACGCCAGCCTGGTGACGGCACACTGCCGCACCCGCAAATCAGCCAACGAAATCGCGCTGATGCAGCGCGCCAAGGACATGACGCTGGCAGTGCACGTGGCCACCGCCTCGATGCTGCGCGAAGGGATCACCACCACCGAGGTGGAACAGTTCATCGAACAGGCGCACCGCAAGGTGGGCGCCAGCGGTTCGTACTTCGTGATCGTGCTGTTTGGCGAAGCGACCGCGTATCCGCACGGCGTGAGCTATGTCCAGACCTTGAAGCCGGGCGACACGGTGTTGATCGATACCGGCTGCAAGCTGCACAACTACATCTCCGATATCACCCGCACCTATGTGTACGGCGCCATCAGCGAGCGTCAGCGGTCGGTGTGGAACAGCGAGAAGAAGGCGCAACTGGCGGCGTTCGCCGCGGCGCAACTGGGCGTGCCGTGCGAAGCGGTGGACCAGGCGGCCCGGCGTTCGCTGGAAGAAGATGGTTACGGTCCCGGCTACAAGCTGCCAGGCCTGCCGCACCGCACCGGTCACGGCATCGGTCTCGATATCCACGAGTGGCCGTACCTGGTGGGCGGTAACACCACGCCGCTGGACGTGGGCATGTGTTTTTCAAACGAGCCGATGATCTGCATCCCCGGCGAATTCGGCGTGCGCCACGAAGACCATTTTTATATGACGGCAGATGGTCCCAAGTGGTTCACCGAACCGGCGCACAGCATCGACGATCCATTCGGCCTGAGCGTTTAAGCCTTTAAATCCTTGACCGCGCGGTAGAAGCGCAATGGCACGGTGGCGGTGAATTCGCTGCCTACCGTGCGGCCGACGATGATCGGGGTGTAGATGTGGCGCATGGGCGAAGCGCTGCGGTGCGTGAACACCTGGCCCTGCGCCGACTCGCCGGTGGGCGCATAGCCGAACATGGCGATGCGGGCCAGGAAGGCCGTACTGTCGGCCACGGCCACCTTGCCGCGCACGGGCAAGTGCTCGATAGCCGCGGCGCCGATGTAGCCAGCCACGCCCAGCATGGCAATGCGCAAAATCCCCACGATATCGAAACCGCGCGGCAGCAGCCCTACCGCCGCCAGGCACAGGATGGCGACACCGATGGTGGCCCAGGTACGCGGGTTTTCCAGGGGATTGAGTACAAAATTAGTCTTGGTGAAGATCGCCATGCCCGCCGCCTGCTGAAAGAAAACGCTATTGTGCAGCGCGGGCGGGGAAAAGGAAAGCGCCAACCCGCACGGCCAAAGCCGGGGTCGGACCCTGTACGGGGTCCGACCCCATGTGGTAACGCCGGCTTCCCGTTTAATGTTTTGCGGGCTGGGGTTCAAGCACGCTTCATCACCAGCGTCAGGATATCGTAGCTGGCCACCAGTTCGTCGCGCTGGTTGGTGACCTGCACGTCCCATGCCACCACGCCCTGCCCCACGCCCTTGTCGTCGGTGCGGTTGCGGTCTACCTTGCGCTTGCAGGTGAGGCGTGCGCGGATGGTGTCGCCGATGGCCACCGGCGCCACGAAGCGCAGGTTGTCGAGGCCATAGTTGGCCAGCACCGGTCCCGGGGCGGGCGAGACGAACAGCCCGGCGGCGGCCGACAGCACGAAGTAGCCGTGGGCAATGCGCTGGCCGAACTGCGTGTCCTTCGCCGCGATGTCGTCGAAGTGCATGTAAAAATAATCGCCCGACACGCCGCCGAAGTTGACGATGTCCGCCTCGCTGACGGTACGGCGGTGCGTGAGCAGCGAGTCCCCCGTGTGCAGCTCCTCGAAGTATTTGCGGAACGGGTGCACTTCGCTTTCCTGTACCCGCGCGCCGCGCACATATTCTCCTGTCACTGCCGCCAGCATGGTGGGCGAGCCCTGCACAGCCGCGCGCTGCAGGAAGTGGCGCACGGCGCGGATGCCGCCCAGTTCCTCGCCGCCACCGGCGCGTCCCGGCCCGCCGTGTTTCAGCTGCGGCAGCGGCGAGCCGTGGCCGGTGGAGTCGACCGCCGCTTCGCGCTCGAGGATCAATACCCGGCCGTGCGACGCGGCTGCCATGGGCACCGCGTAGGCCGCAATCGCCGGCTCCTTGGTGACCAGCGTGGATACCAGCGACCCCTTGCCGCGCGCGGCCAGCGCCAATGCCTCGTCGATGCCGTGGTAGCTGATGATGGTGCTCACCGGGCCGAACGCCTCCACGTCGTGCACGGCGTCGTTGGTCATGCCGTCGCGGCACAGCAGCAGCGTGGGCGCGAAGAAAGCGCCAGCGCCCACGCCGTCGCCCACCGGCTCGAAACCATCGGCGGCGCCGAACAGCACCTCGTTGCCGTGCGCGAGCATCGCCAGGCGCTCTGCCACGTCGCGCTGCTGGTCTTTCGACGCCAGTGCGCCCATGCGCACGCCGTCCACCGAAGGATCGCCCACGGATACTTTGGCCAGGCGCTCGCGCAGGCGCGTGCCCACCGCATCGACCATCGCCTCGGGCACGATGATGCGGCGGATGGCCGTGCACTTCTGCCCTGCCTTGCCGGTCATTTCGCGCGCCACTTCCTTGACGAACAGGTCGAACTCGGGATCGTCGGGCGTGATGTCGGGCGCCAGGATGGCGCAGTTGAGCGAATCGGCTTCGGCGGTGAACGGCACCGAGTTGGCGACCAGGTTACGGTTCACGCGCAGTTTGGCGGCGGTGTCGGCCGAGCCGGTGAAGGTGACGGCGTCAAAACCGTCCAGGCGGTCGAGCAGGTCGCCGGTGGAGCCGATCACCAGTTGCAGCGCGCCGTCGGGCAGCAGGCCCGATTCGTGGATCATGCGCACCACGGCCTCGGTCAGGTAGCTGGTCGCCGTGGCCGGCTTGCCGATGCACGGCATGGCAGCGAGAAAACTCGGTGCAAATTTTTCCAGCAGGCCCCAGATCGGAAAATTGAAGGCGTTGATGTGCACCGCCACGCCGCCGCGCGGCACCAGGATGTGGGTGCCGGCAAAGCCGCCGTTCTTGCCCAGCGCGATGGCCGGTCCTTCGTGCAGCACGTTGGACGATGGCAGCTCGCGCCCGCCCATGCTGGCATACGCAAACAGGGTGCCGGTGCCGCCTTCGATATCGACCCAGCTGTCGGCGCGGGTGGCGCCGGTGAGGTGCGAGATCGCGTACAGCTCTTCCTTGCGCTCGACCAGGTACAGCGCCAGCGCCTTCAGGCGCGCGGCGCGCTGCTGGAAGTCGAGCTTCATCAGGCCCGGCACACCGGTCTTGCGTGCGTAGTGGACCGCTTC
>Ga0308157_10002487_pt1 | contig 30056 bp, 29 predicted proteins | sample PhyBR1_FD_201035 | JGI IMG/M metagenome (GOLD analysis project Ga0308157, IMG submission 201035) | Phyllosphere microbial communities from UC Gill Tract Community Farm, Albany, California, United States - DLSLB.R1 | ecosystem: Host-associated > Plants > Phyllosphere > Unclassified | place: USA...
GTCATGCTGACTGCCATTCGATATATCTAGCCCTATGATTTGTTTGCTGTTCGGATGATAGATCACTTGTACTTTTAGCGTATATTTCTTCTTTTTACCACTGTAGAATTTACTCTGATTTTTTTTTCGGACGTTCTATTGAACATTCTGTCGCATCAATAATTACCCAGTTAAAGTGTTCGTCTGCCGTGGTAATGCTTCGTTTTGGCAGAGTAAAACGTCTTGATTTCATCAATGCATCTTCAACCTTTTTAATGGTTCGATTCACATTACTTTCAGCGATATGGTAATTTGCCGCTAATTCCAGTTGAGTGCTGTAGTTCCGTAAGTAATTGAGAGTTAATAACAACTGATCCTCTATATCTAAAGTATGAGGACGACCTGATTTCTTTTTGAGTGATTCTGCTTTTTCTAAAACCTCTACCATTTCAGTAAAAACATGTCGAGGTACGCCAACCAAGCGTTTGAATTCAGAATCTGAAAAACGATTTAATTTCTGATATCTCATGAAATTTATATTGAGGTGGTTTTTACTTTCGCAAGAGGTCTCATATAAGTAGCAAATATATGATTGATATGCTGAGACTTAATTATAGATGCTATATGCAGATTAATTCAAGAAATTAAATATAGAGTAGCTATTTAAAAAGCACAGCTATTCCTCTATTTTTAATACTCGCTCCTTCAGGATTGAGTATACCGAAGTCCTCCAAAATCCGAGTATCCTATTGCTTGGTGTGCTTATACGTTCGGATTTTCCGGCGTGATATAACTCTATTCTGCATAAAAAAATGGAATAAAAATGGATACAACCAAGAAATAAATTGGATAGTTTTAACCGTTTTAAATCCCGAAGATGATCTTAATATATAGGAGATCATCAAATGACAGGTTCATATATCTCGATTCAAAATGGAGATAAAAATTTTAGTGCTTATTTAGCTATACCTGAAGTGGGACATGGACCAGGGATCGTACTTTGCCAAGAAATTTTTGGTATTAATGCTGTGATGCGTGAGAAAGCTGATTTCTTAGCAGAGGAGGGGTATACGGTTTTAGTCCCAGATTTATTTTGGCGTACTGAACCCGGAATTGAATTAGGCTATAACGATGAAGATTTCCAAAAAGCATTTACGCTTTATCAAAATTTTAATGAAGATTTAGGTATTGAAGATATTCAGGCTACTCTGAATACCCTAAAAAATTTAAAAGAATGTGATCAAGATGTCGGACTTAGTGTAGTTGGCTACTGCCTAGGCGGTAAATTAGCTTATTTAGCAGCTTGTCGTATCCCAGAATTGGTTTGTGCAGTGGGTTACTACGGAGTAGGTATTGAAAATAACCTAGAGGAAGCCAAAAATATTCAAGGCAAACTAGTCTTACATATGGCAGAACAGGATCAATTCTGCCCAATCAGTGTACGTAATCAAATTATCCAAACCCTATCTGCTTATAAAAATGTACAAAGCTATATTTATAACAACGTAGATCATGCATTTGCTCGTCCGCACGGTATGCATTATCACAAACCAAGTGCATTAATTGCGCATGAACGTACAGTAACAGCGTTACGCAAACAAGTTGGCCCAGATTATGACTTAGAAGCACTTTGGGAAGAACATGTACGTTTTGAGTTTGATACCCGTGATGTCAAGGCGACGATGGCAACAATGGTAGCAGAACCGTATGTTAACCATATTCCAACCTTAACCGGTGGTGTGGGTTACGCACAATTGTCACGTTTTTACCGTCATCATTTTGTACATAACAACCCACAAGATATGACTTTAACTCCAATTTCAAGAACAGTCGGGGTAACTCAAGTGGTCGATGAATTCATTATGAGCTTTACTCATGATGAAGAGATTGACTGGCTTATTCCTGGAATTAAACCTACTGGAAAATATGTGGAAATCCCAATGCTTGGGGTAATTAAATTCCGTGGCCCAAAACTTTGTCATGAACATATTTATTGGGACCAGGCCAGTATTTTAGTGCAGTTGGGTTTACTTGATCCGACAGGATTACCAGTCGCAGGCGCCGTGACAGCACACAAACTTTTAGATGAAGCACTGCCATCGAATGAGCTAATGTCGACTTGGCCATCAAGTGAAGGTAAGAGCATCGATTAACCTATATTTACTGCGTTATTTATTTTTTGCACCCATCAGGTACATGATTGAAATATAGAATTTATCTGACTGCTTTTAAACAGGGAACCGTTATGTTGAACAATCAAAGTTTTTCCGCTCCAGATGTTGATAAACGTCAGCTTAGAAAGTTACTCGGTCAGTTTGCTACAGGAGTGACAGTGGTCACGACTGTTGGACAAGACAAGCGAAAAGTTGGGATGACAGCCAATTCATTTACTTCTGTATCTTTAGATCCACCATTGATTTTATGGAATATCGCAAAAACTTCTAGTAATGTTGATGATTTTTGTAAATGCGAACATTTTGCAATCAATATTTTAAATGATCAGCAGCATCAAGCATCCAATCATTTTGCAAAATCGGCTGAAGATAAATTTAGTCAGGTTCATGCCGTGGAGGTATTAGGTATTCCAGTACTTTCAGATGCGTTAGCTACATTAGTCTGTAGAACCTATCAGGTGGTTGAAGCCGGAGATCACTACATCATTTTAGGTGAGATTGAACAATGTCAGCACAATGAGGGAAAACCATTATTATTCCATAATGGTAAATACCATCAAGCTCAATTACATCCCATTCATCATGAGCAGTGTGCTTAATCCTACATCTGATTTTCATTAAATTTTATTTTAAAAGCGCCGGCTTAATCTTCGGTGTCAGGGGTACTTATGTCTTTACATCCATTTCTAGCGTCAAAAAAATTCTTATTGGGTACATTTGCATCTAACTGTTCAGGCGGTATGACTATTTCTAAACTTGATGAAAGTTGGGATGCGAGTTGGGAAAAAAACTTAAAACTTGCTCAACTACTTGATCAAGCCGGTATTGATTTTATGTTGCCGATAGCACGTTTTACCGGTTATGGCGGTGAAAAAGATTTCCAAGGAACAGTATTAGAAACCATTACCTGGACTTCTGCCCTTCTTGCAAGTACTAAAAACTTAGTGGTGTTTGCCACGATTCAGACAGCAGTCAATCATCCTGTAGCAGTGGCGAAACAGATCGCAACTATGTCTAAAATTGGGCAAGATCGGGTGGGTTTAAATATCGTCGCCGGCTGGAATAAACCTGAATATGATGCACTAGGTCTGGTTTTACCTGATGATCACGAAACCCGTTATGGCTATGCCCAAGAATGGTATGACCTGGTCCAAAAGCTTTGGGAAAGTGATGAATCCTTCGATTTTGAGGGGCAGTTTTTTAAGACCAGGGGGAGCTACGGTAAACCTCGTCCTAATTATATTCCACCCATTTTTAATGCGGCAGGGTCAAAACATGGCCGTGACTTTGCAATTAATAATGCTGACTTTTTATTTACGCCTGTATCCGATTTATCACGATCAAAAGAAGAGGTGACCGAACTAAAACAGTTAGGTCTGGAAAAGGGACGCGATACCAATGTCATGACATTTTCTCATGTCATTTGTCGTCCAACTCAAGAAGAAGCACAAGCTGAATGGGATCGCCAGCTCAATAATACAGATATTGCGGCCTTAGATAATTTGATGAATATCATGTTTGCGCACGCACAGAGCTTTCCTGCAGAGATTCGCCAATTGCTACGTGATCGTATGGCTGTGGGGCACGGTGGGTTTCCTTTGGTGGGTACACCTGAGCAAGTTGCGCAAAGTATTATTGATCTTGATGAAGCGGGTTTTAGTGGAACAACTTTATCCTTCTTAGATTATATTGAAGAGTTTCCATATTTTAGAGACACCGTGCTGCCAATTTTAAAAGAAAAAGGTCTACGTTAATTCTACTCAGCCAATAGCAAAACTATTGGCTTTTTTATTTTTCAATGTTGGGGTTTCAATGATGCAACGCAAAACATCGGAATTATTGAGCATGGGCTCAGCACTATTGCTTTCTATAACAACAGGCATAGTACACGCAGCTGAGTGGAGCGATACGTCAATCATGCTCAGTTATGGCACACAATTTTCAGAACCATTTAAAAATAATGCAGATGGCAGTGCTTTTGATATTCATAAGCAGATCATTTCATTGGTGCATACCAGTGGATATAAGTATGGTACCAACTTTTTGCATGTGAACTTACATCAATCAAATAATGAGCCCAACGGTAATGTCTCAGGTAAAGGTGCTCAAGAAGCTTATGCTATGTATAGACATACTTTGGACTATGAAAAAATTATTGCAAAGATCGAAAATAAACCGAATTTTATCCGTGGTTATGGCTTAACGTTAGGGGTTGATTGGAATACAAAGAATGATGATTATGGTTCAAATCGTGAAATGTGGATGGCAGGACCTACCATCATGTTTGATGTACCGGGATTTTTAAATTTTAATATCCTGGGCTATTATGAAAGTAATAAGCCAAATGTGATTGAGGGTAAATATACTTATGATCCTTACTTGGCCTTGCAATTGGTTTGGGGCGTACCTATCCAACAAACAGGATTAGAGTTTAATGGAACAGCAGTATGGATGAGTGAAAAGGGGGAAAATGAATTTGGTGGTAAAACCAAGCCTGAAATATTTATTGATGCTTCACTGATGTACGATGTCGGTGCGGCTTTAGGAGCGAAAGCGCAAACCATTAAAATTGGACCTGCTTATCAATACTGGAAAAATAAATATGGTAATGATACCAAGGGTGAAGCAGGTAAAGGAGCAACAGCAAGTGTACCGATGATTCGTGCTGCTTATCATTTTTAATTGTATTGATTTAAGTATTTAGAGACTGCTAATACAGTCTCTTTTTTAGCTATAAATAGATCAATTCAAATAAAGGCAATGACTTGGCTTCAGCAGTTAGCTCAACGGGCCAAGTTATGAAATATATAATTTCGGAGTTTGATTTTGTATTACAGACTTACGAATGGTGTCACTTGGACTTTCACCAAATTGTTGTTTGTATTCAAGAGAAAATCGGCCTAAATGATTCACGCCCCATTTCATGGCGATAGAGGTAATGTTCTTTTTATCGCGAGCTAACGAAAGTTCTTGATAAATACATTTTAAACGATAGTAACGAATGTAGCTGTTTGATGACACCTGTAAGCGATTATGAAATGCTTTTGCTAGTTTTTGTTTAGAAACACCTGAAATACGCTCCAAATCTTCATTTCGTATATTTTGATGAATGTTTTGATGAATATAATTCAGCGCACGTTTTAGATATTCAGGATCTGAATTGTATAGATTTTGAATTACATGACTATAATTGTGCGGTTGAGAGAGCAGTAATGACTTGACCAAAATTTTCTCAAAATCATTTTTGATATCATTCATTAAACACTCAAAATTAAAACTCGGTTTCGAATATGAAGTAAAGTATTCCAATAAGCTCCACCATGCATTAATTTTTTCATTATTGCCTGACATAATATGTTCAAATTCGATCGGTTCATGAAGGGGACGACCGATTAAGTCAGATAAAATCGTTTCTAAAAGTGGCTTTGAAATAGAGATGAAAGATTGAATACAGTTGCGATCAATCTCAATTTCGAATTTATCAAAAGGTGAAACAATAGCCGCATTACCATAGCTAGCTTCAAAAGTATGGATGTCTTGACGGAATTTCGGTTTCCCTACTTTGGGGCGAGTAATGCAATAAAAGTGCATATCTGAGGCAGGTTGAGTTTTAAAGATAATATCTTTGCCATAAATCAACTCACCCATAATGATGCCACCCATTTGTTCTCCCTGAAAACTAAAATTTAAGGGCTCAATATCTGATAAATCGATTAATTCATGGGGACCAATAATTTGGTTTAAGCACTGATTGGCAATCTGCAAACATTGCGTAGTCGATCGGATGCTTTGATTTAAAATCGCTGGAGAATCGTTCATTTTAAATACCCAGTCAATAGGAAGGTCGTTGTCTTAATATCAGCAATATTCATTCCAGTTCATTCTCTTAAATGAAAAATTAATCAATAAAAAGCTACAACAACTTATAAAAATCATATATGACTACTAGAAACTCAGCCAATGGGGCAATTCGGCTTATTTATTGATTATTGTTTGTAAAATGGATATAAATGAAGAGAAAATTGGATACTATCATTCAACAAATTATGGCTCAATAAATTATATAAGAGTGAGTTGTGAAACTCTAAAAACATCATGCAGTGCAACGGATTTGCATTATAAGGTTAAGGTGATTCGAGAGCTTTAACCTTAATAACTGAATATTTCTTATTTTGCTTGAAATATTTCATATATTAAGATTAAGGGAGTAATTTAGTGTTGAATTCAAATATTCGATTTCCCATACCCCTCTAAAAATCTACTCATGAATATTTATCAATTTATATAAAATCATATTAGAGGTCATTACCGATGGGATTTGATAGCCAATCTCCAGTTTTATTTATAAAATCGAAGACTGGAAGTTTTTTAGATGCACAAAAATGTTTGAATAGAATTATAGGACCACATGATCTAATTAATATCAATGAAAAAGAACCTTTAGTTTTTAGCTTTGAGGGCTCTTTTACTGGAAAAATGACAGTTGGTGAATTAGTTTACGGAAAAGATGTAATTTTCAAAACCAAACCTTGTGATGACATGAATCACTACTGTATTACTCGTCCAAAAGTAGGAATGCCTATTTTTCATAAAAATGGATTAAAGTTTTTATCTACTTATGATAATGCTACAATTGTATCACCCCATGATAAATTTGAAATTAATATAAAAAGAGACTGTATTCAATCATTTCTTTCTTTCAATAAGGATTTCGTTAAAAGTGTACTTTCAGATATCATTGATGAACCTGTTAATGTACCTTTAATATTCGAAAACACGATGTTTACTAACGATCCTAAAATATCTGCATGGTGGGATTTAACTGAAAGTATTAATAATATGTTGTTAAAATTTGAAAATTTTTCTTATTTTAATGAAATGAAAAAAGAGTTTGAATATATTATTGTAAAGTCTTTAATACTCACTCAAATTAATAATTATAGTGATATTATAAATAATAAATACAAGAATTTACCAGAGTATATTAATCGAGCCTTAAGTTATATAAAAGATAATATAAAATCTAATATAGAGATTAATAGCTTAGAAAAAGTTTCAGGAGTGTCAAAACAAAAACTTTCTAGTTGTTTTAAAAAACATATGGGTTTAAGTATTAATTCTTATATCCGGTTATATAGATTAAAATGTATAAATAATGATATCTTAAACAGTAGAAAAAATATAAATATCACATACATAGCATTAAAATGGGGGGTTAAACATTTAGGTCGTTTTTCTAGAGAATACAAAGAAGTATTTGGAGAATCTCCAAGTATTACTTTAAAAAAGATTCTAGTCAGTGGTGGTTAAACCAACTTAATATCTCCCTCAGACCGAAATAAAAGCATCTTAATGTTTCAGGTTTAAATTTCGTTGAAATGACTCAAAATTATGTATAGCTCTACGACCGATACATAAACTCAGTACTTACTGAGTTTTATAATGAATTATGGTCTGTAGTTTAAAGGTATGAGTCTTTTTCCTGTCATGATAATTTGTTAGGTTTTTCTATGCCTTTAAATTGGAATTTCTGTGACCTCTATGATCATAACATTCCAGTCAATCCCTTCACCGTCAGATAAACTCTTCGATAAATTAAACACATTAGACTGGATCAGACAGTCTTCAGAATGGTAAACACTTTTTAAGGCGGTTGGCTCTAAAAACAGCCTGATTCATCGTCATAGAAATAAAGTTATTTATTCCCGCCACTAGCTTCTACAAAGTAGAGCTTGATCTTCCAGGTTTAACCTGGGCGCTCTGCCTTTGGCAGGGACATGCATTTTTAGTTGTTCAACCATTAAATAGAAGGTTGGGCATGAGATACCGGGGTATCGCTTGAGCTAAGGATCAAAAAGCGTGTTTGACCGATGTATTTCATACGCCAATTATGCATGAACAGAGTAAATTTTTTGCTATAGAGCATATTTAGAAGGATGCTTATTTTTTGATTTATAAAATATGCCAAATAAACATATTGAATTTTACATGTAATTTTGTTTTATTATGGGGTCAACATTAAATATAAGGAAATTGATATGACACTTTCTGCAGAGAAAGCAATTGAAAGCATTCATACCATGCATGTACTTATTGAAAAAATTTTCAGCGGGGTAAATAGCGATGAAGATTTACCTTTATTAATTCAACATTTTTCTGAAAATTTTGAAATGGTGGGTGCGGCTGGTAAAAAATTTAAATTTGAAGAAGTGAAGCAGTTGTTCGCAAACAATCAAGGAAAAATGCCTGATATTAAAATTGAAATCTATGATGAAGAAATTATTTCACATAATCAACATACAATCGTTTTGACTTATACAGAGAAGCATACCAAAGAATCAGGTATATTAATTCGCCGTTCTTGTGCAGTGATTGAGGAAATTCAGGACCAAATGCTTTGGCGCTTTCTACAGGAAACCTTTACAGCGTAAAATTTATTTTAATTGCTTAAAAAGCGTAGGCTTATGTTGTTTTATCTTTTTTAAACTACATAAGTCTAAGTTTGAAGCTCTTGAAATAATGCATCAAATAGAGTCAAACCCCAATAAAGCAGTAGGCCTAATGTTTACTTTAGCTGACTTAAGGCTACAGTGCGGTAATTTAAGTGATAAATTTTTCTAATTTGATTAAACAATAGTTTTTAACTGATTTATATTAAATTTTTCCGCAAAAATCGACATGGAGTCCTATAAAGGTATGAGTTTATACTTAAAAAGATATGGAATATTACACGTAAAATTAAATACAATTGAATTGAAAATGTAAAAAATTTCAGGATTCTAACCACAAAACAAGCTTGAATAGAAGCAAAATTTGGATAGAAGCAAAAGATTTCTGATAATAGGGATCAAAAAATATTTTCCCTGTCAAGGGTATAGGAAACATGGGCTTATAAGGAATATAAGCCGTCGTACAAGGATTAAGTGACATGAATAGTTCTATCAATGATCAGGCTGCCGCGGTCAGTAAAAAATCAAATGTATATGCATGGTATGTAGTACTGCTATGTATGCTGGCTTATATCTTTTCATTTATAGACCGTCAAATTTTGGCCTTGATGATTGAGCCGATTAAAGCCGATTTAAATTTATCAGATACCCAATTCAGCTTATTGCATGGTTTAGCATTTTCATTATTTTATGCATTTATGGGATTGCCTTTAGCTTATCTGGCAGACCGTTTTTCACGTCCTAAAATTATCGCTGTTGGAATTGTATTTTGGAGCATTGCTACTGCAATTTGCGGGTTAAGTAAGAGTTTCATTCAACTTTTCTTCAGTCGGATGGGTGTAGGGGTGGGAGAAGCAGCATTATCGCCAGCGGCATATTCGATGTTCAGTGATATGTTCAGCAAGGATAAACTAGGACGTGCTGTCGCTGTTTATTCCAGCGGATCATTCGTTGGCGGGGGGATTGCCTTTTTGGTCGGCGGCTATGTGATTGGCTTATTGAAAAATATGAGCTTGATCGAAGTACCACTTTTAGGTGCAATCAAAGCCTGGCAAATGGCATTTATTCTTGTGGGTTTGCCAGGGGTTTTCATTGGCTTGCTGTTCATTTTAACGGTGCGGGATCCTCAACGTAGAGGTCAGCGTTTAAATGCGCAAGGCCAAGTTGAAAAAACCAGCATGAAAAAAGCGTTTAAATTTATTAAAAAACATCGCATTACTTTTGGCTGTCATTATTTTGGTTTTACCTTCTATGCCATGGCGTTGTACTGTCTCATCAGTTGGACACCCGCATTTTATATGCGCAAATATGGGTTAACTCCAACAGAAGCTGGCTATATGCTAGGCACGGTCATGCTGGTGGCAAATACTTTGGGCGTATTTTGTGCAGGTTGGCTAAATGACTGGTTTATTCAAAAAGGTCGAAAAGATTCGCCAATGATCACGGGTGTTATCGGCATTGTAGGTTTAATTATCCCGATGATTGCCTTTACCCAAGTGTCTGAACTTTGGCTGTCTGTGACGTTATTGGTTCCAGCGATGTTCTTTGCATCTTTTCCAATGCCAGTTTCCACCACAGCAATGCAAATGCTGGCACCTAACCAGCTGCGTGCGCAGATTTCGGCGGTATTTCTATTGATCAGTAATTTAGTCGCTGTCGGAATCGGTACGACTTTGGTGGCATTAATTACAGATAAAATCTTTGGAAACCCGCTGATGGTGGGTATGTCATTGTCGATTGTTGGTGCTTGCGCATGTGTATTGGCCTTTATTTTATTGAAGAAAGGCTGTAAAGCCTTTAGTGCAAGTATGCAGCAGGAACATCCTGTTTAAGCCCAACCCTCAGAAGTTAAGAGTCAGGCAAGAGCTGATTAGGTCTAATGAGCTCTTGCCGTCATTTTAATTATGAAGAATGGAATCAATGGAGTGCAGAGATGAATCAGCGTTTAAATTTGAGCCATTTGCATTATCTGGATGAGTTTTTACTATTCAATTCAAATGACTATCACATCATTAAGGATAAAATCAGTCACTATTTGTGCCCGCATCAATTTGATGTAGATGCTGCTTCGAGTTTGAATACCCGCCTGAATGGATTTAGCTTTGGAAATTCGGCTTTATATGATTTGAAATACAGCGCGGCTGTGGCAATCACAATAGATGAAACATCTCCTCATTATTTGTTTCGCATCAATCTTGAAGGACAATGTCAAGTTGAACATGCACAAAATCAGGTGCTACAGTCATATGGCATTATGACGGTGACACATCCGCATACCCAAAATCGCATCATGACCAATCATTGCTGTCGCAATATTATTCTCAAACTGACACAGCAGGATGTGGACACCCAGCTGTGTAAAATGTTGGGCTATACCAGTGCAGAATCCTTAGTATTTGATAGCGGGGTATCATGCACAACAGAAGCGCTGAACTCAATTGTTGAAACACTGAATTACCTATGTTACGCCTATTATAATATTCAAAACTGGAGCTTTATTTCAGCCAGTTTTACCCAGTATTTGATTGAATTAATTTTACTGAAAGTTCCCAATAATTACAGTCTTCAACTCAATGAACGCAGACAGGAAGTCATGCCCAGCTATATGCGAAAAGCACAGCAATATATACAGCAACATCTTCAATCGCAGATTTCACTTGCTGAACTGAGTATCTTTTGCGGGGTTAGCAGCCGCACTTTGCAAAAAAGCTTTAATCAGTACTGTCAACAAACACCGCTTGAATATATTCAAGATCAGCGTATGCAAGGGGTGCATCAAGCCTTATTGAACAGCCAATCCGGCGATACAGTGACGAATATTCTTTTTCAAAACGGCATTCAAAGTTTGGGTCATTTTTCCAGTCGGTATAAAAAACGTTATGGTTGCCTGCCGTCCCAAACCTTGAAAATGAAAGTGGCTTAAATTCTAAAAGTATTCGTATATCGAACAGCCTATTCGCATACGGAGACGTGAGCTTCATTTTAATCTTCTAAAGTTAACTCAGTTAATCAGGAGGATTCAAAATGAAAATTACAGTACTGGGCGGGGGGCATGGATGTTATGCAGCAGCCGTGGAAATGGCAGAAAAGGGCCATGATGTAGTGCTATGGCGCCGAGATGCCGATGCATTAAAAAAATTAGCAGAAACGGGTGAACTTTTCATTTTGGATTATCAAGGTGAGCGTTCTGTGACCGTTGGCTGGAATAACAGCCAGATCAATTTACAGGAATCTTTAGAGCAGGCAATTGCAGGTGCTGAGCTGGTTATTATTCCCTTGCCGGCGACCACGCATCTGAATTTAGCGCAGCAAACAGCACCTTATTTCAAAGATGGGCAAGTGATTTATTTACCGCCAGGCACTTTTGGCAGCTTGGTCTTTGCTCAAGCAATGAAAGAAGCAGGCAATCATGCACAGGTCGCCTTCGCTGAAACCGGAACATTGCCTTATTTAGTGCGCAAACATGGGTTAAACCGCATTGTAGTGAGCGGGTATGCGACCCGTTTACCTACCGGTGTTTTCCCTAGCAATTTATCTGAACATGCATTCCAGGTTTTACAGCAAGCCTATCCAAGTGTAGAGCCGATAGAGGACAGTTTAAGCGGGGCACTGATGAATGCAGGCCCCATTATTCATCCCCCGTTAATTATGATGAATGCCGGCCCGCTAGAACATTTTGATACATGGGATATTCACAATGAAGGCACCCAGCCAGCCATTCGCCGTGTCACGTCTCAACTGGACGCCGAACGGATGCAACTGCGTGAAGCCTTGGGTTACGCTGCACCACATTTTCCGCTGGCTGATCATTATAATAAAGCAGATGAAGGCGATGAGTGGATGTATGGCCGAGATGCTCATGGCAAACTCACAGATAGCGGTGACTGGCGCGAAGATATTGATTTGCAGTCACATCGCTATATGCTTGAAGATACCCGTTTAGGTTTATCCTTAATTGTTTCTGCGGGCCGTTGGGCTGGCGTCAAAACCCCTGTGGCTGAAGGTTTGCTGAGTATTGCCTCTGCTGTTGCAGGTAAAGATTTATATGCTGAAGGTCGGACATTTGAAAGTTTAGGTTTGGCGAACAAGTCAAAACATGAATTACAAATGATCTTGCAGCAGGGAGTCTAAGATGCTCAAAATTCAGCACACTGCGGTGGTAGGGGCCGGACGAATGGGTAAAGCAATTGCGATTGCTTTTGCCTATGCTGGACTGCAAGTCAAACTGATTGATGCTAAAGAGCGTTCAGTTGATGATTTTGTACAATATCAGCGGCAAGTAGAGCAGGACATTGCGCAAGAACTGAGGCTGTTAAGCCAAATTCAATTCATACAACCCGAGCAAACTTCAGCGATTCAAGCCAATATACAGGTAATCGAAAAATCTGCTTCCATTCAATATTTAAAACAATGTGATTTAGTTTTGGAAGGTGTGCCTGAGAAACTATCGGTGAAGCAGGATATTTTTGCTTGGCTGGATCAACATATTGCACCAGACTGTATAGTTGCTTCAACGACCTCAACCTTTTTAGTGACAGAGATCGCCAAGATGCTGTCCTCTCCTGAACGTGTAATCAATGCACATTGGCTCAATCCGGCTTATTTAATTCCATTGGTTGAACTAAGCCGATCAGAGCAAACCTCAGATCAAACAGTACTGGCGCTTAAATCTTTTTTAACCTCGATTGGAAAAGTAGCGGTGGTATGCAATGCCAAAGCGGGCTATATCGTACCCAGAATTCAAGCTTTGGCAATGAATGAAGCTGCACGAATGGTAGAAGAAGGGGTTGCATCGGCAGAGGATATTGATATTGCTATTCGCACCGGTTTTGGGCTGCGGTTCTCGGTCTTGGGTCTGCTTGAGTTTATTGACTGGGGCGGTGGTGATATTCTGTATTATGCGTCGCAGTATTTGGAGCGGGAGTTAGGCGAAAGGTACAGTACAGCAGAGATTGTTGTAGAAAATATGCGCAATGGCCGAAATGGCTTAAGAGAGCAGCAAGGTTTCTATCAATATGAAGGGTTAGATATTTCAGCCTATAAACAACAAGTGCTGCAAACTTTTTTGAACAGAATAGAAGCATCTGGTTTAAAGCCTAAATTTAATATTATTTCTTCTACAATGTAAAATATATGCAGCAACAAGCCCATTCTAATGGATGGGCTTTGGGTTTAATTACCACTTTTTAGTTTTTAGCTAGATGGCATAAGATCGAATAATTTTTTCATCTGGGCATTCAGCTGAATCAATTCCTCATCATTAAAAGCATTTAAAATTCCTGAAAGAGTGACTTGGCTGATTTGATTAATCTGTTCAACTAGTTTCTTCCCTTTGTCTGTCAGCTTGACCATAGAAATACGCTCGTCGAATTCAGAAGAAAAAACCTGAACAATGTCATCTTCAACCAAGCGATAAATGGCTTTGGTTGCAGTGGTCAATTTGAGTGTAGATAAATTGGCAATTTCGGTAATGCTGGCTTGTCCCAATGCATTAGTACTTAAGATGATTTTGCGGCGGGTGTTATCTATTCCTAGTTTTTTTATAGACTTCTCAATCAGCTGCGTATATTTCCCGTTTACTTGGGAGACCCAGAAAAAAGGGTAGCTTTGTAGACTGCTAGGTTCATTGTTAGGCAGAAAATTTTCTAAATGAGTAAGCATGGCAAAGTGATAACTTTGTGAAAATGGATAGCCCATTATACAAAAATTAAAAATATTTTCTTCGTTCTCTGTTAGTAAAAACACTTGACAATTACATGGCTTTTTCAGATATTAGTCTTAGTAATAAAAATACATGGAAAAGTGAATGAATATTGTGGCCAAGGATGTTCATCTAGGAACAGGAAAACTCACCGTCATGGTGAAAGACTCTATCGATATTCAAGGTTTTCGAACCGTCGCGGGAAGTAAGGCACTCGAAGATAGTCCTGCAGCAGAGCAAAATGCCGTGGTGGTTGAGCGTATTTTGGCTGCTGATTGTCAAATTACCGCAAAAACAAATTTGCATGAATTGGCTTTTGGCATTACTGGCATTAACCGTGCATTCGGTACGGCACTCAATCCCAAATACCCTGCGCTGATTCCTGGCGGATCATCGAGCGGCTCGGCTGCGGCGATTTCAGCCAAACTGGCCGATTTTACTTTAGGAACAGATACCGGTGGATCAATCCGAATGCCGGCAGCCTGTTGCGGCATTTTTGGTTTAAAACCGACTTTTGGCCGTGTGAGCCGCGAAGGGGTACATCCTGAAAACAGTTCATTGGATTGCGTTGGTCCGTTCGCCAATTCCGTCAGTATGATTGAAACCGCCATGCAGATTATTGATCCGAGTTTTCATCCTGCAAAAGCCCTGGAGCAAACCCCTAAGCTTGCGGTGCTAAATGTACAGGCGAGTGATGAAGTGAATGAATGTATTGCTGAATACCTTGCAAAAGCTGGGTTGATTTTGACCTACGTAGAGGTCGCATCTTTTGAGGATGCATTTCATGCCGGTATGCAAATTATTAATTTCGAAAACTGGCAGGCGTATGGCGCTTTAACTGAAACAGGACTTTTGGGTGCCGATGTCAATACGCGTTTGCTGAAAGCCTCAGAAACTACACGCCAGCAGGTTGCAGAAGCAGAATGTGTAAAAGAAAGGTTTACCCGAGAAGTAGATGTTTTACTGAATCAATATGATGCATTGCTGTTGCCGACACTGCCGCAGATTCCGCCACAAGTTGCAGATGCAGAAAATACAGCCGCATTTTTAAATTTAACAGGGCTGGTCCGTCCATTTAATTTGTCGGGGCATCCAGCAATATCAGTGCCATTAGAGACAAAAGATGGCTTACCTGTTGGATTGCAGATTGTTGCCAAAAAAAATGCAGATGAACAGCTCTGTGCAATTGCAAAATATGTCGTGAAGGCGGCGCAATAAGTTACAAGGAGTTAACGAATGAATGATTTATCTGCAAAGGATTTTGTCATGGATAATACCGCAGTGGATTTGACGGCTCTATGTCAGGAAATCCGTGAACGCGCATGTACTGGTGAATTTGATAATCAGGCGTATGTCAGTCAAGACATCATTGAAAAATTAAAAAAACTGGGTGTATATCGGGCATTTGTTCCAAAGCGTTTTGGTGGATCGGAAGTTTCGCCACGTGAATTTTGCGAGCTGATTGAAAAATTATCGATGGCGGATGGCTCTGTGGGATGGGTGGCCAGCTTTGGCATGAGTCCAGCTTATTTAGGCAGCTTGCCAGAAGAAACCCTGAAAGAGCTCTATAAAAATTCACCGGACATTGTTTTTGCAGGTGGTATTTTTCCGCCGCAACCCGCAGAAATTACCGATGACGGGGTTGTTGTTACAGGGCGCTGGAAATTTTCCAGCGGCTGCATGGGTGCAGATGTTGTGGGTGTCGGTATTGCGCCGCAAAAGGGTAATGAAGCGCAAGGTTTGCCGCGTATGGCAGTAATGCCTGCAAAACAAGTAAAAATTGAAATGACTTGGGATACCGTGGGCTTAAAAGGAACGGGAAGTCATGATTTAGTTGTTGAAAATGTTTTGGTTGCTAAAGAGTGGACATTTGTACGCGGAGAGCCGTCTAAGCTTCCAGAGCCATTTTTTAAATATCCATCTTTATCACTTGCAACTCAAGTATTGACGGTGGTGGGAATAGGGGTTGCAGCAGCCGCTTTAGATGAGTTCAAAAAACTTGCTCCAGGAAAAGCATCAATAACTGGTGGTTCAGAAATTGCAAACCGCCCCGTAACTCAATATGAATTTGCGCAAGCTGAAGCAGAGTTTAAAGCGGCGCGTATCTGGTTTTATGAAACGATGGATGCCGTTTGGAGTGAAGTCGCTGCAGGCCGTACACCGACAGCAGAACAAATCAGTGATATGCGTCTGTCTTGTACGCATGCTGCCCGAGTTGCTGCCCGAGTTGCCCGCAAAATGCAAATGCTGGCAGGGATGACCGCCATTTATACCAACAATGTGTTCAGCCGCTTTGTGAACGATACCAATGTGGTGACACAGCATGCCTTTATGGGGGATGCCACGTTGCAGAACGCAGGTTTAATCAGCTTTGGCTTAAAACCGGCACCGGGTTATTTATAAGCAACTTGACTTCATACGCGAGTATTCAGAATGAATGACAAAATGGATTTGACTGCAATTTTACAGCGTTTAACGCAATTGGAAGCGCAAGTTGCTATTCGGAACTGCATTAACCGCTACATGGAAATTTGTGATGCTTTGGATGCTGATACTGAGCTGAATGAATTAATGGATTTATTTGATGAAGACAGTATTTGGGAAGGCATAGGCGAAAAATATGCACAGTCTTTTGGTCACTTCAGCTCACGGCAGGCGATTCACGACATGTTCAAGGGGTATACCCAAAAAGAATCGCATTTCGTGATGAATGCACATTTTGTCAGTTCAGAACAGATTTATGTTGAAGATACACATGCAAAAGCGACGTGGTTAATGTTGCAAACATCAACATTTAGAGATGGTCGTAGCCATTTAAATACAGCCAAACTCACGGTGACATTTAAGCAACAACAGAGCGGACACTGGAAAATCAAGCATTTTCAAACAGAAAACATTTTTAGCCGTCCAGTCTCTCATTGGAACAGTACAGCAGAATTGCCAGTCCCGTCTCAGACATAACCCAAGGATAAATTTAAAAGGATAGTTGACATGAACAGTATCATTCCACTTCAAAATATTGATATTGACTACAATGAGCTAGTGCAATCAGACCGTGCACATACTTCTCTGTATAAAGATGAAAAAATCTTTGACGATGAGATGGAAAAAATTTATTACAACTCTTGGGTATGGGTCGCGCATGCGAGCGAAATTCCTGAGGGTGGTAGTTATAAAACCATGAACATTGGCAAGCAGCCTGTGGTTGTAGTACGTGACCGTAAAAAGAAAGTTCATGTGCTGCTTAACCGTTGTCGTCACCGCGCTGCAACTGTATGTGAACATAAAAAGGGCAAGACCAACAGCTTTGTATGTCCTTACCACGGCTGGAGCTATGCTTTGGATGGCAGTTTACGCGGTGTGCCATCTCCTGAAAGCTATGGGGAATGCTTGGATAAATCTGAACTCCCTTTGGTCAGCCTGCGCGTTGAAGAATACAACGGCATGATTTTCGCCTCTTTTAACCATGATGTTGAACCGCTAGAAGACTTTTTGGGTGCTGCAAAAAAATGGATTGACCTGTTTATGAAACAAGGTGCGGGCTATCCAGTGAAAGTTCTGGGCGAGCATCGTTTTACATTTCCGGGCAACTGGAAAATTCAACTGGAAAATACCACCGATGCCTATCACTTTCCATTGGTGCATAAATCATTCTTAAGTTCAGTCGATGAAAAAACCGAAGAACTATTTAATTTTGATAACCAGCCAGGCTATGTTGAAGATTTAGGCAATGGCCATAGTGTCATGGTGATGATTCCTGAACTGGTCGATTTAGAAGAAGAATTGATGGAACGTCCAATTCAGGAACGTTTTGAAGATTTGGCTCAGGCACTACGTGATGAAGGTCATGAAGAATTACAGGTGCGCCGGATTGTCCGCGCGGTAGGCGGTTCTGGCTTTAACTTGAACTTATTCCCGAATATTGCCTGTTCAATGGCATTCTTCCGTGTCATGCAGCCGATCTCTGTAGATAAAACAGAAATCCATCACTCGGTTATTACCATGGATGGCGGCCCGCAAATTGCCAATCAGTACCGCTTGCGTTTGCATGAGCATTTCCAAGGCCCATTTGGTTTTGGTACACCGGATGATGCAGAAGCCTGGGAGCGTGTACAAAAAGGTGCAGATGCAGGCAATGATTTATGGATCATGCTCAACCGCGGTTTACCGGGCGAAGTAAAAACTGAAGATGGCTTAAAAAGTGATGTAAGTGCTGAAACTGGCATGCGGGCTGCGTATCAGCAGTGGAAAAAGTTGATGACGGCTTAAGGAGAGAGCAATGAAAATCGATTTAAATTTATTGAATGAAGTGACTGCTTTTATTTGGGCTGAAGCGGACATGCTGGATCATTATGAACATGAAGAATGGTTAAAGCTGTGGAATGAAACAGGCGTATATATTATTCCGATTGACCCTGCTTTAACGGATTATGAAAATAATTTGAACTATGCCTATGACAATCATCATATGCGTCAATTGCGTGTGAACCGTTTAGACAATGGCGAGGCCATCTCAACTTCTCCAAAAGCCAATACAGTACGCAGCGTATCTCGTGTCCGTATTGTCAAAGATGACGGGGATGAAATTATTTTACGTTGCGCGCAAAATTTGCGTGAATTCCGTAAACAAAATCTGAAGCACTATACCGCCGATGTCACGTTTCACTTGATCCGCGATACTGAACAAGGTTTTAAAATTAATCGCAAAATTATCAACTTAGTTAATTCTACCGATACCTTGGCAGGTATCAGTTACATTCTTTAGGAGAGGAATATGAAACAAGTTGTTTTAGTGACTGGTGCCGCATCGGGTTTAGGCAATGTTATTGCGGAATACTTTGCCAGCCAAGGTCATCAAGTTATTTTATCTGCAAGCACACTGGAAAAAGCTGAGGCTGCTAAAGTGCGCAGCGTAAATGCGAATAATATGTTTCCTCTGAAGCTGGATATTTCTGTTGAAGCAGATTTTCATGCCGCTGTGCACTGGATTGAAGAGAAATTTTCAAAACTTGATGTACTGATAAATAACGCGACGGTCACCAAAGCAACACCTGTTCTAGAGATTACCGCCGCTGATTTTGATTGGATTACTCAAGTTAATCAACGCGGTACATTTCAGTCGTGTCAGATTATTGGCAAGTATATGGCAGACAAAGGTTCTGGCCGTATTGTCAATATGGCCTCTTTGGCAGGGCAAAATGGCGGCACAGCAACAGGTGCGCACTATGCAGCCAGCAAAGGTGCAATTGTGACACTGACGAAAATTTTTGCCAAGGAATTTGCAGCGAAAGGTGTCACGGTCAATGCGGTTGCACCAGGGCCCATGGAATCACCGATTGTGCATAGCGTGGTATCTGACGAAAAGATGGCACAGTTTATTCAGAATATTCCTGTTAAAGCTTTGGGCAGTATGGAGTTTATTGCTGAAACATGTGCGTTACTGGCAAGTCCAAATGCCAGTTTTGTGACGGGTGCAACGTGGGATATCAACGGCGGATTATTTATGCGTTAAGTCTTGGGCTTTATACATAACAGGGAGATGAATTATGACTGCACTTTATAATGTTGTTGTCAAAAACCGCCATGTAGAAGGCGAAAATATTGCAGTCATGGAATTTGAATCTGCAACATCTACAGCCTTACCTAAAATTGAAGCAGGTGCACATATAGATGTACATTTGCCAAACGGCATGGTGCGTCAGTATTCACTTTGCCAAAATCCAAATCAAACGGGGATTTTCCGTTTAGGGATTTTACGTGATCCTGAATCCAGAGGTGGCTCTATATCCGCCTTTAATGAATTAAAAGATGGTATGCAGATTCAAATCAGCGAGCCAAAAAATCTTTTTTCTTTGGTGAAAGCCAAGCATTCGGTATTGATCGGTGGCGGTATTGGTATTACGCCCCTTATTACCATGGCTTATCAGTTGGCTCATCAAGGTGAGTCTTTCGAGTTGCATTACTGTGGGGCAAGTCCAGAACGTTGCGCCTTTGTAGATGAAATTAAAAATGGCGAGCTGGCTCAATTCACCACCTTTCATTTTAAATCGGAAGGCGCGAGCCACCGTGAATTTTTTCAATCTGCGATACAGAATATTGATGCCGAAAGCCATATTTATACCTGTGGTCCAAATGGATTTATGGACTGGATCATTAATCTAGCACTTACCCAGGAATTTCCTGAACATCAAATTCACAAAGAATATTTTCAGGTAGATGTGGAAACGGGTGGCGATGCTTTTGAAGTGGTGGCTGAACGCAGTGGCAAAATCATTATGGTAGATGCCGAGGAAACCATTTTACAAGCTTTGGCACGCGAAGGCATTGAGATAGAAATGTCATGTGAGCAAGGGGTTTGTGGGACATGCATGTGCGATGTGCTTGAAGGTGAGCCGGATCACCGCGATGTGTATTTTACTGATGAAGAGAAAGCCAGCAATGAACAAATACTGGTGTGTTGTTCTCGATCTAAATCTGCACGCCTAGTGTTAGATATTTAAATAAACACAATTTAAATTGGAACTGCAAAGTATTGAGTCCGCACAGGAATAGGACTGAAAAATTCAGGAGAGAAGCATGAACGCATTACACACGATGGATACCGTAAAAATAGATCCAATGAAATTTAGACGTGCATTAGGCAATTTTGCTACAGGCGTTACCATTATGACTGCGCAGAATGAATATGGAGAAAAGGTAGGGGTGACAGCAAATAGCTTTAACTCAGTTTCTTTAGATCCAGCTTTAATTCTGTGGAGTATCGATAAAAATTCTTCAAGCTTTCAGGTGTTCGAGCAAGCAACGCATTTTGCAGTCAATATTTTATCGGGTTCGCAGATTGAACTTTCCAATAAATTTTCACGTCGTAATATTGATAAATATGAAGGTACTAGCTTTCATGAAGGCATAGGACTAGCACCAGTTTTAGACCACTGCTCGGCTGTTTTTGAATGTGAGCGCCATCAGATCATTGAAGGTGGAGATCACTGGATTATTATCGGCAAAGTGGTAAATTTTCATGATGAAGGCCGTAGTCCATTGGTTTACCATCAAGGTGCTTATTCAGGTGTGACACCGCATCCTTTGTTACAGGTCAAGGAGTCTGCCGACCTTGAGGATGTAGGCCAGATGCATCAAGGACATTTGCATGGCAATGTCTGCTATTTAATGAGCCGCGCCTTTCAATTCTATCAAAATGATTATATTCCTAAGCAACTGGTGACGGGTTTCCGTACCAGCGAAGCGCGGCTTTTATTGGTTTTAGGTAGTGGTACAGCCTCAAGCAAAGCAGAGTTACCGCGTGATATTGCCATGCCAATGCGAGAAGTGGAGCAATCAGCAGCAATTTTGGCAAAAGACGGACTGCTGATTGAGAATGATGGCTTCTATACATTGACAGAGAAAGGCAAGAAAACTGCGCATTATTTGTTTGATATTGCAGACAGCCATCAGAATGAAGTATTAGAAAAATATTCTGAAAGTGAAAAAGACAGTTTCATTAAAATTTTGAAGGATATTGCAGGTATCATCTAATGAATAAAACGTAACAAATCAAGGATGAGATTTGTTAAAAATAAGGGCTATTGAGATCGAAACCCCAAATGGGTGGAAATGCGATAGCTCCTCATTACTGCAATGATTAAAGTTGATGAGGGACAACGAGGTGAATCATTCTATGAGAAATGAAATCAGCACGTGGACTTTCCATTTGGAATAAACGATCTGTTGCGACAGCATAACCATACCCGTAGAAAAGTCCGAATGTATTGTCTGCATAAAAATGCGGTGTCCCAAAATTATCGCGTTTAATGGTGACTTGTTTTTGAATGGGATTGGACTCTAAAGTTGAGGATGAGTTGCAACCTGCGAGAAACATGCAGCTTAAACTCAAAACGCTGTATCGAATCAATACATTTTTATAATATGGCTTTTCAAGTTAGATATACTTGTTTTCATTATGATTTAGAAGTGAATTTATTAACTGCAACCACATATTCAATGGAGTTATCTTCACTTATGAAGATGCCGTGTTCATTATTTTAAATTATTACTATTTATCCATGTAATTTTTCATTTCTAGTCAGGTATATAGTTATACTTTCTTCAATAAAAAGAGCTAAAAATACAGATGGTCTAATAAACTTAGGCAAAAAAATATTTAAAATACATTAAACCTTTGTATTTAAATATAATTCTAAAATTAAAAGTTATAAAATCTGATTGGCTCAAAAATTTTGGCTAAAACTACCTGTTTTAGCTTCACTATTTTTAAAAAAAATATGCTCGCAAGATTAAGTTTCAAAATAAATAATATTTTTTAAAATTAACAAGAAAATTACATGTATTTATGGTATAAAAAATAAAGTCGTGAGACTCATCAATGAATGATAAATGGAGTTTGTCATATGGAAATCAATAAAATACTGCTTGTTTCTGCTCTAGCAGTAGGTTCAATCACCACTCACGCCGATGTACGCATTGGTGTGGTTAGCTCATCTACCGGCCCCGTCGCGATGGTGGGAATTCCGCAGAAGAATACAGTTGCATTACTGCCTAAAACCATTGGTGGTGAAAAAGTGACTTATATTTCTTTGGATGATGCCAGTGACCCAACGGCAAGCGTAAAAGCAATTAACAAGTTAATTAGTGAAAGCAACGTAGATGCTATTATTGGGCCTTCTGGGTCGCCAAATGCCAGCGCAGTCATTGGTATTATTGCCAAGGCTCAGGTTCCTTTACTGGCGCCTGTTGGAACATCAACTGTTGTTTTGCCAATGAATCCGCAAAAAAAATGGGTATTCAAAACCACGCAAAATGATGATTTAATCGCACAAGCCTTAGTTGAGGACATGGTTAAGCGCAAGATTAAAACGTTGGGCTTTATTGGTACAGCAGACCCTTATGGCGAGAACTGGAGTAAAGTTGTTGCTCATTTAGCAGCCAGCAAGGGCATTAAACTTACACAAAAAGAGTCTTTTCAGCGTCAGGACACCTCATTGACTGGACAGGCACTGAAACTGATTGCGGGCAAGCCACAAGCTATTTTAATTGCAGCTCCAGGTAGTTCCGCAGTAACACCGCAAGTCGCTTTATATGATCGGGGTTATCGTGGACAAATTTATCAAACCCATGGGGCTGCTTTAGATCAGTTTTTAAAGTTAGGTGGCAAAAAAGTAGATAATACGATTTTAGCGGCCAGTCTGATGCTGGTCATTAATGAAATTGACAATAAGCATCCTTCCAAAGTAATTGCTTTGAAATACATGAACAATTACAAAAAGATATATGGTGAATACCCAGCGACATTCGGTGCGAATGTCTATGATGCTGGACTGCTTTTAGAAAAGGCGATTCCAGTGGCGTTAAAGCAGGCAAAACCAGGAAGCATTCAATTCCGCCAAGCATTACGGACAGCCTTGGAACAAACCAAAGAGCTAGCTGGCACACAAGGTGTTTATAACATGACCCCGATGGATCATAGCGGTTTTGACAAGCGCGGGCGGGTCATGGTGACTGTGAAAAATGGGCAATGGAAATTGCTGAAGTAATAAAATTTTTAATTAATTAATCTGCTGTTCAATTCAGGGTGCAGGGGCACTTCAGGAGCTTTTGTCCCTGAAAAATAGCGAGGATCTGGCGGTCATGGATTTAGACATCGCATTAATTCTTGGGCAGGATGGAATTACCAGTGGAGCAATCTATGCATTGCTCGCCTTATGTATTTTATTGGTTTTTACTGTCACCCGAATTTTACTCATTCCTTTAGGTGAATTTAGTGTTTTTGGCGCATTGACACTTGCCTCTATTCAAGCTGGAACACCAAGCCGTATTGTATGGTTGTTGGTAGTATTCTTTGCTTTTCAACTCATGCTTGATCTTTATGCGGGCTTCAGAAATAAAACCCCATTCCATTTAAGAAGCCATATTCTGTGGGCGATTTACATTGGTTTAGTAGTAGGTGCCATGTATTTTCTACCATTAGCAAGCTTGCCGATGCTTATTCAAGTTTTACTTGCTTTGGCTGTTATTACACCGCTTGGCCCACAAATCTACCGTTTATTCTTTCAGCCTTTGGTGGCTGCTAAATCATTAGTACTACTGATTGTTTCTATTGCAGTGCATGTGGCTTTGGTGGGTATTGGATTATTAGTTTTTGGCCCAGATGGCGCGCAAACTCAACCCTTCAGTGAAGCGGTATATCAATGGGGTAATTTAGCTGTTAATAGCCAAACTCTTTATATTATTGCTGCGTTTTTCAGCATGATTCTTGTGCTGTGGTATTTCTTTGGAAAGACACTCTATGGCAAAGCATTAAGAGCCACTGCGGTGAATAGAGTCGGCGCACAGCTGATGGGAATCTCCCCCATTTTCGCAGGCAAAATCACCTTTGCAATGGCGGCGTTTATGGGAGCATTTGCGGGCATTTTAATTGCACCCATTACCACGCTGTATTATGACTCTGGTTTTATTATCAGCCTTAAAGGCTTTGTTGGCGCAATTATTGGTGGTTTAGCAAGTTTTCCGGTGGCGGCCGCAGGTTCTGTGGCAGTTGGCATTATTGAAGCATTTTCTATGTTTTGGGCCAGCGATTATAAAGAAATTATTGTCTTTACCCTGATTATTCCATTTTTGCTTTGGAAATCTTTAACGTCTCGTCACATTGAGGAGGACCATGAATGAAGTCTAAATATTTATTTGTGGGCTTTGCTGCGCTTATGGCCCTTAGCCCGTTAATTTTACCTGCTTACCAAGTCACGCTTCTTAATTATATTGGGCTGAATGCTTTAGTCGTTTTAGGTTTAGTGTTATTGACAGGTGTTGGCGGCATGACCAGTTTTGGTCAAGCCGCATTGGTAGGCATTGGGGCTTACTCAACCGCTTATTTAACAGTGACAGAACAGCTGCCGCAGTTCTTGATGTGGACCGGTGGCAGCCCATGGGCAGGCCTGCTTTTGGGCATAGTTTTAACGGTTATTTCTGCATTTCTTGTGGGTGGCTTAACCTTAAAACTGTCTGGACATTATTTGCCTTTAGGCACCATCGCCTGGGGTATATCCCTTTATTATTTTTTCTCAACCATTGAAAGTTTAGGCGGTCATTCAGGTATTTCTAATATTCCGAGCATTTCCATTGCGAGCTATGCCTTAGACACCAGCAATAAAATGTTTTATCTCATTTGGCTGATTTTATTTGTGGCCATTATTTTGACCAAAAATATTTTGAACTCCAGAGAAGGCCGTGCGATACGGGCGCTCAAAGGCGGGCAAGTCATGGCGGAGTCTATGGGAGTAAATACTTTTAGATCCAAAATGGTGGTCTTTGTTATTTCCTCGGTTTTTGCCTCTATTTCGGGCTGGTTATATGCCCATAATCAATCATTTATTAACCCGACACCTTTTGGTTTACAAATGGGGATTGATTATCTGTTTATGGCCTTGCTTGGCGGTGTAGGCAGTATTTGGGGTGCAATATTTGGAGCAGGCATATTCACCATGCTGCGCCAATGGCTGCAAGACTTAATGCCAGTTATTTTTGGCAATGATGGACAGTATGAAACTATTGTTTTTGGTTTAATGATTGTACTGTTGATGCAAAAAGCCCCATCTGGCTTATGGCCAATGCTGGTCAAGCTGGTCCCGCCGCGTTTTAAAGCTAATGATTTGCATACGGAGCTAACCGAACCAACACAGGCGCTTCCTGCCGGGGATTTACCCCCAAAAGGAACGCTTATTCTAGAAGCAAAGAATGTGACGAAGAAGTTTGGCGGTTTGGTCGCCAATAACAACATGAATTTAAAAATTCATGCAGGCGAAATTCTGGCATTGATTGGGCCGAATGGCGCAGGAAAAAGCACCATGTTTAATCAGCTGTCCGGCGTCGATGTTCCAACCAGCGGTGAAGTCATATTTTTAGGTGAAAAAATCAATGGCATGTTATCGCGTGAAATTGCTAAAAAAGGACTGAGCCGAACGTTTCAGCACGTCAAAATTTTGCCAGAAATGACGGTGTTGGAAAATGTGGTGATTGGCGCACATTTACGCGGTAAAAAAGGCGTTTGGGCCTCGCTGTTCAGGCTGGATCGTGAAGAAGAAAACAATTTATTGAATGAAGCTAAATTTCAGTTAGAACGGGTCGGCCTAGGAGATTATCTTTATACCGAAGCTGGAAATCTGGCATTAGGGCAGCAGCGAATATTGGAAATTGCGCGTGCTTTATGTGCCCATCCAAGCTTATTGCTATTGGATGAACCTGCTGCAGGCCTACGTTTAAAAGAAAAGCAGGCTTTGGCTGAGCTTTTAATGAAGCTGAAGGCAGAGGGTATGGCGACTTTATTGGTAGAGCATGATATGGACTTTGTGATGAATTTGGTCGATCACGTTGTAGTGATGGAGTTTGGTGAAAAAATAGCAGAAGGCTTGCCAGAAGATATCCAAAAAAACGAAGCTGTTCTAGAAGCCTATTTAGGAGGCGCAGCATGAGTACGATCACAGAAAATACGCAAGGCAAATGCTTATTAGAGGTCAGTAATTTAAGCGTGGCTTATGGCAAAGTTGATGCACTGATGAACTTCAATATGCGGGTAAATGAGGGGCAGATCGTGTCCGTTGTTGGCCCCAATGGTGCCGGCAAGACCACCTTGCTTTCTGCAATCATGGGAGTTCTTGCTTCAAAAGGTGATGTTGAATTTGATGGCAGTGTAGAGCAATGCCCGCCCATAGAGCGAATGGTCGTACGCGGACTAGGTTTAGTGCCTGAAAAAAGGGAATTATTCAGCAGCATGAGTATTGAAGATAATCTCATGCTGGGTGGATTTCAGCGTTATCGGCATGGCGACCGCAGTTTAAATGAAACATTAGATGAGGTTTATAATATTTTTCCGCGTTTAAAAGAACGCCGGATTCAGGAAGCCGGTACCTTATCGGGTGGTGAACGTCAAATGCTTGCTGTTGGCCGTGCACTTATGGCCAAGCCTAAACTGTTGATGCTGGATGAGCCGAGTCTCGGTTTAGCACCTTTAATTACCCGTGAGATTTTTAAAATTATTGATCAGCTGCGTGGTCAGGGAGTGTCTATTCTATTGGTAGAACAAAATGCGCGTGCAGCCTTGAAGTTGGCAGACTATGCCTATGTTTTAGAAATGGGCGAACTCTCGATGCAAGGCACTGGTCAAGATTTAGTTGAAGATCCTCGGATTATTGAAAGCTATTTAGGGATTAACAGTAAACATCAGGACATTCTTTCTATTTAACTTTCCTTTTAAGCGGGAGCGCCTTATGAAAAAAGAGACCAAAATTTCTATTTTAGGCGCCGGTGCAATTGGCTGTACCTTGGCAGCTCGTCTGATTTTAGCAGGCTGTGAACGAGTCAGTTTAATTGCACGTGGTGAGAATTTTCAGGTGCTGTCCACTCAAGGTATTCATCTAACTGATTTAACGGGCGAATATCAGTTGACACCCTATCGTGTTGTGCAAGACATCACAGAACTTGATCCGCAAGATATTATTTTTATTACCACCAAATCGAATGCCCTGCATCAGGTTACTGCTTCTGTTCAACATGCAGTGCATGCTGAAACCGTGATTATTCCGCTCATGAACGGCATTCCATTTTGGTATTTTTATCAAGGTCAAAGCGACGGTGATATACAGGCAATTAACTGCCTAGATAAAGATAGACAATTGATTGAGCACTTTCCTTTAGCGCATTTAATTGGTTCTGTGGTGTTTATCACAGCAAAATTGGAGACTTATGGGAAAGTGGAGTCGGATAATCCATATTTGCTAATTTTAGGTGAGCCTAAGAATCAAATCACAGAGCGTATAAAGGCAGTTCAAGCCCTTTTCGCAGATAGCGGTATTGAATTAAGAGTGACTGACCAAATTCGAGATCAGATTTGGACCAAAGTAATTGCAAACTTAAGTTCGAACCCGCTTTCTGTAGTAACGGGTGCTCCTTTAAAGGACATCTACGCCCACCCACGCTTAAATGAAATGGCTCTGCAAATTACCCAAGAAGTCAGGCAGGTGGCTGCTAGTTATGGTGCGCGCATTTCGATTGATCCCGTAACTTTTTTACAGTTAGGCACAAATATGGGGAACGTGTACACCTCTATGTGGCATGACTATCAAAAGAAACAACCTTTAGAAATGGCAGGCATAGCGGAAGCTGTTTTTGAGCTAGCCGAGCAATTTAATTGTCCTATGCCAGTCACGAAGCATATTTGCAATTTAACCGTCTATTTGAGTGAGCAATCACGGAAGATTTAAAAAAGGATTCTTATGAACACAAGCATTCAACCTTTGAATTTCAGTCAGCAGGAATGGGAACTGCGGGTAAAGTTGGCGAATTGTTATCATTTAGTGGATTATTTTGGTTGGACTGAAACAATTTTTAATCATATTTCGGCACGGTTGCCGGGTAGTGAACATCACTATTTAGTCAATCCTTTTGGATTAAATTATACTGAAGTCACGCCAGAAAATTTATTGAAAGTTGATTTAGCTGGAAATAAGGTAGAACCTTCCGAATATGATGCAAATCCTGCGGGCTTTGCTTTGCACAGTGCGGTTCATGGCGCAAGGCATGATATCCGATGTCTGATTCATACCCATACCACACCAATCAGTGCTGTAGTACAGAAAAAAAATGGTTTCTCTTATGACAGCTTCTATGGTGCCCAACTATATGGGCGAGTGGCTTATCATGCTTTTGAAGGCATTACGCTTTTTCAGGAAGAAAAGCAGCGGATGATTCAACATCTTGCAGATAAGCATATTTTAGTATTGCGAAATCATGGTATTGCAGTAGGAGAGAGCAGTATTGAAAAAGCATTTTTTTTACTGTGGACCGTGCAGCGAGCGGCTGAAATTCAATGCCAAGCGGGTGCTTTAGGCGGAGAAGATTTTCCGCTGAGTGAAGAGGTAAAGCAAAAATGTACAGATTTAACCGCAATGCTGATTCGTGACAGCGGATTTGCAGATAAATTCTTTAATGCAATGGTACGTAAAATGCATGAAGCGGGTTAAAAATATACCATTCCCATGGATTTTTTGAATTTTCAGCAGGAATGGCAGTGTAGTGGAAGCCAGTTAAACTGGCAGTCTTTTGAACAGTCAGAGTAAATTGACGGTTATGATTTAGGGAATCATGTTGATTTCTTTGTATCTGCTGATTCAACTTAAGGCGGTGGGCAGAGATTTTATTGAGGGTCATGATTAACATTAATTTTCTCTGTATTTGACCAAAATATAGAATTAATGGTTAAAAAAAAAGATGCAATACGCGTGTATTGCATCCAAAGAGGAACACTCAATTAATTAAAAGCTGTACGTAAAGCCTGTGTAAATGCTTCTGGCGATTCAATATTTGAAATATGTGCTGCATTAATTTCAATCAACTGGCTATTGGGAATTCTTGCTGTCATATACAACGCATCTGTAACTGTTGTGACAGAATCTTGCTGACCTGCTACGACCAATACTGGCACAGCAATGTCTTTGAGTTGTTCGCGTAAATCTGCTTTTGCTAAAGCTTCACAACAACTTGCATAACCTTCAGCGCTGCCAGCTGCCAGGCTATTTTGCAGCTTTTTAACTTCTGCTGCATTGCTTTGAATAAATTTATCCGTAAACCAGCGCCCGGCTGCAGTTGAAGCGATCGGTTGTAAACCTTGTTCACGTACCAGTGCTGCACGCTCATTCCACGCTTGTTCCTGACCAATTTTCGCTGCAGTATTACATACAATAACTTTGT
>Ga0308157_10002489_pt1 | contig 30052 bp, 24 predicted proteins | sample PhyBR1_FD_201035 | JGI IMG/M metagenome (GOLD analysis project Ga0308157, IMG submission 201035) | Phyllosphere microbial communities from UC Gill Tract Community Farm, Albany, California, United States - DLSLB.R1 | ecosystem: Host-associated > Plants > Phyllosphere > Unclassified | place: USA...
GCTTCCGGGAGTTCCGTATCTCGAACTACAACCTGATGATGGACCTGATCGACTATTGCAAGGACCATTCGATCGCGCAGATCATGGAACTGCCGGATGTGAAGGAACGCAAGGAGCTGTATTTCGAGCACGCCGAGAAGTGCAAGGAACAGATCCGCCGCTGCGCCACCGTGCACAAAAACCTCGTGGTGCTGGACTTGCGCGATGAAGAGATCATCTTCGCCGGCAACCGCTTCATCGTCTACGCACTGTTCCCGCAGACAAATATCTCGATCCACGTGCTGTGGGGCCTGAAGAACCAGAACACCGTGTTCGCCACTGGCAAATCGATCCTGAACCGCAGCTCCAAGACCAATATCGGCGCGCTGATGCTGGAATACGGCGGCGGCGGGCACGAGAATGCCGGCACCTGTCAGGTGGACAACGAGCTGGCGGAAGAGGTACTCGGTGCGCTCATCCACCGCATCAATTCTGACGGCTAATAAAAAAGCGCCCGAGGGCGCTTTATTTACATTCAGAACTCTTTTTCAGGCATCGCAATCTGGTTGTCGGTGCTGAACTGGTAGTCCTTGAAGACGTGTTCCGCGCTTAACACCTGGTACTCGCCATCCGGCTTCTTGAACGAGGTGTCCTTCAGCTTGTAGGTGTAGTGGCCGCAGGTCCAGCAGTTGAAGTTGCGCATATGGGTGCACAGGCAGGTCTTGTCCATGACCACCACGTTCTTCTGTTCCGGGTGCGCTTCCACTTCGCGGTTGTACGAGTTGATGTAGGCGCAATTGCCGCTGGCGTCCAGCAGGTAGCCATACGATTCGCAGCCCGGACGGATGCCGGAGCCAATCGCCGGTGTGTTCTTCAGCATACGCATCGGATAGCCGGTCGGCGAGACGCCGTTGACGATCACGTCTTCTTCCGAGGCCTTGAAGTATTCCTGCTTGACCTTGTCCGGCAGACCGCATTCCTTGGTGACGGTGAAGCGGGTCGCTACCTGCACGCCAGCCGCGCCGGCTTCCAGGAAGCTGACCGCGTCCGAACCGGTGAAGATGCCGCCGGCGGCGATCAGTGGAATGTCCAGATTTTCCGCCTTGAAGTAAGCCAGCAGCTCCTTGGTGATGGTCATCAGGTCGTAGTCTTTCCAGTCCTCCAGGCCGAAGCCGAGGTGGCCGCCGGCCAGCGGGCCTTCGACGATGACGAAGTCCGGCAGGCGGTTCAGCTTGGCATTCTTGCGCAGGAAGATCTGCAGTGCACGCACTGACGAGACGATGATGCCCAGCTTGGCTTCACGGAAGCGTGGATGGTCGGCCATCAGGGCGAACGAGCCGAAGTGCAGGCCGGCTGACAGCGTGATGCCGTCGATGCCGGCGTCCAGCGCCGCGTTCAGGCGGGTGCGCAGGGTTTCGCGCGGACCGTTCATGGTCAGCTTTTCCATGCAGTTGACGAAGATCAGGCCAGGGCCTTGTTTCGCCTTCATGGTGGCGCCGATGTGCAGGCGCTGTGCTTCTGCCAGGCGCTCCAGGTCGAACTGGACAATCGACTTGTCCATATTGTTGATGTTGTGCTTGTACAGCTTGGTCTTGTCCTTGACGAAGCTGGTATCGAACTTGCGGTCCGATACGTCTTCCACCATGGCATCCGAGATGTGGCCTATGCCGCCCAGGCGGGCCGCTTCCAGCGCCAGTTCCGAGGTCGAAATATCGACACCCATTCCGCCGATCATGATGGGCACATATTCTTCATTGCCAAATCGCAGGCGGAAATCATCAACACGTTTCATTGCTATCCTTAGACTACCGAGGTTAATTGCGGTCGCGCGGCAGTACGCATAATCGGAGCACCGATTTATTCTACTCCATGTGTACTACAGCTATATGACGGCGCGGCCACGCGAAGCAGGCCGGCGGCGGACGAGTATCAGTCGCGGAAGTTGTTGAATTCCAGCGGCAGATCGGTCGCTTCCTTGCGCAGCAGCGCCATGGCAGCCTGCAGGTCGTCGCGCTTGGCGCCGGTGATACGCACCGATTCACCCTGGATCGCGGCTTGCACCTTCATCTTGCTGTCCTTGATGATGCGCACGATTTTCTTGGCGTCATCGGACTCGATACCGTTCTTGACCTTGATGATCTGGCGCACCTTGTCGCCGCCGATTTTCTTGATCTCGCCATCTTCGAGGAAGCGCACGTCGACCTTGCGCTTGCCCAGCTTGCCGATCAGTACATCACGTACTTGTTGCATCTGGAAATCGGAATCGGCGGTTACGGTCAGTTCGCGTTCCTTCTGTTCGACGGCGGCGCCGGTACCCTTGAAGTCAAAGCGCGTGCCGATCTCTTTTTGAGATTGCTCGACAGCATTCTTCACTTCGATCATATCGGCTTCCAAAACTACATCAAACGACGGCATAACTATTTCCTTTTTCGTGTGGCACGCAGCAGGCGTGAGCCGGCTGCATCAAAGACTGATATTTTAACGGACAACCTGCCGTTCGCTGCCATATGGGCGCTGGTTTTTTGCTTGTTTGGCTCTATAATCGATCAAATTTCTTGATTATTTCCCTCATGTCATCCCCGATTCCTGTTCTACATCAATTTTCGCTGCAATCCCTGAATACTTTTGGCATCGCCGCCATCGCACGGGCTTATCTGCGTGTGACAAAAAAAGAGCAATTGCTCGGCGTTTATGCTGATGGCGCTTGGGCTACTTTGCCGAAGCTGATTTTGGGCGGCGGCAGCAATGTACTGCTGACGGGTGATTTTGATGGCCTGGTTTTACATATCGGACTCGAAGGAAAAGAGCTGATTGGCGGCAATGAACAGCACCATTTTGTCCGTGCGGCAGCCGGTGAAAACTGGCATGCGTTTGTCCAATGGACGCTCGCCCAGGGCCTTGGTGGACTGGAGAATCTGTCGCTGATTCCTGGCACGGTGGGCGCCGCGCCGATCCAGAATATTGGCGCCTACGGGCTGGAAATCAAGGATGTCTTCCATAGCGTGACGGTGTTTGATCCGCACAGCGGCGAAACGCGCGTGATGGATGCGGCGGCGTGCCGTTTCGGCTATCGCGACAGCGTGTTCAAGCGGGAAGGCCGGCACCTGATTATCCTTGACGTGACCTTTGCCTTGCCGAAGCAGTGGGCGCCGAACCTGCGCTATGCGGAGCTGGCGGCGGAGCCGGGCATGGCCGACGCACCGACGCCGCAGCAGGTGGCCGATGCGGTGATCGCCATTCGCAGCCGCAAGCTGCCGGATCCGGCGGTGATCGGCAATGCCGGCAGCTTCTTCAAGAATCCGGTGGTGGAGGGCGCGCAATGCGCGGCGTTGCTGGAGCGCTTCCCGAATCTGGTGCATCACGCGCAGCCGGATGGCAGCGAGAAGCTGGCCGCCGGCTGGCTGATCGACCAGTGCGGCTGGAAGGGCAGGAACCTTGGCGCCGCCGGTGTCTATCCGAAACAGGCGCTGGTGCTGGTGAATAACGGCGGCGCCAGTGGCGCCGATGTGGTGGCGCTGGCACGCGCGATCCAGGCGGACGTGCAGGCGCGCTACGGCGTACTGCTGGAACCCGAGCCAGTCTTCATCTGAGTTCGGGGTCAGTGCCGACATTCGGACATTAGATCGCCCGCGATCGTATGTTCATGGTCGTAAAAAAAGCAGACATATAGTCTGCTTTTGCGTTTAGCCGAAGTGGCAAACGTAATCGACGGTTTCCACCGTTTCGATGTCGAACTTGCTGTTGCCCGCCACCTTGAACTCCTGGCCGGCGCTGTAGGTCTGCCATGCACTGGCGCCGTCGAGGCGCACCTTGCACACGCCGCCGACGATTTCCATGATTTCCGGCGCGCCGGTGTTGAAGGTCAGGCTGGAAGGGAAGATGACACCAACACTCTTCTTGCTGCCATCCGCCAGGATGACGTTGTGCGATACGCACTTGCCGTCAAAGTAGATATTCGACTTTTTGACGACGCTGACTTGATCGATTTGAGCACTCATGCTGCGATTTTTCCTTAGTTCGATGAGGTGAGACCAGGCAGGTCTTCCGCGCTGATAACGCGGTTGCGGCCACCGCGCTTGGCGGCGTACAGGGCCCGGTCGGCTTGCTGGATCAGCTCTTCGACGCTCGATTCCGGCGACGGCACGACGCTGGCCACGCCGACCGACATGGTCACGCACGACAGTTCGGTGGTCGCCTGCGGATTTTCAATCGCGAGCTGCTCCAGGTGGCGGCGGCATGACTCGGCCACGATGATGGCGCCAGTCAGCGGTGTCTCCGGCAGGATAATGGCGAATTCCTCGCCGCCGTAGCGCGCGGCCAGGTCGGCCGGGCGCTTGAGGTGTTCAGTCAGGACAGCCGCCACCTTCTTCAGGCACAAGTCGCCGGCGAGGTGGCCGAAGCTGTCGTTATACAGTTTGAAGAAGTCGACGTCGCACATCAGCAGCGTCAAAGGCTTCTTGTCGCGCTGACCGCGCTGCCATTCGATGCGCATGGTGTCGTCGAAGCGGCGGCGGTTGGCAATGCCGGTCAGGCCGTCCAGCGCCGCCAGCTTTTGCAGTTCGATATTGGCGTCGGCCAGCTGCTTCTGGCTCTCGCGCAGGAAGCGGAATGCCTGGTCGCGCTGCAGGCGGCTGATGTGGGCATTCGAGTGATAGCGCACGCGCGCCAGCAGTTCCAGCTTGTCCGGCAGCTTGACCATGTAGTCGTTGGCGCCGGTCGCAAAGCTGTGCGCCTTCAGTTTCGGGTCTTCCTTGGCCGACAGCACAATCACCGGCACGTGGCGCAGGCCTTCCTCGGTGCGGTACTGGGTGATCTGGCCGAAGCCGTCGATGGTCGGCATCACCAGGTCCTGCAGGATCACGGTCGGCTGCAGTTGCAGTGCTGTCTCCAGCGACCTGGTGGCGTCAGTCACGTAGTGAAATTCGATATCCGGCTGGTCGCTCAGCATGCGCCGCACGGCTTCAACGATGATCAGCTGGTCGTCGACCAGCAGCACGCGCACTTTGAAGGTGGGAAGGACCGGTTCTTGATCTGCTGCGGTTACTAATGCTTCGGACATCAGGACTCTCTTAGGTTATTGGCTACGTCCACCAAGGGTGCTGCGCAAGACCGGTCCGATCTTCGCCAGCGGTAAAATCATCTGCGCCGCGTCCAGCTCCGCCGCCGCGCGCGGCATGCCATACACCGCGCTGCTGGCCTGGTCCTGGGCGATGGTGGTATGGCCGGCCTTGCGCATCGCCAGCAGCCCTTCGGCGCCGTCGCGCCCCATGCCGGTCAACAGCACGCCCACCACTTCGCCTTTCCAGTGCTGTGCCAGACAGTGGAAGAATACGTCCACCGACGGCCGGTAGGCATAGTCCTTTGGGTGGATATCGTAACGCAAGCGAAGGTTTTGATCCAGCGTCAGGTGGTCGTTGCTCTTGGCGATCAACACGGTGCCGGCCACCAGTTCATCGCCTTCCTCAGCGGCGCGCACCGGCATTTCCAGCTGCTCGCCCAGCCAGCGGGCGAAATTGTCGGCGAAATGCTGGTCGATGTGCTGCACCACCACGATGGCGCAGCCGCGCGGCGCCTTCCAGCCGGCCAGCAGCTTGGACACCGCCACCGGGCCGCCGGTGGAGGCGCCGATGGCCAGCAGCGAGGTGACTTTTTCTACGTCCGCCAGCGGGGCGGCGCCGTTGGCGGCGGTGCGCGGCAGCATCGCCTGGCTGCCGCCGCTGTGGCGTATCAGTTTGTCCATGGTGCGGATCTTGGCCAGCAATTCGGCGTCGCCACCAGGCTGGCCTTGCAGCACCGGCGTGGCGGTGACGTCCAGTGCGCCGGCGCCCAGCGCGCGGAACACCTGGTTGACGTTGTCCTGCGGCCGGCCGGTCACCACCAGGATGGCGCACGGGCTTTGTTCCATGATCTGGCGTGTTGCCTCGACGCCGTCCAGTTCCGGCATGTTCAGGTCCATCAGGATCAGGTCAGGGCGGCTCTCTGCCGCCATGCGCACCGCCTCGGCGCCGGTGCGGGCGATCCACAGCACCTGGTGTTCGGCGGTGCTGGCGACCACGCGCCGCAGCGCTTCGGCTGCCATGGCAACATCGTTGGCGATGGCTATTTTCATCTACGGGCATCCCCAATCAAATCACTGACTGCGTCAAGCAGCGTCTCGTCGTGGAAGCTGCCCTTGGTCAGATAGTAGTCGGCACCTGCCGACAGGCCGCGAGCGCGGTCTTCGGGGCGATCTTTGTAAGAGACTATCATGACTGGCAACTTGTGAAGATGTATATCTTTCTTAATCAAGGTTACGAGTTCGATGCCGTCCATGCGCGGCATGTCGACGTCGGTGATCACCAGGTCGTAGTCGCCGCTGCGCACCACATTCCAGCCGTCGATGCCGTCGATGGCGATATCGACCAGGAAGCCGCGACTGAGCAGCAGCTTGCGCTCCATTTCGCGCACGGTCAGCGAGTCGTCGACCACCAGGATGCGCTTGGTCTTGCGCCGTTCGGCGGCGTCGGACTTGGCCAGCTGGTGCAGGCCGCCTTCGTGCAGCAGCTTGTCGATCGACAGCAGCAGGTCGGGCACATCGAGGATCAGCACCGGCTCGCCGTTGTCCAGCAGCGCGGCAGCGGAGATGTCGCGCATCTTGCCGAAGATCGGGTCGATCGCCTGCACTGCCAGGCTTTGTTCGCCACGGATGGCGTCCACCACCAGCGCGTAGCGGCGTGCGCCGGCGCCGATCACCACCACCGGCAGTTCGCTGCCTTCGGCATTGGTGTCGCCCAGTTCCAGCACTTGCGAGGCGGAGACCAGGCCGAGGTGTTCGCCGCCGAAGTCGAAGAACTGCTTGTTTTCCAGCGTGTGGATGGCGGTTTGCGGTACTTTCAGCACGCGCTCGACCTGCACGATCGGCACGGCATAGGCTTCGCCCTTGACGTCAACCACCAGTGCGCGCACGATCGACTGCGTCAACGGCAGCGTGATGTAGGTGTGGAAGCCGACACCCAGCTCGGACTCGATGCGCACCGTGCCGTTTTGCGAACGGATGGTTTCGTGCACGATGTCCAGCCCAACACCACGGCCGGATATCTCGGTGATGTTTTCCTTCAGGCTGAAGGCCGGCAGGAACAGGAATTCCAGCAGCTCGGCCTGTGACATCGAGCTGGCCATCTGCGCCGGCGCCATCTTGCGTTCGATCACGCGGGTGCGGATTTTCTCCAGGTTGACGCCTTTGCCGTCGTCGCTGATTTCGATGCTCAGCATGCCGGCGCGGTGTTTGGCTTCGAGCACGATGGTACCGGTGCCCGGCTTGCCGGCGGCGATGCGTTCGGCGGCGCTGTCCATGCCGTGGTCGATGGCGTTGCGCAGCATGTGGTTGATCGGGCTTTCGATCTTGGACAGGATGTCGCGGTCGACCAGCGTGTCTTCACCGACGATGTGCAGCTGCACGTCTTTGCCCAGGCTGCGCGACAGGTCGCGCACCATGCGCGGGAAGTGCTGCACGCCGTCGCGGAAGGGGCGCATGCGCATGGTCAGCACTTCATCCACCATGCCTTGCGAGACGGCCAGCAGGCGGCGCTCGTAGGCTTCGATGTCGGCGATGTGTTCCAGCACGAACTGCTTCAGTGGATGGGTCTTTTGCAGGGCCAGCAGGGACTTTTCTTTCAGGCCGGCGTCGGTGCTGTTGGAGATGGCTTCGTGCAGTTGTTCGATGATGGTGAACAGGCTGCTCTGGTTGCGCTTGAAGCGTTGCAGGTTCTGCACGAAGGGATGCATCTGGTGCGCGTTGATGCGTGATTCGCTGGCCAGCGACAGCAGCTTGTCGAAGTTCTGCGCGTGCTTCATTGGCGCCGGGGAGCGGCGTTCATGGGCGTCTTCTGCTGCGGGAGCGGACGGCGCGGGCGCCTGCTCGGGCGCGGCTGCGACAGGGGCGGGCGGTGAAGCGGGTGGTGGGGCGAGGTCGATCGGCTCGGGCAGGAAGGCGATGGTGCCAATAGCGTCCATGGTGCGTTTGATCTGCTCACCATTGGCAGCCAGCCAGCCTTCCACTTCGGCGTCCTGCAAGCGTGACAGCTGCAAGATCAGGTCCACACCAGCCAACAGCACATCCACGCGGTTCGGCGTCAACGCCAGCTTGCCGATTTGCGCGGCGATGAAAGCATCCTCCATGCCGTGCGCCAGCTGCACCACCACTTCCAGCCCGACGATGGCAGCCGCGCCCTTGATCGAGTGCGCCGCGCGCATCATTGATTCGACCGCGCCGGCGTCGTCCTTCAGGCGTTCCATGGCCAGCAAGCCATCGGTGAGGATTTGCGTCTGGCTGTCGGCCTCCATGCGGAACAGGTCCAGCATGGAGAACTGGCTCAGGTCTCCGTTGTTATCCACGCTCATCGCAGCGTCCTCGCGAGTTGGTAGCCGATCAGCGCTTCATCCAGCATGCCGATGCGCATGTCGTCATGCGTGATGACGCCGGTGAGAAAGCGGGACAGGCCCTTGTTGATGGTGGCGGCCGGCGCCTGCACCTTGCTGCTGGCGTAGCGCAGCATGCCATGCAGGTCGGCCACTGGCAGCGCATAGGCCTGGTCCTCCCATTGCGTCAGCAGCAGGCGCGCGAAGGTATGGCGATTGGTGGCGGCTTCGCCCTCGCTGTCATCGATGCCAAGCAGTTCGGCCAGCGACATGCAGGGGTACAGCGTGCCGCCGACATTGACGATGCCGCTCAGGCCACGCGCGCTGCGGTGCGGCAGCCGGTGCGGCGTGGCGATCGGCGCCACCGAGACGAACATGCGGGTCGGCAGCGACAGCCATTCGCGGCCGATGCGGAACACCAGGCAGGACGCGTCCTGCTGTTCGGTGTCGCTGGCGGCCTGGCGGAAATGCGCAGCCCAGTCTTTTTTGTAGTCGTCACCGACCGGGCGTTGCAGGTTTTGCTGCGCGGCGTTGGCGTAGACCTCGCAGTTGCGGCAATGGACGGCCTGTTCCAGCTTGTCGCAACTCTGGTCGCCGTTCACGCCGATGACGTTCCAGCAGTCCTGGACGTCAACAACAATGGGAGAGGAGGTTGTGCTCATGGTTTAGCGCCTTCAGGATGCTTGCTGGCGTTTGTAGATGCGGGCGGCGCGCGCTTTCAGCGCCGCAGCGCCGCTGGCGTCGTTGTTGGCTTCCGCCAGCAGCGCGAGGTGGCACAGCGCTTCGTAGTGATCGGGCTGCAGATAGATGCAGCGCTTCCAGTAGTCTTCCGCCATCTTCGGTTTGCTGGTCAGCTCATTCAGCAGGCCGAGGATGAAATACGCTTCGGCGGATTCCGGATGCTGTGCCAGGTGGTCGCGGCAGTTTTTTTCGGCGGCCTTGATGTCGCCCAGGTCGGCCAGGCGGCGCGCTTCGGCCAACAGGTTGGCGCCGATGGCTGGCGGCGGCGTCGGCGCGGCAGTATCGGCAGGACGGGCAGCAGCGGGGCGGGCAGCAGCGGCAGGGCGTTCGACGGCAGAGCGGTCGGCGCCGCGGCCGCGCACCAGCGGAGCGGGCGACGACAGCGAGGACAGCGACGACAGCGCGGGCGGCAGCGATGGCGGCGAGGCGATGCGGCGCGCGGCATTCGGCGGCGCCTTGACCGTGGCGCGCAGTGCATGCGCCGGCTTGGCGGCTGGTTTGGGCGGCGGCGCGGTCTCCTTCAATAATCCGAACGCCTGGTTGTACGACAGCGGCGTAAAGCCATGCTGGCAGAACGATGGTACTTCAGCATAGCCGGCGAACAGTTGGCCATCGTCGGCCAGCAGCGCGCGCAGCTTGGCGATGGCGGCCTTGGTGGTTGGCTTGTCGAAGTAGATCAGCAGATTGCGGCAGAACACCACGTCATAGTGACCGCTGCGCGCGGTCAGGTCGAACTCCAGCAGGTTGCCCTGCTTGAAGCGCACCTGCTTGCGGATCTCGTCATTGACGCGATAGTCGCCGTCGCCGGCGCTGGTGAAATGCAGGTCGCGGAAAGCCAGGTCCTGCGCGCGGAAAGCGTTGCGGCCGTAGATGCCACTCTTGGCGCGCGCCACGCAGGTGGGGCTGATGTCGAAGGCGTCGACCATGAAGTTCTGTGGCGGGATGCCGGCGTCCAGCAGCACCATGGCGATGGTATACGGCTCCTCGCCTCCGGCGCAGGGAATCGACAGGATGCGCAGCGGCCGCTCGCCGCTGGCGGCCAGCCGTGCGCGCAGGAATTCAGCCATCGCGACAAACGCCTGCGGGTCGCGGTAGAACCACGACTCCGGCACCACCACCAGCTCTACCAGCGCGGTCATCTCGGCCGGCGTCATCTGTTTGAGGTAAAAGTCTGGATCACTGATGGCGGTTTGCGCCATGCGATTCTTGATGGCGCGGTCGACCACCGATTTCGACAGGTTCAGCCCGGTGGCCTGGCGCAGCAGCGATTGGGCGGGTGTCATGCCGGCGCTCCGTCATCCTGGAACAGCAGTGCGCGCAGTCCGGCCGGCAGCAACTGGTCCAGCTCCACCAGTTGCAGCATGCCTTGCGCGTCGCTGGCCACCTGGCCGAGGAAGGGCGCGGCTTGCACTCCGCTGGGGTTCAGCTGGTCGTCGCGTACTTCCTGCACGCCCAGCACGCGCTCGGCACGCAGGCCAAGCTGGTGGTGCACGCCTGCCGGCGTCACGTAATCAGCGACGATGATGCGCGTGTCGAAATGGTCAACGCCACTGGGCAGGCCGCTGGCGCGGCACAAGTCGATCACCGGCACCGAGGCGCCGTGCAGGTCCATCAGGCCTGCCACGCTGTCTGGCGCCAGCGGCAGCTGCTTGAGTTCCAGCAGCGGCAACACGCGCACCACATCGCGCAGGCGCAGGCCGTAACGGTCGGCGCCGATGTGGAAGACGAGGAGTTTCATCCCGTGCTCCGCCTAGACCGCCACGGCGAAGTTGGCGACGCTGGTTTGCAGGTCGCCGGCCGCGTACTGCAACTGGTGCACCGCCTCGCTGGTGGCTTTCAGCGATTCCACCGTTTGCTGGGTGGCGTCGTTCAGCTGCATCATGGTGGCGGTGATCTGCTCCGCGCCCACCGCCTGCGACTGCATCCCTTGCAGCACCACGTCGAACTGCGGCGCCAGTTTCTGCACCTGGTCCATCACGCCCGACAACTGGTCGGTCACCTGGCGCACTTCGCCGACGCTGCGGCGTATCTCTTCGGAGAACTTGTCCATGCCCATCACGCTGGCGGAAACGGCCGATTGCATCTCCTTCAGCATCTGCTCGATGTCCCAGGTGGAGACCGAGGTCTGGTCGGCCAGGCGGCGGATTTCGGTGGCCACCACCGAGAAGCCGCGACCCGCCTCGCCGGCTTTCTCGGCTTCGATGGCGGCGTTCAGCGACAGGATGTTGGTCTGGTCTGCCACCTTGGTAATGGTGATCAGCACACTGTTGATGTTGGACGCCTTCTCCGACAGCGCTGCCAGCTTGGCGTTGATCGAGTCGGTCGCTGCCACCATGTGCTGCATGGTGCCGTCCATGCGGCGCAGGTTGTTCTGCGCGTCGGCGGTGGCGCTGGTGGTGTAGTCCGCCACCGAGGTGGCTTCTTCCATGGTCTTCAGCAGCTGCGAAGTGTTGGCCGAGATTTCCTTGGTGGTGCTGAGGATCTCCACACTGGTCTGCGCCTGCTCGATGCCGGTGGCTTCCTGCTGCTTGGCCGAGGCGGCGATTTCGGTGGCCGAGGTGGTGACCTGGATGCCGGCCTTCTGCACATTGTTCAGCAGCCCGCGCAGGTTGTCGAACATGCGGTCCAGGCCCGCAGCCAGGCGGCCAATCGCGTCGTCGCCACTGACGTCGATCTTGCCGGTCAAATCACCCGATGCAGCCTTGGAGACAACACCCAGCAGCGAATCGACCTTGGCGCGCAAGGCATTGGTGGCGGCCTGTTCGCTGGCCTGGCTATCCTGGATGGACTGCGCCATGCGGTTGAATTCCGTGCTGACTTCACCCAGCTCGTCGGCCGACAGTACCTCGGCGCGCGCCGACTGGTCGCCGGCGGCGATGCGGTTGACTGCCTGGGTCAGGTTGTTCAGCGGCGCCAGCAGCGCGCGCACCAGCAGCCAGGCCACGCCCAGCGACAGCACCACGCATGCCAGGCCGCCGCCGGACAGGATCATGCGCATGGTTTCCTGCAAGCGCTCGGAGGCTTTCGAGCGTTCCGCCAGCAGGCGCTTTTCTTCGTCCGCCGCGTCGTTCATGAATTTGTAGATGGCGCCGATGGCGGAGTTGTTGGTGCTGGCCAGTTGCGGCGTGCGGCCCATCGCATCGGCGGCGCCCGGCTTGTCGCCCAGTTCCTGGCGCATCTTCAGCTGCGAGTCGATGACGTCGAGACGCCAGACATTGATCATCTCTTCCAGCTTCTTGAAGCGCTCCACCTGGCTTGGATTGTCGGCGGTCAGCTTTTGCAGTTCAGCGATGGAGGCCGGCAGGTCGGCCATCTCCTTGCGGGTGCGTTCGAGGCGCGTCTCCGAACCCGTCAGGTAGTAACCACGCGCTTCCACCTGGACCTGCAGCAAGTCGTTGCGCAGCACGTCGACAGCCTGGATCACGTCCATCGTATGCCGGTCCCACGCATTGGCTTCGGACAGGCTGTTGAAGCGGTTGTAGGCGATCGACAGCAGTACCAGGATGATGGCAAGGATGGCGCTGAAACTGAGGTAAAGCTTCTTCTTGATGCTCAAGTCTTTAAACATTTTCTCTCCAAGGCTGGCGGGTACCAGATTGCAACTGGCATTGTCCCATACCGGCTGTGTTTGTGGTTTTTCAGGTCACTACCGAAAAGGAGGCGACACTGGTTTGCAGTCCGCCGGCCGCATACTGCAGCTGATGGACCGCTTCGCTGGTCGATTTCAGCGAGTCCACGGTTTGCTGGGTGGCGTCGTTCAACTGCATCATGGTTTCGTTGATCTGGGCAGCGCCGACGGCTTGGGACTGCATGCCCTGTAGTACCTGGTCGAACTGTGGAGCCAGTTTCTGGACCTGGTCCATCACGCCGGACAGTTGATTGGTCACCTGGCGTACTTCGCCGACGCTGCGGCGTATCTCTTCGGAGAATTTGTCCATGCCCATCACACTGGCGGAGACGGCGGACTGCATTTCCTTGAGCATCTGTTCGATGTCCCAGGTGGAGACGGAGGTTTGGTCTGCCAGCCTGCGGATTTCCGTGGCGACGACGGAGAATCCGCGTCCCGCCTCGCCAGCCTTCTCGGCCTCGATGGCGGCGTTCAGCGACAAGATATTGGTCTGGTCAGCCACTTTGGTGATTGTAATCAGAACGGAGTTGATATTGCTAGCTTTTTCGGAGAGCGCCGCCAGCTTGGCGTTGATCGAGTCGGTCGCCGTCACCATCGTCTGCATGGTGCTGTCCATGCGTTGCAGGTTGCCCTGGGCGTCGGCGGTGGCATGGGTGGTGTAGTCAGCCACGCTGGTGGCTTCCTCCATGGTCCTGACCAGTTCCGCGATATTGGCCGAGATTTCCTTGGTGGTGCTGAGGATTTCCACGCTGGTCTGCGCCGTTTCGATGCCGGTGGCTTCCTGCTGCTTGGCCGAGGCGGCGATCTCGGTGGCCGAGGTGGTGACCTGGATGCCGGCTTTCTGCACGTCGTTGAGCAGCATGCGCAGGTTGTCGAACATGCGGTCCAGCCCATCGGCCAGCTGGCCGATGGCGTCCTCGCCCTGGACCTCGACCCTGCCGGTCAGGTCGCCGGCGGCCGCCCGGGACACCACGCCGAGCAGCGAATCGACCTTGGACCTGAGCAGGTTGGAGGCTGCCAGTTCCTTCTGCTGGCTATCCTGGATGGCTTGCGCCATCAGGTTGAAACTATTCGACATCTGGCCCAGCTCATCGCGCGAGGTGATTTCCACCCGCGCACCTTGCTCGCCATGGGCGATGCGCTCGACCACCGCCGCCAGCCGGCCGATCGGATCGCCCAGCGCCCGCAGCAGGATGCCGCCAATGACCAGCGCCAGTATCGTGCAGACCGCGCCGCCCAGCACCAGCAACAGCATCATCGATTCCGACAGGCCGCTGGTGGTCGTGGTACGTTCGGTCAGCAGGCGGCTTTCCTCGTCGGTGACCTCCTTGATCATGGCGCGTGCGTCGGCCATGGTGCGGCTGCCCACGCGTACCTCATCGGAGCTCACCGCTTGCGCGCCGGCGCTGCGTTTCTCCAGCTGCGGATTGATGACCTGATTCAGCCAGTCGTTGACGAAGGGCGTAAGCTTTTGCAGGCGCGCCTGCTGGGCAGGATTGTCGGCGGTCAGGCGGGAGATTTCCGCCAGGTGGCGGCGCAGCGTTTCTTCCTCGTTGCTGACACGCTGGATGGCGGTGGCATCGCCGGTCAGCAGGAAGCCGCGTGTGGAACTCTGGATCTGCACCATCGCGGTTTCGATCTGGTTCGCTTCCAGCAGCACCTGCATGGTGTGCAGGTCCCAGCCGCTGGCGGCGGACAGCTTGGTGAAGTTGGTATAGGCCGTCGCCAGCAGGATGACAATGATGGCGACGATGGCGCCGAAACCGCTGGTGAGTTTTTTCTTGATACTGAGGTTTTTAAGCATGGGGGCTCCACTCACGATCAGGGCGTGGAGCCAATGTATCAAAAAAAAGGCCGCTCAGCGAGCGGCCTTTCTTGATGAGGCGAAGAACGTGACTTACTGGCCGCGTTTCAGGCGTGCGTTGGCGGCGATGCGCATGCGCAGCGCGTTCAGCTTGATGAAGCCGCCGGCATCGGCCTGGTTGTAGGCGCCGCCGTCTTCGTCGAAGGTGGCGATGTTCATATCAAACAGCGAGTCGGTCTTCGAATCGCGCGACACCACGATCACATTGCCCTTGTACAGCTTGATGCGCACCCAGCCATTCACGGTCGATTGGGTGTGGTCGATCAGCGTTTGCAGCGCAACGCGCTCCGGCGCCCACCAGTAGCCGTTGTAGATCAGCGAAGCGTAGCGTGGCATCAGGTCGTCCTTCAGGTGGGCCACTTCGCGGTCCAGCGTGATCGACTCGATGGCGCGGTGGCCTTTCAGCATGATGGTGCCGCCTGGGGTTTCGTAGCAGCCGCGCGACTTCATGCCGACGTAGCGGTTTTCCACCAGGTCCAGACGGCCGATGCCGTGCTTGCCGCCGAGGCGATTCAGTTCGGTCAGCACGGTGGCTGGCGACATGCGCACGCCGTTGATGGCGACGATGTCGCCTTTTTCGTATTCGAGGTCGATGTATTCGGCTTCGTTCGGCGCCTGTTCCGGGCTGACGGTCCAGCGCCACATCGATTCCTCGGCTTCGGCGCTTGGGTTTTCCAGGTGGCGGCCTTCGAAGGAGATGTGCAGCAGGTTGGCGTCCATCGAATATGGCGCGCCGCCGTTCTTGTGTTTCATGTCGATGGCGATGCCGGCGTCTTCTGCGTACTTCAGCAGTTTTTCGCGCGACAGCAGGTCCCATTCACGCCATGGCGCGATCACTTTGACGCCTGGCTTCAGCGCATAGGCGCCCAGCTCGAAGCGCACCTGGTCGTTGCCCTTGCCGGTGGCGCCGTGCGAGATGGCGTCGGCGCCGGTTTCGTTGGCGATTTCGATCAGGCGCTTGGCGATCAGCGGACGCGCGATCGAGGTGCCCAGCAGGTATTCGCCTTCGTACACGGTGTTGGCGCGGAACATCGGGAACACGAAGTCACGCACGAATTCTTCGCGCACGTCATCGATGTAGATGTTCTCTGGCTTGATGCCGAATTTGATCGCCTTGGCGCGCGCCGGTTCCAGTTCTTCGCCCTGGCCCAGGTCGGCGGTGAAGGTGACGATTTCGCATTGGTAGTTATCCTGCAGCCATTTCAGAATGACGGAGGTATCGAGGCCGCCCGAATAGGCGAGGACTACTTTTTTAATGTCGCTCATGATGATCCCAGTTGGTAATTAGTTGTTTTCCAGGCGGCCGAGCAGCAGGTACTCGATCAATGCCTTTTGAATGTGCAGGCGGTTCTCCGCTTCGTCCCAGACCACCGATTGCGGGCCGTCGATGACGTCGGCCGCGACTTCCTCGCCACGGTGGGCGGGCAGGCAATGCATGAACAGCGCGTCCGGCGCCGCGCGCGCCATCTTGGCGCTATCGACGATCCAGCCGTCGAAGGCTTTCAGACGGGCGGCGTTTTCTTCTTCGTAGCCCATGCTGGTCCAGACGTCGGTGTTGACCAGGTGCGCGCCTTCGCAGGCGTCGGACGGATTCTTGAAGAAGGTGTAGCGGTCGGTCGACACCAGCGACATGTCCATCTCGTAGCCGTGCGGCGTCGAGACATTGACGTGGAAGCCGAAGATTTCAGCCGCCTGCAGCCACGAATACAGCATGTTGTTGGCGTCGCCCACCCAGGCCACGATCTTGCCCTTGATCGAACCGCGATGCTCGATGTAGGTGAAGATGTCGGCAGCCACCTGGCATGGGTGGTGTTCGTTGGTCAGGCCATTAATCACCGGCACGCGCGAGTTGGCGGCGAAACGCTCGATGATGTCCTGGCCGAAGGTGCGCACCATGATGATGTCGCACATGCGCGACATGACCTGGCCGGCGTCTTCTACCGGCTCGCCGCGGCCCAATTGGGAATCGCGGGTGTTGAGGTAGATGGCGGCGCCGCCCAGCTGGTGCATGCCGGCCTCGAACGAGAGGCGGGTGCGGGTCGAGTTCTTGTCGAACACCATGACCAGCGTGCGGTCGATCATCGGGTGATAGATTTCGTAGTTTTTGAATTTGCGCTTGATGATATGCGCGCGTTCGATCACGTACTCATACTCTTCCAGCGAGAGGTCGGAAAACTGCAGGTAATGCTTGATCGGTTTTTGGATAGGCATAATGACAACTGACAGATAGCTACGGCTTAGCCGATCAATTATAAAGGCAATTCGGCGAGCAGGGCTAATTACCGCAGATTGTGCTGTCTATACAAACCGTTTAATGGTAGATATGGCTGGTCGACGGCAGCTTGTTTTCCGGCGCCGTCAGCGGCAGATCCAGCGTGAACGTGGTGCCCTCACGCGAACTGTGGACGGAAATCAGGCCGCCCATGAGCGAAGTGACAATGTTGTAGCTAATCGACAGTCCCAGCCCGCTGCCGCCTTGTCCCAGCTTGGTGGTGAAGAAGGGATCGAAGATGCGCGACATGTGTTCGGGCGCGATGCCGCCGCCGTTGTCGCGGAACGTGACCAGCACGCGGCCGTCGGCTGGCGCATGCGCGCGCAGCCACATGCTGCCGCTGCCCTTGGCGGCAAACGCGTGCAGCAGCGCGTTGTTGATGAAATTGGCGATTACCTGGCCATACGGGCCGGGATAGCTGTCCAGCGAAATTGTCTCCGGCATCTCGATCTCGATCTGATGGCTGGAGGCGCGGATGCGGTTCATCATGGTGGCGATCACTTCCTGCGACACCTGCGCCAGGTTGAAATCGCGCCGCTGTTCGGTGGTGCGGTCGACCGCCACCTGCTTGAAGCTGTTGACCAGGTTGGCGGCGCTGGTCAGGCCGCGCATCACCAGCTCGTGCGCCTTGCGCGCGTCTTCCAGGTAGGCCAGCAGCGCCGAGCGTTTCAGGCCGGCGCCGTTGACCTGCGCTTCCATCTCTTCGGTCTTCTGTGCCAGTGTGCTGGCGATCAGCAGGCTGTTGCCGATCGGCGTATTCAGTTCGTGCGCCACGCCGGCCATCAGCGCGCCCAAGGCCGCCAGCTTTTCCTGCGACACCAGCTGCGTTTGCGCGTCCTTCAGCTGGCGGTAGGCTTCGGCGTTGTCCAGCGCGATGGCGCCATACGCGCACAGCGTGCGGAAGATCAGCCGTTCGCGCTCGCCGTAGGCGTCGACTTCGATCGACTGCACCGTCATCACGCCCAGCACGCGCTCGCCGACCAGCAGCGGCACGTACAGCGCGCTGGCCATCAGCTGCGTGCCGGGAGCAAGAAAGATGTCGTCCGGTCCCGCCTCGGGGATATAAATTTCGGCGCGCTCGCGCAAGCTGCGGGCGGCGTTGGCGCGCGGGTTGGCGATGTCGATGGTGTTGCCGGCCAGCGGCTGGCCATTCTCCACCCCGAACACGCGACTGATGGTGTCGCAACCGGGATCGCACATATACACGGCCAGTGTGTCGGCCGGCAGCAGCGCCTGCACGTGGCGGTCCAGCGCCTGGAACACCGCGCCCGCATCCAGGTGGGTGGTGATTTCCTGGCCGATGGCCGACAGCCGCTCCAGCATGGCGCTGGTCTGCTGAAGCAGCTGCACGCGGCGCGCTTCGGCGGCGGCCAGTTCGCGGTGGTGCAGTCCTTCGGCGCGGGCGTTCTCGGTCTGGTGTTGCACCTGCATCGCGATCGCGCGGTTGGTGGCGTCCTGGCTGTGCGTCTTCTGGCGCGCGGCGGCCGCCTGCTGCGCCGAGGCGTAGGCTTGCTGGTAATCGCCGATCTGCGCGTACTCGCGCGCCAGCGCGTCGTGCAGGTCGGCCGGCAGCGTGTAGCCGTTGATATGGCCGGCCGCTGCCAGCGCCTGGTGCAGGAAGTGCAGCGTGGCGTTTGGTTCGGTCATGCCGTCCGGCGCCGGCAGCTTGTGGCGCAGGTGGATCAGCGACATCACGCGCAGCGCGGCTACGTGGTTGTAGTTGTTGGCCTGCTGCTGCGCCAGCGTGGCGGCGCGTGCGGCCGTTTCCTGTGCTTCTTGTGGACGGTCGAGGAAGCACAGCGCGTGCGCCTGGCCGCGGCGGGCGATGCTAAGGAAGTCGGCGTGGCGCAAGGCGCTGCCGCGCGCTTCCAGCTTGCGGAAGGTGTCCAGCGCGGTGGCGTAGTCGCCTTGGTCCAGCGCCAGGTCGCCGAGGTAATGCAGCGCGGTGGCGTAGGCCCGCGCGCCGGACAACGGCGCCAGCATCTGCAAGGCTTCCTGCAACAGCTCGCGGGTGGCGTCCAGCCTTCCCAGGCGGCGCATGGTGTCGGCGGTGTGCATCAGGCAGGCGCCGATGCTGCGCGGCCAGCCGGTCGGGCGGGCCAGGTCGAGCGCGCTCTCCATCCACTCCAGCGCTGCGTGGTGATCGTTGAGGATGGTGAAATCGAGGCCGATGTTGATGGCGGCAGTGATCGCCATGCGCAGCTGGCCGCTTTCCAGCGCCGCTTCGTAGCAGCGCAGGTAATGGCCGGCGGCGGCGCCGAAATCGCTGGCCTGGCTGGCGGCGAGGCCATAGTAGTCGTAGATCCAGCTGGCCACCGCCGGCAGGTTTTCTTCCTCGCGCGTGAAGCGCTGGGACCAGCGCTGCTGCGCGCTGGGCAGGTCGCGCAGCACGCTCCAGCGGGCGTTGACCGCGTCGGCGATGGCCAGGCGCTGCGGATCGCCAGCCGCGCGGGCGGCTGCGGCCATCTGTTCCAGTTCGGTATCGGCGCGCGCGTGTTCGCCGCTGTCGATGGCGATCCAGGCGCGCAGCCAGTGGGCATCGGCCTGGCCCAGTTGCAGTGCAAGGGCGGCAAAGCGTTCGCCGGCTTGCCGGGCCTGGGCGTCGGCGGCAGCCAGGTGGCCGGCCAGCCAACTGGCTTCCGCCTGGATCAGTAGCAGGCGGGCGGCGATGGCTTCGGTGTCAGCTTCGGGCAGGGCGGACAGCAGGGTGTGCGCTTCGGCTGCCAGTTGCAGCGCGCGCGGCGTGTCGCGCTGGCGCAAGTGCCAGGCCAGCGGCAGCAGCGCCGGCAAGCGCGCAGCGCCACGCAGGGAGGGCAGGGCGGCCTCCCAGTCGGCTAACGCGTCGTCGAGCGCAAACAAGTCCATTTGATTCCTTAGGTGTTGCCCCAAGGCATTATAGACACAAACTCTTGGTTTTAATACAGGGTCTGTGAGGATTCGTGCAACAACTGGCCGTACAAGGTGTGGCGCATTTTGGCGATCTTGCCTTCCTCGACCGCCGCCAGCACCGCGCACTGCGGTTCGATCAGGTGGCGGCAGTTATAGAACTTGCAATGGCCAAGATATGGTTCGAATTCTACAAAAGCCCGCTCCAGCATGCCCTCGCTCAGATGGTAGAGGCCGAACTCCTGGAAGCCGGGCGAATCGATGATCGCCGAGTCGGGACCGAGGTCCGGCAGCGTGTACAGGCGGGTGAAGGTGGTGGTGTGCTTGCCGGTGTCCAGCGCCGCCGAAATTTCGCGCACGGCGATGTCGGCTTCCGGCACCAGCAGGTTGATCAGCGAGGACTTGCCCATGCCGGACTGGCCGATCAGGATCGACGAATTCCCGGCCAGCAGCGGCCTCAGTGTGGCGACCGCGTGTTCCGGTTGGGCGGTGGCCGATACTTCGTGCACCGGATAGCCGAGCGCCGCATACGGCGCCACGCGCTCGCGGGTGCGCGGCAGCGCGTCCGCCACGTCGGTCTTGTTGAGGATCAGGTGGGCCTTGATGCCGGCCGCCTCCGCCGCCACCAGTGCGCGCGACACCAGGTCGTCGGTGAAGCCAGGCTCGGTGGCGACCACGATGAACAGCTGCGTCAGATTGGCCGCCAGCAGCTTGGACTTGTACTGGTCCGAGCGGTACAGCAGCGTCTTGCGTTCCTCGATCTTGTCGATCACGCCCTGGTCGGGCGAGGTCATGGTGATGTGGACGATATCGCCCACCGCCACATTGGTCTTTTTGCCACGGGTGACGCATTGCAGTTTGACGCCGTCCGCCTCGGCCAGATAGTGGCGGCCGTGGGCGGCGATGATGGTGGCGGTGCGCTTGTCAGTCATGCCCGGGCCTCATACAGGGCGTCGGCCTTGGCGGCGCAGATGAAGTCATTATTGGTCAGGCCGTGGGCCGAGTGGGTGTCGTAGCGGACGATGCAGGTGTTGTAGCTGACGGTCATTTCTGGGTGATGGTCTTCGTTGTGACTCAGGTAAGCCAGCGCGTTGACGAAGGCCATGGTGTGATAGTAGTTCTTGAAAGCGTAGCGGCGGACCAGGCGGCCGTCATCGGCAACCCAGTCCGGCAGCAGCGACAGCAGGCGCGTGGCCTCGGCGCCGTCCAGCGCCGCCGTGGTGGGGCGGCAGCGGGCGGCCAGCAGTTCGGCGCGCAGCGTGATCATGATGCCGCCGCCAGGTTCAGTTGGCGGATGCGCACGCTGGCCGGCGGGTGCGAGTCGTAGAAGGCCGAGTGCAGCGGGTCCGGCGTCAGCGTCGAGGCATTATCTTCATACATCTTGACCAGCGCCGATACCAGGTCGCGGGCGTCGGTGTGCCGGGCGGCGAAGGCATCCGCCTCGAACTCGTGCTTGCGCGAACCCAGCGAGGTCAATGGATTGAGCAGGAAGGTGAACACCGGCAGCGCCAGCATGAACAGCAGCAGTGCCATGGCGTCGTTGCCCTGGCCCGGCAGCAGCAGCGGGTTGACGCCCAGCCCGTCGTAGAACCACGGCTGCGTTTTCAGGTAGCCGAGCAGCGCCAGGAAACCGAGCGAAATCGCAAACATCATGCTGATGCGCTTGACGATGTGCTTCAGCTTGAAGTGGCCCAGTTCATGCGCCAGCACCGCCTCGATTTCCTGCGGCTGCAGGCGCGCCAGCAGGGTATCGAAGAACACGATGCGCTTGTTGGCGCCAAAGCCGGAGAAGTAGGCGTTGCCGTGGGCGCTGCGCTTGGAACCGTCCATCACGAACAGGCCTTTGGAGGCAAAGCCGACACGCGTCATCAGGCCTTCGATGCGGGACTTCAGCGACTGGTCTTCCAGCGGCGTGAACTTGTTGAACATCGGTGCGATGACGGTCGGGTACAGCACCATCATCAGCAGCTGGAAGCCGCTCCAGAAAATCCAGGTGTACAGCCACCACAGGTCGCCGGTCTGGTTCATCAGCGTCAACACCACCCAGGTCAGCGGCAGGCCGATGGCGGCGCCCAGCAGCACGCCCTTGGCCATGTCGCCGAAGAACAGGCCCTTGCTCATCTTGTTAAAACCAAAACGTTGTTCGAGGCCGAACTGCTTGTAATAGTCGAACGGCAGGTCGATGACGCCGGAAATCAGCGCGAACGCCGCCAGCAACGCCAGCTGATAGACCATGCCAGGGCCGGTCAGCTGGAAAATCTGCACCGACAGCCATTGCAGCCCGCCCAGCAGCGTGAAGCCGACCAGCACCAGCGTATTCACCATCAGCGTCAGCAGGCCGTATTTGGTGCGCGCGACGGTGTAGTCGGCGGCCTTCTGATGCGCCGAAAGCGGTATCTTTTCTGCAAATTCCGCCGGCACGGCGCTGCGGTGCGCCAGCACATGACGGAGTTGACGCGAGGCCAGCCAGAAGCGCACCAGCAGCGTCAAAATGATGAAAGATACGAACAAAATCGAAAACGCGAGTGAATACATTCTGTGCCTGTGAGAAAATGGCAGATTCGGATTAATTTAGCCAAGAAAAGAGAATTATGTCACAAGCTACTGATTTGCCAGAAGGCGCAGCCGCCGCACCACGCCCGAACGAATTCAACCTGGTCTGGGTCGACATGGAAATGACCGGCCTGGAACCGGACACCGACCGCATTATCGAAGTGGCCGTCGTGGTCACCGACATGCACCTGAACGTGCTGGCCGAAGCGCCGGTATTCGCCATCCACCAGTCGGATGAAACGCTGGGCAAGATGGACGCGTGGAACACCGGCACGCACGGCCGCTCCGGCCTGACCGAGCGCGTCAAAGCCTCGACCATCACCGAAGCCTATGCCGAGGAAGAGCTGATCAAGTTCCTGAAGCTGTGGGTGCCGAAGGGGAAAGCGCCGATGTGCGGCAACACCATCGGCCAGGACCGCCGCTTCATGGTGCGCTACATGCCGAAGCTGGAAGCCTTCTTCCACTATCGGAATATCGACGTGTCGACGCTGAAGGAACTGGGCAAGCGCTGGAATCCGGCCATGGTCAGCGGCTTCAAGAAAGCGCAGAAGCACACCGCACTGGCCGACATCCTGGAATCGATCGAAGAACTGAAGTACTACCGCGAACACTTCATCAAGCTGTGATGAAGCCGCTGCTGCTGGCGCTGGGCGCCTTGCTGGCCGTCGGCGCCCAGGCGGGGGAGTTCGTCCACAAGGACTGGGCGGCCGCCTGCGACAACACCCGCCATTGCGAGGCCGTCGGCTACCAGGACATGGAGCAGAACGCGCCGGTCACGCTGTGGCTGGGCCGCGATGCCGGCGGCAACGCGCCGCTGACAGGCAAGCTGATGGCGTATGCGGAAGATGAGGACGACAATATGTCGCTTAGCATCCGCGCCGGCGATGTCCTCATCAAAGGCATCAAGCAGGACCTGACGGCGGAGCAGATGGCGCGCCTGCTGCCGGCCCTGAAACGGGCTGACACAGCCCTGGTCTCGGACGGCAAGCACGAATGGACCTTGTCCCTGGCCGGGCTGAATGCCGCGCTGCTGAAAATCGACGACCTGCAAGGCCGGGTGGGCACGGTGACGGCGCTGTCGCGCCCCGGCGGCAAGCCGGCCAGCGCTGTGCCGGCTGCGCTGCCTGCGCCGCTGCTGCGCGCCGCGCCGCTGCCGCCATCGCGGGACAGCGACAAGGCGCTGCTGCCGGCGATCCTGGATGCGCTGAAGTCGCCGGACTGCGAAGCCATCGCCAGCGAGGGTGCTTACGGCGATGTGCATCGCATCTCCGCCACGCAGTTGCTGGTGGTGCGCCAGTGCTGGCTGGGTGCCTATCAGGGCGCTTACGGTGTCTGGCGCGTCGACGACAAGCCACCCTATGCCGCCGTGCGCCTGATGCTGCCGGATGCCGATGGCAAGCAGGAAGATTCCGCAGTCGAAGCCTATTTCGAGAATGGCGTCCTGAGTTCCTACGCCAAGGGCCGGGGACTGGGAGACTGCGGCGGCTTTGACAGCTGGCTGTGGACCGCCGACGGCTTCAAGCTGCTGGAGTCCTCCAACGGTCCGCTGTGCCGCGGCATGCCCGGCGGCGGCTTCATGCTGCGCAGCTGGATCGCGCAGCAGGCAAAGTAAGCAGCGCCGCACACCGCTGCGGCCAGCGTCCATGGTGGGCTGCCGCACGGCGCGTCGCGCCCGGCGGCGCTAAAGTGGCGCATCGCCACTTGATTCTGGATCGCCATGTCCCGTTCCCGCCGCTTATTGGCCGTCAGCACGCCCTTGTTATTGCTGGCGCTGGCCGCCTGCTCCCCGCTGACCGCACTGAACGCCCTGTCACCCGCTGGTGAGACTGAGTGTGTCGAAGGCGTGGCCTATGGCGATGGCGCACGCCGCAAGCTGGATATCTACCGGCCGCCGGACGCGCGTGGCGCCGCGCCAGTAGTGGTGTTCTTCTACGGCGGTAACTGGGTGGATGGTGCGCGCGGCGACTACGCTTTTGTCGGCCGCGCTTTAGCGGCGCGCGGCATCGTCACCGTGATTGCCGATTACCGGCTCTATCCGGAAGTCAGTTATCCCGACTTCCTGCGTGACGCTGCCCAAGCCGTGGCGTGGGCGCGGCGTGAAGCCGCGCGCTACGGCGGCGATCCGCAGCGGCTGTACGTGATGGGACACAGCGCCGGCGCCTACAACGCCGCCATGCTGGCGCTGGATGCGCGCTGGCTAAAAGAGCAGGGCATGACGCCGTCGGCGCTGCGCGGCTGGATCGGCCTGGCCGGCCCGTATGACTTCCTGCCGATCGAGAATCCCACCACCAAGCCGGTATTCCACTTTCCCGACACGCCCCGCGACTCGCAGCCGGTACGCCACGTCAGCGCCGCGACACCGCCAGCCCTGCTGATCGCCGCGCGCAAGGACAAGCTGGTGGCGCCGGATCGCAATACCGGCCGCCTGGCGGCATTGCTGCGCGCGCAGCAGGTGCCGGTGCGGGAGCTGTACTACGACCGCGTCAGTCACACCACACTGGTGGCATCGATCGCAGCCCCGTTGCGCTGGCTGGCGCCAACGCTGGACGATGTCGCCGCCTTCGTGCTCACGCCTGGCGCATGACAAACGGCACGCCGCGCGCCCAGCGGTTGGACGACAGCGAGAACGTCAGCGCATGCACCTGGTGATACCAGCCGGCCGGCACGTACAGCATATCGCCCGGCTGCACCATCACTTCGACCAGCGCCGCCTGGCGTGCCAGCGGGTAGGCGTCGTAGTCCGGCGCCTCCGGATTGAACGGCGATCCAAACAGGATCGGATTGGCCTCGCGTGGATAGAGGAATTCGTCATGGTGGGGCGGCGCCAGGAAAATCCGCTTGCTGCCCCAGATCTGCGCGAAGATATTGTCATCGTAATCGCAATGCAGCGGCGTCATGGTGCGCGCGGGACCGATCCAGAAGCGCGGCGGCCCCATTTTTTCGAACCATGTCGGCCAGTGGCACATGCTGTTCAACTCACGCAGCTCCAGGTTGCCCAGGTAGGGCGGCAAGCCTTGCGTGGCTTCGGCCAGATCCAGGTACTCCAGCATGGTCATGTCCTGCATGGCGCGGTCGGCGGCGAAGGCGGTGCCGATGTAATCGCCGACGCGGGCGCGCACATGCAGCTGCGCGTAGCGTTCGCGCAGCAGGGACGGGGAGTGCTGTGCCAGCGGCCAGCGGCCGACGATGCCTTCCACTAGAAACGGCAAGCCTCGCAGCGCGCGCGTGCGGAAGGCGGCGGCGTCGCGCAGCTTCACGCGCGGCACTTCGGTGATGGCAGGCAGCGCGCGTGACGCCTGTTTGATCGCCGCCCGCATCGCATCGATGGAACTGACGCCGCGTATCTGCGCGTCGCGTTGTTCCAGTGCGTGTTTCTTGGCGGCGGCTTCCTCCAGCGTCAGGAGTATGCGCGGCGGCAGGCGGTTCGGTGCTTCTTTCGACATGGGCTTTCCTTGATGGGGCGCCTATTTTACGCGAGCCAGCGCGCTTACTGCGCGGCGCGTACCGCCTCATTGGCCACGGTCAGCCGCGACGCCAGCACGTTGACGACGAAACGGTGGAATTGCTGGGCGGTGTCGCTGTCCTCAACTTCCAGCTGATGCAGCGCGCCCAGCGACAGGCGCCGCACCAGCGTCGGTGCATCGGCGCGCACATCGGCGCTGCGCGGATTCTGTGTGTACAGCGCCATCTCGCCGACGATGGTGCCGGCGCCGAAGGAGCGCAGGCGCAGCGTGCCGCCATCGGCCAGCGGCAGCGAGACGGTGACGCGGCCATGCTCCACCAGATAGACGGCATCGCCCGGATCGCCACGGGCAAACAGTAATTCGCCAGCCGCCAGCGTGCGTGGCGTCAGTTGCGCTTCAAGACGTGCCAGTGCGGCCGCGCTGAAATGCGCATGCAGCCGGTTGGCGCCGCAGGCTGCCGGCGCCACACTGGCCAGCAGCTGTTCTTCCACCCATTCCATGCCGGCGTCCAGGCTGGCGCAGTCCTGCACGCCATCGCTGAACAGACCTGCGCGCTGCAACAGATAGCGGGCGCCGGGCGGCAGCGCGGTCAGCACCAGGGTAACGCCGGACGCTTCGCAAATCTGCCGCAGCTTGAGGAAGCTGGCGGAGGTGGAGGCATCCAGGCCGTCGATGCGGTGGAAGTCCAGCACCACATAGCGCGCGCCGGTGGTCGCCGCCAGTCGGTTGCGCACGCGTTGCAGGATGGCGTTGGCGGTGGCGAAGAACAGGAAGCCGTGCAGGCTGGCGCCAATCACCTGGCCGCCCTTCGCGCGCAGTACCGCTGCGTCCTCCAGCGCGCGTTCGACATTCGAGCTGGCCGTGCTGCCATCGAACTCGTTGCGAATGGCGCTGATGCGGCCGTACTTGATCACAAACAGCAGGCAGGCGGCCACAATGCCCAGGCCGACGCCGGCCACCACGCCATGTATCGCAATCACCAGCACGATCGCGGGTATCAGCAGGTATTCGGCGCGGCCCAGCCGGCGGTAGGAGCGCCACAGCCATTCCTGCAGCAGCGCGATGCCGAGATACAGTTGCAGGCCGACCAGCACCGCTTTCGGCATCCAGCCGATCAGGCCGGGGAAGACCAGCACCACCAGCAGGCAGCCGCCCGCCGCCGCGATGCCGCTGATGCGGCTGACGCCACCGGCGCGGTGGTTCAGCAGTGTGCGGCTGAGCGACTGGTAGCCGACGATGCCACCCAGCGCGCCGCTCAGCAGATTGGCGACGCCGGCCGCGCGCATTTCCTGGTCGAGGTCCGGGTCCTGGCGGCAGGCCAGGCCGGCGCCGGTGGAATTGAGCAGGATGGTCAGCGCCGACACCGCTGCCACCACCAGGAATTCCGGCAGGTGGGACGCAATCACGCGCCAGTGGATTTGTTCGGGCGGCAGCAGCGCCGGCAATTGCAGCGCCGACAGTGGCACGCTTTCAAACAGCAGGCCGGCCTGGCGCGCCTGGTCCGGCGTCATGCCGCTGATGGCCAGGCCGGCGAAAAATACCAGCAGGCCGGCGCCGATACCGATCGGCACCACCAGCGTGAAGCGCTTGATGTGGCGCGCGCCGATCATCAGCGCGGCGCAGACCACCAGCGCCGGCAGCCACGCCAGCCAGGGCAGGTCGGGCAGCAGGCGCAGATGCTGCCATTGCAGGTTTTCGCCGGTCAGCACGCGGAACGCGCCGGCCAGCAGCAGGTAGCCGGTGCCTGCCAGATAGCCGCCCATCACCGGGTAGGGCAGGAACTGAATCAGCGCGCTGCCACGGGTCGCGCCCAGCAGGTACAGCAGCACGCCGCTGACGAGTGAGCTCAGCGCCAGGGCGGCCAGCAGCGTGACCAGCAGATCCGGGCCGCCACTGGCGGACAGGTCGGCGGCGATGCCGCTGGCCATGCCGGCAAGGATCGCCGCCGAGTTGCCGTCCGGCCCGCCGATCGAGAAGCGGATCGAACTGCTCAGCGCGATCACCGGCGCCACCACCACGCAGCACATCAGCGTCACCAGCACGCCGGAATGCAGATAGGCCGACAGGTCGCCGGAGAAAATCAGCGCCGCATAGCTGAGCGCATAGCACAGCATGACCACCGACGACAGCAGGCCGGCGCCGATATTCGCGCTCAGCGCGCCGCGCATCAGGAAAACGCCTGTACCACCAGCCAGATATTGGCGGCGGAGATGACGGCGAACAGGAACCACGCCAGCGCCACCGTCCACCAGGCGTTGGCGAAGCTGCCCATGATGCGTTGTTGTGAGGTCAGGCTGACCAGCGGGTACATGGCGAACGGCAGCTGCATGCTCAGCACCACCTGGCTCAGCACCAGCAGCTTGCCCACCGAGTGTTCGCCCAGTGTCAGCACGCCGATCATGGCCGGAATCAGCGCCAGGCCGCGCGTCAGCATGCGCCGCTGCCAGCACGGGATCTTCATCTTGAGGAAGCCTTCCATGATGACTTGCCCGGCGATGGTGCCGGTGAAGGTGGAGCTTTGGCCGGACGCCAGCAACGCCAGGCCGAACAGGATGGCGGCCAGCGCGGTGCCGGCCACCGGCTCCAGCAGGCGGTAGGCTTCGTCGATGTCCAGCACCACCGGGTTGTCGGGGCGGTGGAAGGCGGCTGCGGCCAGCACCAGGATGGAACCGTTAATCAGCAGGGCCAGCAGCAGCGAGACGATGGTGTCGATGCGCGACAGGCCGATGGCTTCGCGCCTGGCGTGGTCGGTTTTGCTGACCACACGCGTCTGCACCACCGACGAGTGCAGGTAGAGATTGTGCGGCATCACGGTGGCGCCAAGGATGCCGATGGCCAGGTACAGCGGCTCGCGCGACGACAGTGCGCTCAGCGACGGCACCAGCCCGGCCGCCACCGCGTTCCAGTCCGGCTTGACGAAAATCAGTTCGGTGAACAGGCAGATGGCCACCGTCAGGATCAGGCCCAGCACGATGGCTTCGACCTGGCGGAAGCCTTTGCCTTTCAGGCCCAGCACGATCAGGGTGTCAAGCGCGGTCAGCGCCACGCCGACCGGCAGCGAGACGCCCAGCAGCAGCTTGAAAGCCAGTGCGCAGCCCAGCACTTCAGCCAGGTCGCAGGCGATGATGGAAATCTCAGCGAAGCCCCACAAGGTCTTGCCGACCACCGGCGGATATTGTTCGCGGCAATGCACGGCCAGGTCCTTGCCGGTGACGATGCCCAGCCGCATGCTCAGGCATTGCAGCACGATTGCCGCCAGGCTCGACAGCACTACGACAAACAGCAATTGGTAGCCGAACTGCGAGCCGCCCTGGATGGCGGTCGCCCAGTTGCCCGGGTCCATATAGCCGACCGATACCAGCAGGCCGGGGCCGGCAAAGCGCAGGACTTTCTTCCAGAAGGGATCGCTCTCCGGCACCGCGACGGTGCCTGCTACTTCGGATGGACAGAACGGCGCGGTGGCCGTGGTGGGCAGCTTGAACGAGAACATAGGCATCCTGAAAATGATGCCCAAATTCTACTTTAGAAAGCGCGGTGGCGGCTCTGTCATTGGGCGAGCCGCCACAGTGTGATGGCTTACTCGGCCGATTCGTTGGCGCCGTGGCACTTCTTGAACTTCTTGCCGCTGCCGCAAGGGCAGTCGTCGTTGCGGCCGACCTTCGGCTCTTCGCGCTTGACGGTTTCGACGCCGGCCTTGCGCAGCGGCAGCCAGAACTTGTAGATGTTCGGCAGGTTGGCTTCCAGTTCCAGGCCCAGTTTGTGCGCCTTGACCGGATCTTCCACCAGTGCCAGTTCTTCTTCTTCGATCTCGTCGGCGCCCAGCAGGTAGATCGGGCGCATCAGGTCGGCCACTTCGGAATCCCAGATCGGGTTCCACGAACCCGGGCGCAGCTCCATGCCTTCCCAGAAGCCCCAGCACCAGGCTTCGGCGTTGATCAGCGTCTGGCCTTCGTGCTCGTGCTCGACGAACAGCGGCTCGAATTCCTTCGGCGCCACTTCAAACGTCACCAGCACTTCGTTCATGAAGCGCATGATGAGTTCGGTGATGCGGGCGGCTTCCTTTTCATGCTTGAAGGACGGCACGTCGGTTTCTTCCTTGCCCCAGATCTTCTTCAGCCATTCGGCCGGCATGACCGGTTCCGGGCCGATGGCGATGGCGGTCAGGTAGCCGTGCAGCATGTCCATGGTCATCGCATCTTCAGGGGTGCGGTCGGACAGCAGGAAGTTGTCCAGTTCGTCGAATTCTTTTTCGCTCAGAGGCTGATCGA
>Ga0308157_10002490_pt1 | contig 30046 bp, 23 predicted proteins | sample PhyBR1_FD_201035 | JGI IMG/M metagenome (GOLD analysis project Ga0308157, IMG submission 201035) | Phyllosphere microbial communities from UC Gill Tract Community Farm, Albany, California, United States - DLSLB.R1 | ecosystem: Host-associated > Plants > Phyllosphere > Unclassified | place: USA...
CGCTGTAGAGTTTAAAAATCTGTTTTATTTTTCGCATATCTATTTGTGTATTTGCCATGATCTTTTTTAATTAAAAAAGATCGGGAAATCTGTACAGATAGAATCGATTTTTAGTGGTTCACTTTCACCCGCTGAAGGTGGTTCACTTTGAGCCGTTGCGCTATGCTCACTTTAATCCGCTGAAGGTGGTATACTATAGCCGTTTTTTGCACTAATATCCATGATCTGCTTGCCGACGAATTTTTCTTGAATGAAGGATTTATGGGAGAATTTGCAGCCCAAAAGATTAACCGTCTGTTCAAGGAAATAAAAAAGTATGATGAGAATAAGAAATTTTTAACAGAAGAGCAATACCAGATTTACGAAAAGGAGGTCAAGTTGATAGGCGAGAAAGTATTACGGGAGCCGCTGTTGAATTTGTTGGATAAGCTGATGATGAAAACTCCAGACAACAAGAAAGTTCTGATTAAAAAGTATACTGAAATTTTGGATAGGTTAAAAGAAAATTAAGATGGGTTTACCAAAAATTATTTTTGAAAAAGGCGATATTGACATACATAAAACCTACGGACTTACTAAAGTTACGGCATTGTTAAATTTTAGGGATATGGATTTTGGTGCCGATCCTACGCAATGGCAATATTTATATTTGGATAAGCTGATTAATGATATTGAAAATATTATAACCTCTGACAGTCTGGATATCTTAATGACTGAATTTGATAATATACATAAGTTTGAAAATCTGAAATGCAGATGTAAGAAAGGACATGTAGCGGTTTGCAGTTCTTGTTCTGACAAAAACTTCAGTTTAAAACTACAGACTATTTTAGGGTATGATCATGGTCGCTTAATTACCTATTTTTTATATAATGGAAATAAGACATGCTATATATGCAATGCTCAATATACCGTAGTTGCTCAGAAAGATTATGAAAAAAACTACAGAGGGAGGTATAGATTTAAGTCTAAATATAAAAAATCAAAACCGAATCATGTAAGTCAGGGTAGAAACAAAGCTAAGTTTCAGTTGGATCACTATCATCCAAAAAGTCTGTATCCGGCCTTTTCTGTTTCACTTGGTAATCTTTATCCTATATGTGGTGCATGTAATCAGGTAAAATCTAATTTGAATTTGGACATAGATAAGTTGCATTCGAATTACAAGTTTGAGCTGGAAGAGACTTCAATTTATAAATACTACAAGTTCAAGAAAATTACTGATCTTAAATTAGATATATGCGATTTCGGTACGGATGATCTTGTAAATAAATTTGATCTTAAGGGAATTTATGACAATCATATAGATCATGCAGAAGAACTGCTGATAAGAAAAATGTACTATTCGGACAGTTACAAGACTGCTCTATTGAATAAGCATCCGGATATCACCCCGACTTTTACCAGTATTGAAGATAGGCTGATAGTTGGTACTTACGATAAATCGGAAGGTATTTACAAGAGACCATTGTCAAAAATGCTGCAAGATCTTAATGATCAGTTGGATGACTTTGTTAAATAAGTTATGGTAATTTCTCTAACAATTTTAAGTTGTTTTTATTCCCAGAACTTTAATTCCATAGTCTTTGAATAAGTTTCGTTGTCTATTCGGATCTGATATTTGGAAGTAAAGAATCCGATTAAACCATCTAATTTCTCAAATTCTCCTAAACTTTCTTCATCGTAATCTGGGTTTTAATATAATTTTGGTCTCATTGTTGGGAAAAGTTACCGTAGCACTTTTATTGGTTTTATAGTTTTGGCTTTTTACATAAAAATCATGGGTTTGTTTGTTTTCATCAATCAACCCTACTATATCTTCCCATGAAAAAAGATGTATCTCAAACAGATTGTTTTTGATGTTGGTGATATTCTGTTCACGGATAAATTTTTCGATAGATGCATCCTTGACTGCTGTTGTTGCGAAATAAAGCTTTTTTAATGGAGGCTGGAATAATTTTGCCTTTTCAATTTCACCTATAATTTCTTTTTCTGTGAACTGTTTGTTAGTATATTCATCCTTACCCTTACACTGTATTCCATAGTAACTTTCTTCTCCTGCTGGAATCCCGTAGATATCAACTCCGCATTGATCTTGTCCTGCACGTCCGTTCTTTTTTATCTCGGCACAGCTCCAGATTTCGCCCCATAGTTTTTTACATAACGTTTCAAAATCCTGCCAGTTATTAGGTCGTCTTAGTGATAAAGATGCATCCATCTGTTTCTTTTATATTTTTATAATTATTTTGGAGTTGTTATGGCAACCGCAATATTTTTGAATATTGATATAATTAAAAATTAAAAATTAATTTATCAATTAAAATAACTATTTCCTGTGCATCCGTTTAAAAACCATTCATCACTTATTAAGCATTGATACATAATTGTTTGCCAGTCTAGTAAGCCAACGCTATCTAGACAACTTAGATATGTTTCATTTAAATGATTAATTAATTCTGTCCTATTTCTTTGTATATGACCTTTAAATAGCCTTTGTCTTGTTCTTAATTCTCTGTTAGCTTCATTAGAAAATAATTCGTTAATGTTATATCCCTTAAAATGAGATGTCGAACGGTTAAATTTATTATCATCCCATGTAGGTATTCGTTGAACCTTAAAGTGAAAACTTAATGGTTCTGTTCTTAGTAGCTCTGCAATAATCCAAGGTTCGTTATCAACTATGTCAAAATAGGGATGAAATGTTTGATCGTCTCTATTTGTTGGATAGCTAACTTTCTTATCTGTGTTGCAATCTCTACAACTAGGTACTAAATTAGTAGGTGTAACGGATAAAAAAGGATATTCACTTTTTGGCAAAAAATGATCGATAGTAGTCACATTTTTTATTGTACAGTATGGACAAGTGTTATATGGTGCAGATATTAGAAGTTTGTCATAGAAATCTCTGCCATTATCTCTTTCTAACATCCTATATTCGTAATAACTTATCAGAGACGCTTCGGTTAAAGTAATAGAAGCGGGAATTCCTCTCGAAATTTCGTATAGTGTATTATCTTGCGTTTTTGATATATATTGATTTTCTAACGTTGTCAGTGCTGTTCTATTAGAATCTATTTCCGATACTGTCCTTGGCCTTGGATTATCGGTTAAAAAAATATCTAAAATATCATCTATAGTTTCAGTTGGGCTTGTTAAGTTTTTCATTTATTCAATTTGTCATAAAATAGACTTCTTAAAATAGATTTTCCTTCTATTCCAAGTTTCTTGTTTATACTGTGCAATGCTCCTTCGTAAGTATCATTTTCATAAACAATTTCCTTCAATAGTTTATAGTAACCAGCTTCAGTAATTTCTAAACCAAATATTTCATTTGTTAATACACCAATATTTTCACCAAAGGTTTCTATTTGTGGTCTTTCAAATTTTGAAAACTCTCCCATTCTTGTAAGCTTATATATACAAGATTGCGGAACTTCTTGTAATACGATAGGTGAATGGGTTGTCATTATGCATACTGCGTTTCTATTAATAAGTAATTTAGATAATGCTCTAATAAAAGACGAAAGTAAAGGTGGGTGTAAATGTGTTTCAGGTTCATCAAAAAACACTAGACTTTTCTCTTGCAGTAGTTCAACCAACTTAGTTATAGTAAATAAAATTACTTTGTGTCCGGAACTTAATCTTCTAAATTTTTGGTTTAAATTATCTTTAATATTTTCAAAGTTAGATTCCGGAATAAATTCTATAAAATCTTCACTTCTGAAAATAGGATCGCTTTCAAGTTCCATAACGATATTTTTCCACCTGGTAAACTTTTGTGAACTTAAAATAAGTTCAATACTTGCAGTGAAGTCATCAGCAAAATCATTTATTGAATGATGCTTATCTTCACTTACATTTTTAGATCCTATATAATGATATTTTATACCAGAAGTATTATTTTTTAATTGAAAATCATATTCATCAAAGGAACTAAAGGATATACAAATTAAATTAGAGAATTTATCGTTTTCGTTTAAAGATCTGAAGGTAAAATGCCCTGTTTTTTGAAAATTTGAAGGGTTTAAAAGGTTGTTAATCATGTTGTTGAGTAAATATGATTTACCAACACCATTACTGCCAATTATAGTTTGAATATTTGTTGGCGGGTTTTGCTCAGCGACGACATTGAATTCAATTTGTTGCTGTCTTAGTGGTAATGAATAAATAAAACTATAATTTGTTAATCTGGCTCCACCATTTGCAATTCTTCTAAATTGATTGACAACTGTAGAATAAGAAATATCTCTTAGTAATGAAACTTCAGTAACATCTTCATAAATTACTCTGATTAATTGTTCATTATCAAATGCTATATCATTTAATCCGTAAAGAACAAAATCTTTTAATTCTTCAGAAATTAAATTTAAATTCTCATAATAGGTATCTTCACTACCTAAAGAAAAAAAGTTTTTATGTAAATTTTCAAATGTTTCACCAACACTCAGCACTCTTTCTGTAATACCTATTTTTTGTCCAACCCTTGCAATTCTTACTGCACCAATTTCAATAATTTCCCCTTTCGAATTAACATAATTTATTTCAAAAAGAGTTATATATCCGAAATCATTCCAGTTATTTACACTAAGAAGAATCGTATTTTTTGTATTTTCAGGAAAGTCACCAAACGAATTGGTAACAAGAAATTTAAATTGTTCCATCAAATGTATTATTTAATCTTAATCAACATTTCTTTTAGAATTAGTTCTGTATTTTGATTTTGTAATCAAACCTATGTAATATTGTTCGTTAAGAAATGATAAAATGTCTTTAAACTCTTTTTTACTGCTTGGTAAAACTAATTTTCCATTCTTTATCTCGATTACTAACTTAAACTTCCCTGCTGATGTTTGTATTTTTTTGGGAGTAGCTTTAGCTAAAACGTTACTCTTCTGAATTAAGGTAATTTGTTTTCTTATAAGTGTATTCGCATTATCTCTTATCCAAATAGTGTCCATTTCCAAAATATTACTTTTAGCAAATTCATCTATTTCTTCGTTGCTGGCTTCTTCAAAATATTCAATTAAACTAAAAATTTTATTAGCATTTGCATATGATTTAAAATAAAACTTTCCGTTTTTATGAATTGCATTTATGTTATTCTCAACAATTAATGCGTCTTCAACTAGTTTGTTGTAGGAGTTTCTATCATAAAAAATAACATTTTTATTTTTTAATAACTTCCTGTTATCAAAATTCTGAAAATAATAAATATCATTTTCGGTCCAAAATAAAGCTTTTACATCGTCTGTTGTTAGATTTAAAACATCTATGCCAATCGGGTTATTTGAAGCTTCTTTTATGTTTTCAGGTAATTCTAAATCAACATATAATATTTCTTCCTCTTGAACAGCATAATTGCCGTCAAATTTAATTTCATGGGTGTCTTCATCCATAAAAACAAGTCCGTTCTCAATAAAAATAGCTCTTATATCGTTTGTAATATTTTGAAGTAAATCAATCTTACGAATTGAATTATCTTTTAATATGGCAAAGAAGTTGCAAGTAGTGTTTTTCATAAATTATTATTTATTAGATGAATTTAAAATAACAAAATCTGTTAGTTGAGAATATGCAGTAATATCTTTTATGTTTTTTAATTTTTGCTTTGAAATCATTGAATAGGTTACCTCTTTCTTTGTAGCTATTTCATAATAAGAATATCCAAATAATTTCATTAGCGGATTATAAAAATAGGTTCCTTTGTTTATCAGAATAACAACAAAAAGTGCCAGTAACCATCCAATCAAATAAACAATATCTTTATTGTGCAATTCTACGCAAGGCAAAAAATAACCTAACACAAGCGTGTTCATATTTAGGTCAGAACTTTTAATTGATTTAACATCTATATAATTTCTAGTTAGCTTTTTGTTAGCTAAATAAAGAATGTACCAACAAAATAAAACCAATGATAAAAAAATAAAAATTAGATTTAATTTATTGAAAACATCATCGATACTCATATTATTGAAATCAATAAAATTAATTTTTTTATTTGTACTTAATACGCTATACACACTTACAAGCCACCAAATCAATAGAACTGGGGCATAAGCTGTAATGACAAATGAGAGTTTTAAAAATTGTGAAAACATTTTTAACTTTTAATAAATTAGTTTCTTATATTGAAAAAACCTTTTCTTAAACTACTATCATTTTTGCTAAACTCTATATAGCTAAACTTATCAATGTATTTTATGTCAGGAATTTTGTTATCAAAAATAATTATTTGTCTATCATCTGAGATAGTTGATAAATATTCAAAAAAACTTTCTTGTATATCTTTTGTTACTTCATCATTTTCTTCCCTCTTTTGGTTTGAGTGATATGTTGTAAGCGGAGAATCTAAAATAACAAAACCTGGGTGAGGTTTGTCGTATTCGATACAATAATCTTGAAGACCTAAAATAAATGAGGTATATGTAATAGCTCTAACTCCTTTTCCATGGCTATTTCTCGCTCTACCAGAGATTTCTATATCAAAGATTCTATGCTTTAAATTGAATATTACTGTCACATGATCTGAGTAGTTCCAATCAATTAATAATTGTTTTACTTTGTCTGAAAATTCATTTAAGACTTTATTTTCGAAATCAATATTAGCTATTGAACTTTTGGGTTTATTCAAAAGTTCAGCTTCTAGACCATTCTTGCTATTACCTAACCATTTAATTTCATCATAAATCGAATTTATCTTACTTTCTAATTGTTTTAAATTTACAATAGAATCAAATTCACTTTGGAATTTTGTCTTAAGAGGAATAAGTTTTTCGTTAATCTCTAAATTGACTTCATTAATCTGAGACTCAAAAGTTTTTATTAAATCTTCATTACTTACGAGTTCACTTTTCGTGCTAACTATTGTTTCTTTTAGGTCATCAAGCTTTAGTTTAACTTTTTGATATTCAATATTTATTGATTCCGACAGTTGCTTTTTATTTGAGTTATTACTAATGCAATCTAAATGATTCTCATTCAATTGAGTCCCGCAAACGGGGCAATCTTTACTAATAAGCTGACTTAAAACTGATTCTCCGTCTAAAATAAATTCAAGTCGACTTAAATCATTATTGTAATGTTCTTCTAATAAGAAGAACCTTTTCAACAATTCATTTAAATATAATGTTTTTGATTTTATAGTTTGAAGTTTAATAAAATAAGTTTCTCTACTTTCTGATAATGAGTTTACTTTATTTGATGATTCTTCAATTTTACCTAATAATTCATCTAATTTAAGCTGTAATTCTTCAGATGTTATAGTTGTTTTCTCTGTAATTATATTTTCAAGTAATAAATTTTTATTTTGAATTTGAAAATTTATAAATTCAATTTTTCCTTTGATCCTACTCTCAAATATTTTTGGTTCTTCAATCTCAACAGCAGAATTATCTGACTGTTCTGTTAATAGATATCTAAATACAGATTTTTCATATGTAAAATCTAAATAGTTGTTAGGAGAAAGATAGATAGGGCTAGTTTCTGTTATAATTCTACTTTCATCAACTAGGGTTAATTTAGCTATGTCTCTAAAACTTATTTTTTTTGTTTTGTTATTAGCATTTGTTTTTAGGTAAACATCATTTACTTCTATTAAATTTAGAAGAAACTCAGAAATGTTTTCACCATTTTTAGTGTTATTTTTCCTACCTAAAGTTTCTTTCTTTGATAATTTGAAATTTTCTATATTCGATTTAGTGTAAATTATGTCGGAAGGATATAGTAGACTTCGATGAAGAGTGTAACGTTCACTTTTATTTGTACATATTTGTAAATAAACATCATTATATCCATCTGCTTCTGGTATATCTTTTGGAATAGCGTCAGCACCTAAAACATAATCTATACATTTAAATATATATGACTTTCCTGAATCTGATGCTCCAGTAATAATATTTACACCCTTTTCAAATATAATTTCGGCATTTGGCAGTGACATGCCTTGAACTGAAATCTTTTCAATATAAATTCTAGATTTGTTCATGTTCCCTTATCAATGATTCATAAATAAATTCGCTTCCCCAATTTGGAATGTTATTTTTAACAAATGAATCTAATTTTCTAAAGTCATAATTTCCAAATTGTTTATTTATCCAAAGACTAACTTCTAAAAGTTTTTTTGAATAAGTATTGTCCAAATGTTCGATAAATTTTTCCGTTAGTTCATTTGCTTTGTACTTTATGCCGTCATTTGTGAATGATATATCAATAAGGTCTTTGCTTATCATTAGATTTAGACCTTCCCTTAGAATTGGTGGTTTTACTATCATTTGCGAGCTCCTATGAGGTATTGATGGATGTATACTTTTTGGGCCTTGTGGAAAATCATTTGAGTTTAATAATAAATAATCAAAGATAACAAGTGTATTCATGTCAATCTCGGTTGGCTTAAAGGCATTTAGAACATATAACATTCGTAACCCTACTTCTAAAGGAGTGTTAAAAACGTTTATATTTCTATGTTCAAAAACATTGATTATTTTTTCCATGATAGTTTGTTTTCGTTTACTAAATGATGACAAATTCCATTTTTATCCATCACACTTAAAGTTATGGAAAGAGGATTGTTACTAAAATTTAATAAACTGCTGTGATTAAGTATAGCATTCAGTTTTTTAAATGAATTTTCATAAGAATTAAAATATAATGTATATACAGCTGTTAAAACTTCATTCTTAAAATCTTCAAATGCGGTAGAGTCTGGTGGTAAATTATCTCTTTCAAATTGTTTTAATGATTCAATTGAATAGAAATTTTGACGTTGTAAATCAAAGTGAATTTTGAAGTGACCATACTTTTCGAGTTCTTCAATTTCATTTATTTCTGTACTTATTTCTTCTCCATATGCAAACAAAAGTTCCTCAATATATCTCATTTTCTTTTCAGAATCTAAGATTTTAGGAGTTATAGTTTCTAGGCGATTTTTTTGAATTTGACCTCCAAAAAAATATAAAAAATAACTTGTATCTTGAAATTGTTTTATTAACTCATGAGGTTCTATAGAATCTATTATGGAAAAATCAAAATTTTCAACATAATCTAATATGTCACCGTCTAACGGTATTTTTATTTTTTTTGAAATTTCAGATTCAACGTATTTTCCCCAATTTTCTTTAAGTGCCTTTTTTAGGCTTTCGGGTTCTTTTATTAAGTCACCTAATTTAGTGCCAACTCCTTCTTTTGAAACTATATAGTATTTATCTGGAATAGTATAATCGCCATTTTTAGTAAAATAACAAAGTTTTCCAAGTTCTACATAAAAATTTGTAGGTGTAAGTTTACTGCCATAATGTTTACATTGATAGTTGTCCCATTTTGAATCATCTTTCCATGCAATTACATCTCGACCTTTGTCTCCAGCTCCACCACAACGCTTAATTTTTATATATTTTGAAGATAAATATTCATAAGCCCAAATTTGGACAATCTCTTCAAAATCTCCATCACTCATTGTTGATAATCTTTGAGTAGGAGATATAGGTTTCCCCATTAGAATATCATGGTTTGTTAATTTAGGCGTTGGTTTCGGTTTTTCAATATCTAATGTCTCCAATTGATAGTATATATTGTTATTATTTGTCTATAGTTCAAAATAAACCACTTTTCTCCCAACCTTTTTTCCAATTGTTACCAATTCATCATTACTTTTCCCAATATTGATTAAAATCTGCGAAAAATTTCTCCATTTCAACTTTTTCATGTCTCAAAATTAAAGCTATCGTTGCCACCGGAATATTATAACCTTCTTCTTTTGCTATTTTACCAATTGTTGATGAAGTAAGACCAACTGCCTTTGCATATTTATTTTGACTATTCTTATCTTTTGATTTATCAAAATCAGATAAGAATCGCTTTGTGATATATTCACAAAGTTTCTTATTGAGATTTATTTTATAAGTTATATTATCCATAAAAAATATTTTAGAAAAAAAATCGTTCGCTATAGCGAATAGTTTAAAAATATTTGTATATTTGTTTTAGCGAATTGATAATTAGTCCATAAGGACAAATTAAAAACGATGTTATCTCGAGTCAAAACGACCAATTTTACCTTCGAGAGTATCGTGAAATCGCTCCATGTCTAAAAAGTTTTGTACTTTCGTATACGGCATGGGCGGTTTTCACATATGCTTTAGGAGGTAACTTTTCAACTTTCGAGTTTTAAAGACGGGTTTGGTCGCCCATGACCCTAAAGTGTGAAACCGCTCCTTGCTTTTTTTTGCAAGAATTCTTCATACTCCAGAAACATCGTTCCATAACCACATAAAATCTTATTTATGAGAACGAAATTTGTACATACCGCCATAACCCATCCGCCTTAATGCGGTGCTAAACATTTTCCTTTTTGTTGCTCCTGCACCAAAAGGTATATACAGCAATAGGCTAACCGTATGGTAGTTCTGTAACAGTCCGCTATACACAAAAGCCACCGCCGTATATACAGTACCTCATTGCTTTGGCACTATATAAATTGGGCATTTTAACTTTTTTACTCGAACTCTAAAAGTATTGCCTTTATTTCTATTTTCCAAATCAAATGTTAAAATAATTAGGTCCAAAGCAGGAGCTTCAAAAAGGTTATTAAAACAAGATACCTATGGTTATAATGAAGTAACAGCTTAAAGTCAAAGTGCAAGAATTTTGATTGCAAACGAATAGTATAAGATAGGAGAATTAAAGCGCCATTACGTCAAAACGAACAGCCTGCCCAATGAAATAGTAAGGGGCTTAAGCATTCAGATTTGAGAACTGAATAGATTAATAAGGCGAATCAAAGCGCCATTAGTTCAAGAAACAGCCTGTCCCGATTTTAATCGGGAATAGTTGAACTGACGATTGAAACGTAATTTAATCGGCATGTGAAACATGGTTTCGATTAAACCAAAGGTTCACGATTTCAAAAATGTGAAAATAGAGATTGATCGTAAATAGTTTCATAGCAAAAGTTCAACCGTTTTTGAACTGAGGTAAGATTAAAAAGAAAAGATTTTTGGTACTTTTTATCTTTAAAAAGTACATAGAAATATAGTTCATTGAAACCAGATTCAGAACCTTTTTCTTTTAATCGTAAAAGAAACAAACACAAGCCTATTCTATTTTATCAATTTTATACGAGTGGACTAAGGCGCAGTGTTCATGAGAACAAAAACAAAATAGATATGCTCGAATAAAACTCCTGAGCGCCACTACTCGTGGTCAATTAACGCCTCAATAGCGAAATCAAATAAACTCGCTTTTTCAAAGCTTCAAACAACATTTGATTTTACGCTATTTTCAGCGAATCGACACTCACTCCGTTGTGAATGCTCAGTTTTAGATTGTAGCAAATAGGATTACTGGATTTTTGATTGAAAAACAGAGATAGACTATGTACCCAGCGGTATTAAGCTTTGGGCGAGCGTCAAAACTGTGAAGTTGGCGTTAAGGAACATCGGGTCGCGGAGCGATCGTTCCGATGGACTAGGCAACAAACACGATTTTGACCGTTAAAAGCTTGACCGCAATAAAAGCACTTTTGGTACTTTTCGGGCATGAAACCTAAAAGGTTCATGGCTTCCAAGCTGTAAAATATTAAGAGGACATAAAAGTACAAAGAAACCGAAATGCATCAATCACGAACAATGGAGATCGAAAAACGAAAGAGATCTTTCACTCCGTTCAAGATGACAATCTAAACGGAAAATAGGATGCGATGCTGCATCAGGTGCAGCATGACCGTGACAGTGGATCTATTGGATTTTAGATTAAAAAGAAGATAATGATATGTTTATTGTAACCAGATTTGCAATTGAAAAAATAATCTAACTCCTAAATCCAGAATAATTCAAAATCCGGATTTTGAGTAAAAATTGACTAGAAAAAGAGATCAATTTTCAAGCATTTTGACAAAATCATAAACCGAAAGATTTTCTAAATAGGCAACAGGGTGGATACTCCGTAGCAAAGGCATAGTAAAGGCATAGATAGTGCATGAAACACATTTTCTAAAATCGCGCGCGAAAACAGAAAATTATTCTAAAAATTTATTTTTAGTTCAAAAATAACGAAAATTCAAAAAAGGGAAAAAACACCGTTTTCAGAAGTAAAAACAGTTAAAGGTAACAAATAAAAAACAAACGGTGAAAACACCGTTTGCAAAAAAGCTTTTTAAACGATCAATACAATTTGTTCTTTGAGTAATGATCTTGTTCATTTTGCCTTGATGCAAATCGAAGATTCATTGATTCATTCATTGATAATAGTAGAGTAGAGGTAAAACGAACCAAAAAATAATGTCGCTTCTAAATCCCAATTGTTCAACAATAGGCTTTTCAAAGAAAACTGAATAGACTAATTACGAGGATCAGAGCGCCATTATCAGTAAAACGAGTGTCAATTAATTGAAGAATGCGTAAAAGAATCGGGGAACAAAGTGACGTTTCGATTCTTTAGTATTCAAAATTTAAATTGACCGTTTTAAGGATGAGGCAAGACAAAAAGAAAAGATTTTTGCTTCTTTTGATCACAAAAGAAGAGAAAAACCCAAGTGCATCAATCACGAACAATGGAGATTGAAAACCGAAAGAGATCTTTCACTCCATTTCATACCATTCAAGATAACAACAAAAAATAAAAAAGATAAAACCTTAGCGCCAAAACCCAATCATAATACACAAAAAGTGGCTGTTTTAAGGTCAGAGCCAAGCACATAACGATTTCCAACCATAATAGATATTAATAGTAGTTAGTTTTAGTTAAAACCTGGTGCGTTGTGTGCCGCCGCTCTGAAAACGCTCTGCGTTTTAAGGATTAAGGTAAATGCGGCGAATAATAGTTCTAATAACCGCAAATTGTGCGGTGAATAAATATAGAGTAAGAATATTAATAGAAGGACATAATGAAAACATAAACCCAAAGCTTTTTTTGGGCTATATGGAGAAGCCCCATTTAAGCTTTGGCTTTATTACATTCCGAAGCTGAGACTTAATATCGATAGGTGAAAAACTGAATGCGATGCTGAAAGGCTTGTCTCACTTTAGCGGAAGTGCAGCATGACATCACGCATTAACTATTGGATTTTGATAGAGAGTTTGCTGGTCTAATCACGAGAATCTAAGAACCGACATTAGTTTTTCGACGAGTGTCGAAAATGTTGAAGTTTCCGTGAAAAGAAATGCTGTTTGAGAACGGAGTTCGAGTTTATTTCTTTTAGGAAATGAAACATATTTTGACCGTCTAAAAAATAGAGTCTTGACTTTTTTGGTTCGTTTTTGTGTCAAGACAAAAATGAACAATAGAAATAATAAAACCGAATGTTTAACTGTAAAAACAGAAACATGATAAAATACCAAAACAAAATCGGATAAAATCCAAAAAAAATCCCCTCTAACACAAGTTGGCGCTTCGCAGAAGGGATCAAAGTCAATTAATTACTAACTAACATTACAAAAGTATGAAAAAAATTACTTTTGCAGCAATTGCTGTACCCCTTATGTGGCTGCTGCTATTACTACTATTATTTAACAGCAGCAAACTACACGCGCAGGAAACAATGGTTTTGAGCGGCGTGGTAAAAAGTGCCGACGGTACCCCGATGGAGGGCGTAACCGTGTGGCAGAAAGACACTGATAATGGTACCCAGACCAGTGAAACAGGATACTACACACTTCAAGTCAGCAACAGTCTTCCCGTAACCTTTGAATACCTTGGTTACAAAACGCAAACGGTTAAACCGGCAGGCCCTGTACTTAACGTAACCTTGCAGACCGACGATGACCTGCTAGATGAGGTAGTCATAAACGCAGGTTATTACAACGTGAAAGACAAAGAACGTACGGGAAGCATTTCAAAGATCACCGCAAAGGAAATTGGCCAACAACCAGTTGCCAACCCGCTGGCCGCAATGCAGGGACGTATGGCAGGGGTGAACATTACGCAGAGCAGCGGTACCCCCGGCGGCGGCTTCGATATACAGATCAGGGGGCGCAACAGTTTACGAACCGAGGGTAATGCGCCCCTGTATATCGTTGACGGTGTGCCTTATGCTTCACAATCAGTTTCAGACATATCGATTAGCGGATTAATTTTTGAAAGCGGTAACGTAAGTCCGTTAAACAGTATCAATCCTAATGATATCGAAAGTATTGAAGTTCTGAAAGATGCCGATGCAACGGCAATTTACGGTTCGCGTGGCAGTAATGGTGTGGTTTTAATAACCACCAAGAAAGGAACTTCTGATAAAACTACGTTTTCACTACAATCTAGTACATCTGTAAGTACAGTAGCCAAGTATATGGATTTAATGAACACCCAAGAGTATTTACAAATGCGTCGTGATGCTTTTGCAAATGACGGTATCACAGAATATCCTGTAAATGCCTACGATGTAAATGGTACTTGGGACGAAAATAGATACACCGATTGGCAAAAAGAGTTTTTAGGTGGTATAGCCGTTTCGCAAAATACGCAATTCTCTGTAAGTGGAGGTGAGGGTAAAACAAATTATTTATTTAGTGCCAGTCATAGAAATGATGGTACGGTGTTCCCAGGAGATTTTGGTTATAAACGAACTAATTTCTTACTGAGTGTGAGCCATCAGTCAAAAAATGATAGGTTTACATTGCAGGCAAACGTACAAAAGGTGGCACAAAGAAACCGTCTCATGAGCAGCGACTTCAGTAAAAAGGTGATTTTGTCGCCAAATGCTCCTGCACTTTTTGACGAAAATGGAAGCCTGAATTGGGAAAACAATACCTTTGCAAACCCCATGGCAGATTTGAATTCGTTATACTTATCAAAGATTTCAGAATCTATGGGACAGCTAAATATTGGCTATCGTCTTGCAACTGAACTGAATTTTAGTATTAGCTCAGGGTTCACCCATAATAATACTGATGAGTTTAAAACACTTCCCTCCACTATATACAACCCAGCGTATGGTTATGACAGTAGCCTTTCGTCAAATTACTATTCAACTTATAAAAGAAACAGTTGGATAATTGAGCCTAAACTTAATTGGCATAAACAAATAAACAAGTCAAAATTAGAGATGTTGGTTGGGGCTACTTTTGAAGAACGGACACAAAATTATCTAAACATTATCGCCGCAAACTTTTTGTCCAACGACTTGATATGGAACCTCTCCAATGCAGCAACCCAGCTTATTAATAAGGACTCTGATATGATGTACCGTTATACAGCGCTTTTTGGACGACTCAATTTAACCCATGCAGATAAATATATAATCAACCTTACGGGACGCCGCGACGGTTCCAGTCGTTTTGGTGCTAACAATCGCTTTGCAAATTTCGGAGCCGTGGGAGCGGCATGGTTGTTCAGTCGTGAAAAACTATTCAGCGACAGCAATTGGCTAAGTTTTGGAAAACTGCGAACTAGTTATGGAGTTGCAGGCAGTGACTTGATAGGAGATTACCAATACCTAAATACCTTTGGAATTAACAGCCAAAAATACGATGGACAAGCTGGGTTAGATCCTTTAAGGCTCTACAATCCCGATTTTAGCTGGGAGACTAACAAAAAGATCGAAGTAGCTTTGGAATTAGAGTTTTTTAACGGTAGAGTTGCACCATCTGTGTCTTGGTACCGCAATCGTTCGTCTAACCAGCTGGTAGGTATACCGCTGCCGGCAACAACAGGATTTGCCAGCGTAAACGCAAACCTTGCGGCAACTGTGGAAAATTCGGGATGGGAGTTTACATTACGTACGTTGAACATTGATCGGAAAAATTTTCAATGGAGCATGAACATGAACATGAGCATACCAAGAAGTAAACTAATCACATTTCCCAATCTAAACGAGTCAACTTATGCAAATAGATATGTGATTGGATTACCTATTACTATAAAGAAAGTATACAATTACACGGGAATCAATAGCGAAACTGGTCTTTATGAGTTTGAAGATGTTAATGGCGACGGAAAAATTGATGTGAATGACCGGGAAACTGCTGTAAATGTAGGTGTTGAGTTTTTTGGTGGCCTGTCAACAAATCTACGATATAAAAGATGGTCTGTAGGCATGCTTTGGCAGTTCGTAAAACAAACTGGTTATACACCAGATTATAATTCACAGGCTCCAGGTGCTTCTAATAATATGCATAAAAGAATGCAAGACTATTTTTCTATCGATAATCCACAGGGAATCTACCAGATACCTACAACTGGTAAAAATACGGCAGCAGTACAGGCAGCGGCAAATTATCGTTTAAGTAACGCGGTAATAGCAGACGCCTCTTATATTCGGCTCAAAACGCTTCAGTTAAATTACTCGATAAATTCCGTGCAGATGCCTAATACTCGAACAGAGATCTTTCTTCAGGGACATAATCTGCTGACTTTTACAAAATTCTGGGGACACGATCCAGAAACTACATTAAACTACCTTCCAGCTTTACGTACCATTGCTATAGGCTTTAAAATAGATTTCTAAAATTAAAAAAATGTGATATGAAACGATATGTAAAATTATTTATAGTATTTTTCTCTACACTCTATATGACGAGTTGTTCGGATTTTCTGGATGTCGATATTCCTGATGACCAATTGGATGAAAGTAAGGTGTTTAAAGATGACCGTATGGCTACTTCGGCAGTTGTCGGGATATATACAAAACTAAGAAACAGTGGGTTCTTCTCTGGTACAGTAAACGGAATGGGGGTGCAATTTGCATGTTATTCAGATGAATTAGAAGTAACTACCGCTCAAGCAATTGATTATCGCTTTTTCTACGAAAATGCAATTACTCCTTCAAGCAATGCAGTTAAAAGTCTGTGGGATAATACTTATCAACAGATATTCGCTACGAATTCGGTTATTGAAGGAATCAGCAATTCTCAAACACTCACCGAAAGTGTCCGTAAACAATTGTTAGGAGAAACGTTAGCAATACGGGCGCTGCTACATTTTTACTTGTGTCAAACCTACGGACGCATACCTTACATTACATCTACTGATTATAATAAGAATAAGTCAGTATTCTCTGTGTTGGAAAGCGAAGTTATGGATTTAGTAGTAAAAGACCTCAAAAATTCAGAGCAATTGCTCTTACCGATCTATCCTAGTAGTGAAAGGGTTCGCTTTAATCAACTAGCGGTACAAGCGCTTCTTTCACGAGTGTATTTGTATCAAGAAAATTGGGAGTTAGCAAAACAATATGCAGAAACGGTTATTAGCAGCCCGGGTTATTCTTTGGAAACTCTTGATAAGACCTTCTTAAAGGAAAGTAAGAGTGCTATTCTTCAACTCAAATCAGGATTTGACGGTAGTAACACAGCAGAAGCTCCAGCTTATATATTTAATACAGCACCAGCACCAAACTTGAGACTTTCGCAACAGTTAGTGGGTGCTTTTGAAACTAACGATAATCGTAGAGACCATTATATACGTTTTGTTGGGGAAGGTACTGCAAATGCACATGTATATAAATACAGAACATTAGGTAACACCAGTACTTCTTTAGAATATTCAATCTTGTTGCGGTTGGAAGAACAATATCTCATAGTGGCTGAAGCTGCTGCAGAATTAAATAATTGGGATTTATGTAATGAGATGATAAATGTTTTAAGATTGCGCGCTGGGCTGGGAAATATAGTCATTTCAACTAAAGAAACGGCATTAGATGCCATATTAAAAGAACGTAGAATTGAATTTCTTTGTGAGTATGGACATCGTTTTTACGACCTTAAACGTAGAAAGAAACTAACAGAGCTTGTTATCTCAAAACCTAATTGGCAGCCTCATTTTGCACTACTGCCTCTTCCTGAAAATGAATTATTGCTAAATCCAAATTTATTGCCCCAGAATAAAGGATATTAATTATTAAATCATGAAAAGTAAAATTTTATATATTATTTATTTGTTATTTTTTGTTTCTTGGCCAGTAATAGGCCAGGCTAACCACGATTCGATTGAGAAACTGATTAACGGAAAAGTAAATGACTCGGGCAGTGCTCTCACGTATTTTATTTCTAAAAATGGTATTGTTTACCTAAATCTTTATCACACGAAAAGTGGTGAATTGACCCAATTTAGAGATATTCACTCAGAAATAGTTTTAAATGATAAGATATGGTTGGGATGGAAATCTGCAGAAAGAACCCTTTATAAAGTAGATTTAAAAACAGGTATAAAAGAAGTACTGCCTACAGTTGACCGCTATGAATGGTTTCCTGAAAAAAGCTTGATATTAGTGTTTGACAAAATAAAAAAAACACTACAACTACGTGATGAAAATTTTAAAACTATATATATTATTTCAGATGTTCATTCGTATGAAGTGTCGCCCGAACAAAAACAAATACTAGTTTTGTTAGAAGACAATCGGGTTGAACTAGTGAATTTGGATGCTCGAAAAGTGAGTATTTCTAAAGTAAAGTTGAGGTTTCCTACCAAAGAAGTAAAAAAGATAAAATGGAATCCGTTTGAAGAGTATTTTTATCTTTTTAGTACTAACACCGAGATGTTGACAGTTTACCGTTTGGCCGACAACGATTTGAAACAGGTTGGGGAAACATCACTTATAGATACCAGGAATTCGTACGTGGATACATCGTTTAGAAATTTAGAATTTATAGACAAAAAAACAGTAATATTTGGTGTTAAAGCTCTTACCAAACCTAACAATAATGTTTCACAGGTGTGGATAGGTAGCTCTAAGGGAATTACTCCAGTAATAGAAAAAGCTTATACAAATAATCTTCAAGCTGCCGTAATGAACCTGACCACCGGCACAAAGATAAGCTTGTTTGAAGTAGGTAAAATAAAGGTATTTAAAATACATCCTTATTCGCGAGCAATCTATAGCTATGAAAAAAACGAATTGGAAGATTTTACGAAACAATTTGCGCCAATTAAAGTTTATCAATATGATTTGGATAATAGACAAAAGGAATTATTAGGAGAATTTAGAGGACATTCATCGTACTTTGTAAATTCTGGATTAACTACTGACCTTTTTTATTTTAAAGATAATGAGTGGTTTGTATATGATGGCAAAAGAAAAGAGCATACCCACCTTACAAGAGGTATGAGACATAAATTCTATGATGATAGAAACGAGTTTTTGGATGGAACCGATTTTATACCAAATCAGCAATTGCCATCTTATCAGGGTCAATGGATCATTTTTGAAAGCACTTCGGATATATGGTTTTATGATCCTATGTCTAGGAAATTTAAACAGAAAACCAATGGGGTCAGTCAAAAAAGAAGTTATTCGCTGACTACATCGTCTACGGACCCGACCTACAATACACTTTATTGGTCTGCAAATGTAAAAACAAGAAGTAACAATCTTCTTTTGAATTGGCAGTCGGATGATCTAGAATCTGAAGGATTGTCTCTTTTGAAAGAAAATGGAAAAATTCAGGATCTAATTCAAGACAAAGCTAAGTTTTCTCAGGCGGTTCAGTCACAAAGATTCGTTACCTATGTAAAGGAAAATGCTGACAGACCACCTGCTCTATATATCTTAAACAAAGATTTACGACATGAGATATTAGTATATCAATCAAATAAGAACGACACTGTCGTTTCGCAAACAAAATACATCACTTGGGTTAATGAAGAAGGGCAGTGTCGTGGGGCAGTAGTACGATTCCCAAAAAAATATGATTCTACACTTAAATATCCAGCTGTTGTGAATATTTATCAAAAGAAGTATATGTTAAGGCATAAATATGTTAATGCATTCCAATTGGAATCAGGAAGTATCAATTACCGTCGCTATACAGAAGATGGCTATTTTGTTATAGAACCCGATATCTATTATGAATTGGGAGCTACGGGGCAGTCGGCATACAGTTGCGTAAATACTGCTGTTGACCAGGTTTTATTACATACTTCAATAGATCCGAATCGTATAGGTATTATTGGACATTCCTTCGGTGGATATCAGACAAACTTTATTCTAACGCAGACGAATAGGTTCAAAGCGGCGGTCTCCAGTTCAAGTGTGTTTGATTTGGAATCTTTTTATTTAACAATCAATTGGGAGACATTGAAGCCTGACATGTGGCGAATGGAAAATCAACAGTTCCGTATGGGCAAAGGAATGTATGAAGATCGGGACCTATATCGGAATAATTCTCCTTCAGTATTTATTGAGAATGTCACTACACCGATTCTTATTGTGACGGGAGGCCAAGATTATCAGGTAAATTATCAACAGTCGTTTATGATGTTTCTTGCGTTGAAACGTCTTAATAAAGAAGTTAATCTGTTATTATACCCAGAGGAAGCTCACACTATCAGGGAGCTAAATGCGCGCAAGGATTATAATATAAAAATAAAGGAATGGTTTGATTATAAGTTGAAAGAAGTTGAAAAACCAAAATGGTTAAAAGAAGGGCTGTACTAAGCAGCCCTTCAGTTTAAAAATTAGTTAATTCTATAAAGTAACTCACTACAAGATAAACCTATTTCTTGATCAATTTTCCAATAAATTGTACCACTCAAGTCAGTACAGATATCTTCTGTAACAAAGTCAACACAATCCACTGTAATTGGTTGACATTTATTGCCAGTTGCATTGTGATCGTAATAATAAGCTGTCATGGTAGCATTTACTTTCTCACTCTCTTTTTTCGCATTTGTTGCAAATGCCGCTGCTGCGCCCAACACCACTACAGCTAGTGGCATCATGGCTTTTTTGAAATTTGTTCTCATAATATTAATTATTAATTAAGTTGGTGGTCTACTCTTTTGTACAGGTTTTCAACCGTTAACCCTGTCTATCGGCCGATAGCGTTTTTACTGTAAAGAAGAAGGGGAGTAGCGGCGGAAAGATAACCCCTGCCTGTATCCGTTAATCTGCTACTCCAACTCCTTAACTACTATTTTATTGATTTTAATTTACAAAGGTGGATTATGCGTTGGGAAATAGGAATCCGGTTTGCCCGTAACCGATTCCTGTTCCCAACAATCCACTCCCTAATTGTTCTCTTTTTCCTATTTAAACTTAAAACACAATTAGTCATTCTGCACGAATCAAGAGCGGTATGAACTTTTAAGCGAGTGTCGAATTACTGCATGACCTGTCTCGCTTAAGCGGAAGCGCAAGCTGATCGGGGTGCAAAGCACCGTTTCGATCTGGTAGCTTCAAAAGTTCGATTCGACCGTTTAAAAGATCGCCGCAATAAAAAGATTTTTGATACTTTTCATCCGAAAAGTATAGAGAAACCGAATATGCCTATTACCAAAGTGGAGATCTCGAAGCTTGATTTTTCTGCCACTACAGTATACAAATACACTTTGCATCAAGCATCCAACACCCGTCAAACTTCTCATTCCCTTTTCCCTAAAAAACATATCTCACCAGTGAATTCCCAACCAATCCAAAGAAATGGTTATCGTTTATCGCATACTCTTTAATTTTGTCACTTTGGTGGTCGTACGCGTAAAAGCTGTATAAATATTCGTTCTTGTTATAGTCATACACGTCTATAATGCTTGCCTGTTTCCACATGCTTCTTGGTTCGTTTGTACCCATTAATTCAGATTTTACATACAATAATCCGTTATAAGCATAGGTCTTCGAATTGACTTTCTGCGGTGGTGCGCCCATCTTTTTCTCACCATTTGCTAAGGTGGTTACTTCAATCTTCGCAAGTGAAGTAGTGTCTATGGTTTTACCTGTTACAAATCTGTTAACCTGTGGCTGATATACCAGATACTGGTTGCGGTAATAATAAGTATAGACACCTTGATTTGTTTTAGCATCGGTAACCAGTTGTCCGTCGGTATCAAAGACCCCGTCGATCTGTTTTTGCAACGCATCGTCATAAAGTTTAAAGCTTGTACTGTCTTTAACATCCAATCTACCCAATACATGTTCGCCGTTTGCTGCCCGCTGACTCCTGAATAAAAAACTGCTGCTTTCCATTGGTTGCACTAAAGAGAAATAAACCTTTTCCTGCATATATTTAGTCGCAATCCAGTCTGCAATACTTCCCTTATAGATAATAGGAATGGTTCCGTCGCTCACAAAGAACTCCTGTCCCAGCACCCGTACCGTCAGACTCCGAAACGACCCCTGTGTTTCATCCAGCTTAATCTGGTGTTCCACCTTCGTACCTAGATGGGTAGGAACCGCCGTTATCAGTAGGGGAGCGGTATAGTTCCCCAGATAGATGGAATCATTGGTAAGCCCCGCGATGTAATACGAATTCACCTCCAGATCCAGATACTCCGCTTTATCAATATGATGCGGCATAAACCGCCTCACAAACGGATTCTCTTTCTTCATGATATGCTCCGAACTCACGAACAATCCCACAACCAACGCACTGCTGATCACTATGGTTAATACGATATAGAATATTTTTTTCTTCATAATTTTATAGTTGTAAGTTTTTAGTTGTATGTTATAAGTTTATGTTCTATCATAAGTATGCTTCATTCTAATTTCCTCTTCAAGCAAAACCGTGGAGGAGAACTCATGCGTATCCATAGGGACATTAGGTTTTCAACGAGCGTCAAAAATGTCGACATTTCCGTGAAAAGAAATGCTGTTTGAGAACTTGTTCGAAATCGAAGATTCATGAATACATTATTATTAAGTATTAAAGAATGAATAATTTATTTCTTTTAGGAAATAAGATATATTTTGACCGTTGAAAATCTGAAGTCTTGAAATCAAGAGCAGTCCTGAATTATTATTGTCGGATATATCACTTGCTAGAAGATTCACGAACACTAAAACAAAATATTAACAGTAAGTACTTTTTTGGTTCGTTTTTTTGTCAAGAAAAAAATGAACAGATTAGAGTTTAAAATTTGATTTTGATATACTAACCCCTTCAAACAAAAACTAGTATATAAACGAATATGAATCAGAGCGCCATTGGGATTAAATCGAACGTTAAATCGTTGAAACAAGCGAAAACTAATCGGGTAGCTTTGCTACGTTTCGATCAGATAGCTTTAGAGGAATAGCTCAGCCATTTTTGAACTGAGGCAAGATTAAAGAAAAAAGATTTTTGCTTCTTTTCATCCGAAAAGAAGATGGATTAAATTTTGAATACTCCTCTGTTAATATTACAAGAACACATAAAAAACAAACAATACCATTAAACCACAAATGCTCCCACCACCCCAAATCCTCTAAAACCCCACCACAAGAACAAGGAACAAACGGACTATAATTCAATATCAGAAAAATATAAACCGTAAACGCCGTCATAAACCCCAGAAAAAGATAAAGCCCCAACAGTCTGCTTTTATTAAAGCAGAGCATCAGGGCTATAACCAGTTCACCAATAACGGTGGCATACGCAATAAAAGTTGCAAAAGCACTAAGTAAAGGCGACTGCGCCACCTGTACCCGGAAGTTCTCAAAGTCGGTCAGCTTGCTTACCGCTGCATATACAAATAGTATGATGAAGAAGTAGGTAACTGCCTGTTTGCTGATTGATAGAATGTTACGCATAACCTTTGTTGTTTGGTGTATGGTAAAATTCTGTAATTCAATCGACTTTAAAGTGTTGTTTTAGAATGTATAAGTGTCATTTAGGAAATAAAATTTAAACCTTTTTACAGCTGTTTGTTATTTTTGCGTAGCGCTTTTGGCAGAATGCCGCAGTACTTTTTGAAATACTTCACAAAGTCGCTGTATTGGGCATAACCTGTCTCTGCCGCGATTTCCTTAAATGATTTTTCGGTATTGCTTATCAGGTAGTACGCTTTCTGCATACGTAAAGATATCTGGTACTCGTAAGTGCCGCAGCCGTACTGTTCCTTAAATAGTTTTTTAACGATATTGCTGTTAATGCTGTATTTTCCAATAATCTCGTCAGTGTTTACTTTTACCGTAAGTGGCAGCTGTTCGATGTCGTCTTTAATCTTTTCGATGATTTCATAATACCGTTTGTTTTCAAACAGACGTGCTGTCTCTGTACCGGCCATTTCATAGGTCGCTTTAAAGTACTCTTTGTGTAGATGAAGCTGGTACAGGTTAATGACAAACTGCTTGCTGCCTGACAGTCTGGTTATGGAACAAAGAAACCGGTCGTTAAACAGTTCTATAGGATGCAGCTCATCGGAAATAAGCTCGGAAGTTTTGCTGTAGGTGTCATTCAGCTTTGCGGCGGTATCTGCATCTGTAAGATCCAAAAACGAACGTTTTTTCAACGGTTCCAGCTCCAGTTGGTAGTGCGCTAGAAACACCTCGCAGGCGCTAACGATACGGAAGTTCTTGTTGGTAATAAGTACGTAGTGGCTGGTATACCTTTGAAAACCTGCGGGTTTTACAAAAGATAGGTGCAGCAGCCGCCTGCGGAGTTCTTCTATAACCATGTTGAAAAGTACTTCAACACCTTCAAAAGCATCATTCAGATAACGGATTTTGAGTTGCTGATCCAGCCTGCCTTTTCCCAGTTCCACCATTGCCTTGCGGAAATTGTCCCAACGTTTTACACTGATGTTGAAATGTCTCATGGTTTATCTGATAAATTTTGTATGAATTTCACGGCAGAATCAAGTGTGGTGAACACTTTGGTAGGCACGTTCGGCCGGTTGAAGAGCGTGTAAAGGGTACTCATTTCGTAATGAGTACTTTCGCAGGTTAGCAGTGCAACAGCCTTTATGTCGTAAGAACCCTTGGTGGCAAGGAAGTCGCGTGCGTCTTCATCTATAGACTTTATTCCGGTAACGTCACAAATAATGTAGTAGGAAGTGTACGATTGAAACTTGAGACGGTCTCGTACAATCTGTTGTGCGGCTCTGATGTTAAGAACCAGACAATCCTTAAAAAGGATGTAGATAACGGCATCCTTTTTCATGTAGGCAGCATAGCTGTTCTCAAAATAGTTGGTGCCCGATTTGTTTTTAAGTAAATCTTTCATATCATGTAGTTAGTTATGTTAAAATTACAAATTATTACTACTAAAAAATGTTATAAAGGCTGAAACAACTGTGAAATAAGAATTTATTTTATTCAGGTAGTAGCATATTCATGCTATTGTATTCAACTTTAAAACGTCGGTATTTAAAAAGTTATTCTGCAGAACAGATACTTTTATGTAATACCTACGGTTTTTAAACCCCTTAAAAAACAGCCTGACATGAATGTGAAATTATTACAAAGGATAAGCGAACTTACCAATGGCGTGGAAGTATTTGAAAATATAAATCCGGACTTGAAGCCGCAACTGAACGATAAGATACTGCAGATTGAAAACGGAATAATAGAATTGAACGGTTTTATACGGAGTTGCCATTTTTCATCTGTTCAGGATGAGATAACGTTCTTTAAAGAAGTAAAACCAAAACTGGTCACGGAATATGTTTATCTGACTACGATGAAGAGTTTCTACGAAAGACATCAGGATGTGGAACTAAAACAAACCAAACCGTACAAAAAAGAAGTGGAGCGACTGCTTAATTTCATAAAGAACGAAAAGGAATTTTATGGTTACTTAAAGAATAAGTTTACCCATAATGATGAACGCTACTTCAGACGTTTGACCTATTCTGGCGGAACGCGCACGGTATGCAGCCTCAATGCCGATCTGGAATCGTCTTGCTCGCACGGTTTGCTGTTGGCAAAAATAACCGCCTATGAAAAACTGATCGGCTTTTACACCCGACAGTTAAATATGCTGAAAGCACCGTTACAGCCGTTGCAGTTTAAAGAATCGTTGCCGTTGGAATGGAAAGCCAACAAAGTAGATGCAGTGGAACTGGTGTACGCATTGTATTATTCCGGAGCGGTTAATACAGATAAATGCACGGTACACGAGCTGGCAAAACAGTTCGGCGAATTATTCCAGATACAGATTACCGAACAGCTCTACAGGGAATATATCGACATAAAACGCCGCAAACTGGAGCCAGCCCGTTTCCTTGTAAAACTGCTGAACCATTTCCGCAACAGGGTAGAAGAAGAATATACCTGAACCCAAAGTAAAAACAAATGGAGTATCAAACACTATCTAAAAATATACGAATTTGGCACTTCGTCAGGCTCAGTGACCAATTCAGCATAACAAGGTGTATTATTTTTATGTAGTTGCTATTGCATAATTTCTTTTGTTTCAGGTTGGTTTGTTGAGATGTCTCGGGAAACCCGAAGCTGACGCTTCTCCTCTTTAATCTCAAATACTCGACATGGCACGGAAAAAGGAACTTATAAAAATAATAAAAATAAAGTATAATAACTCCAACAACATTAATACGCTGTTGGAGTTTAATTACGGCTTATGCTTCGATACTTCGACGGGGTCATTAACCAAAGGCTCAGCAACCATTAGGCTTTAATAAATTCGACTTTTACCGTAAAAAAACTTACTTTTTAATCACCTTTACTGTAGCTGTTTTACCGGTTTCAGTCTTTAATGCAACAAAATAAACTCCTGGTGAAAAACCTTCTAAATTTAGCTGTTGCATACCATTTGTAGCTTGTGTTTTTGCTTGTAATTTTTGACCAGCTTCGTTATAGATAAAATAGCCAATAATTTTTTCAGGACTTTCAATGTTAACAATATCAGTTGTTGGGTTAGGGTACACGTTTACGTTTAAATTGTTGAATTTATCGGTGCTTACTGATGTACCGCATGGTGTTGCACCAAGTTTTGCTACAAAGAAATCAGACGGCCCGTTGCTCAATAATTGCCCTATTCCAACAGAAGTATTACCAAGAGAACCAGAAAAAATACCACCGGAAATATAATTACCATCGTTATCTGTGGCTAATGCAGTCATGTAATTATTAGCTCCTGGAGCTCCTACAATAAAATCCATACCAACAGTTAAACCTGTTTGTTTGTTAAACCTTAAAATCGTTGGACTTACACCATGAAATTGAGGATAATTTTGAGAGAAGCTATCCCAAACAAAGTAACCTTCACTACTACCCATTGCTACTTCATTTCCGTTAAGGGCTAAACTTTTTACCATTATGGAAGTGTTTGATGTAAAATTTGGTGCTGGATTCGTCGGGTGTTTTACCCATTGTACAGAACCTGTGTTATCAAACTTCACTGAAATTGGCAAACCTGAATAAGGAACAGGATTAAAACTGTAAGTAGTAGTTGTGGGGTTATTTGGATCATAAATTTTTACATTAGAGTCTTCATAACTTCTCCAAATCTTGCCGCCTATATAAACATCTGAATTATGGTCTATTAAAATTGCATTAATGTGGTTAAATCCAAGATGATCATTAACAGTTGGTGAATAAATTTCACGTCTCCATATTTCGTTGGCTTCTGTGCCAACAGCACTGTTCATGCCTTGTATAGCCAAAAGATACGCTAAATTCACTACTGCTTTATTGTCATAGGTCAAGGGGGATGAAGTTGTTGCGCTACCCCAGGGTCTGGTTCCTGCAATATAGTAACGATTTAAAGATTCGTCATATGCAAAAACCATATCTCGAGAAGTTGAAAAACCAGTAGAGTCTTTAACGGGTAATATCATGTCATCAATGTATTCCAAATTGCTGTTACATTTTATCATTCTATATTGCATATTTCCTTTGCCAGTGTATGCATTATAAAAATAGTCTTGGGGTATAGTTATGTTATGATCTAAATAATTTCCTTTTCCAAAAACGCCCATAAAATGTAAATTATCATCACTGTCAATCATTAAATTATAAATATAAGGTGAGCGGTACATATTTGTTGATGCATAAAAATTAACATTAGCAAGTTCATCGCTTTCGACGGGTTTTCGTGTAATATAATTTCCGTTATTATCATACTTAACTAAATAAGCACTTTTATAAAATTCCATGGGCAAAGTGTGATCAGGCGGCCATTGTGGATTATATCCAGGAACGTCATACGGAGTGATTACCCATTCTGTTTCAGAAAAATGAACCGGATAATGTGGAGGTCCAGAATTTAACCAAGGTCTTACTATACAGGAAATATACACGTTGTTATTGCTGTCTAAAACCAAATTATAAGAATAGTCGGATGCACCACCGCCAATAGCTCTGCTCCAGCGAACAGTTCCATCACAGGTTGTAGAAAAAAGAAAAATATCGCTTCCTCCTAAATGATTGTTATAAGCTGTTTGAGGAACTCCGTTTAATTCTACACCATAATTTCCTTCAATTGACGCAATAAAGTAATAGTTATTGTCGGTACCAACTTTAATATCGTAAATCTCTTCAGCATGATAACCTGTAATACCTCCCTCATTTCCACCTCCTTTAATTCCCCATTGCCAGTTGTATTGTTGGGCACTCGAAAAAAAAGAACAAAGAAGGAGAAGGGAAGAATACAGTAGAGCCTTCTGTTTACTTGAGAAGTCTTCTGTCTTTATTTTACCCGAAACAATATGCTTCAGGGAAGATTCTGTTATACGTAGTTTGTTTTCCATAGTAAGGATATTGGTAAGTTGTTAAATAGGTTAATTAGCTTAACCCCGTTCGGTCTTCGCTCTAGGGTATTGATTTGTTTTTTAACAGATAGTATGCTTATTTTCTTTTGTTTCAGTAGTTTAAATATATTAAAATAAATTGTATAAGCTCCAAATTTTTTTTACACAATAGAAGTTTGTTTAATTTTTACAGATTTTTACAATTCGTGGATAATATACCATTTCGTAATATTTACTACCGTTTGTATCAACTAAAATCAGCCAGTAGTATCCACTTTTTATGGGACGGTATTCTTTACCTCTGCCAACTTCTTCATTGCCGCACATCCAAATAATTTCTTTTATTGCTCCTACCAAAACAGGAGCAATAAAACTTAATGGTGTTACACTATCTTCACAGAAATCAGCAGGATCGGGAAGAATATGTCCGGGATTAAAATTAGCTTCGTAAATACTGACAACCTCACTTTTCTCGTTGGGTGTCATATAAGAACAGCCTTTAGGGGTAGTAATACCAAGTCTGATATTATAAGTAAAAGCTTCTGTAAATTGCACTCTTGTGTTCTCACTATCTGCAATATATGAGGTATCGTTGAAATACCATTTGTAGAGATTTTCAGATTTGTAATCGGGTATGGTTAAAGTAACAGTTTCTTCTGAATTATAAATATATTTAGACAGTGAAAAATTTGTATTTAATTCTGGTTCTTTTTTACAATCTTGGTGGTTAGTAAACTGTTGCGGTATAGGTTTAGGTTGCAGGTTTATTACAAAATTCACCACAGAACCTACTCCGCATTTGGCTATTTCAGCCCGTAGAATACCTGTGGGAGAACCACCTATCTCGTTAAAGCTTACGGTTACTGTATTATTATGGATTCCGTCTATAATATTACCAAAATTACGATGTCCACGACTGCTTTTTATACTCCATGAAATAAGATCTGGTTCTAAGCCGCCCAAGTCTAGTGAAAAAGTCGCTATGCTGCTGGTATAAAAGTTTGTTTGCTCGTTATCACTCATTATTTTTACGTTAAATGCCAAACGGCTTACAGGAAGCTCTAACGGTTTTGAAAAGACCTTTTTGCCGTCTTGAATCCTTTTTTTTACTACCGAAACCATTGCTTCTGGTTCTGTAAACACAATTTCTACTTGTTTGTCTACATTGTTTCCAACAAAGGTACCATTGGTAACACTCCAAAGATATTCTGCTTGCGGGTCGTTTTCGCTTACTTCATAAGTATACGGAATTCGTAAACATACGTCTTTTGAACCCAAGATCGTTCCATCTATAACGGGTAATTCTGTAATTGTTCCTTGTTGTGCATTGACAACTAATCTCACTGACAGCAAGAATAATAAAATAACTTTGTGGATTGTTCTTAACATAGATCTGTAATATTTAATATATAACTCCAACAGTGTTTTAAATACTGTTGGAGTTGCTAGCTTATGATTCGACATGCTCAGCAACCGTTAGTTGTTCGACTTTATGACTTTTGACTTTACAACTACTTTTTAACCACCTTTACCGTAGCAGTACTGCCTTGGCTAGTGGTAACTTTTATAAAATAAGTACCGGTTGTTGCGCCGTGCAGGTTTATCTGGTTGTTGTTACCAAACATGCCTTTTTGTATTTGCTGCCCCAGTACATTATACACTTCATAATTATGTAATGTTTCTTGGGTTTCTATGTTTACTATGTCGTTGGTTGGGTTGG